>JABAOH010067923.1_pt5 | contig 27067 bp, 23 predicted proteins | sample 7062181 | NCBI WGS metagenome assembly JABAOH01 (sample SAMN14538630, study PRJNA623070) | marine sediment metagenome | biome: marine biome [ENVO:00000428]; feature: marine pelagic biome [ENVO:01000023]; material: deep marine sediment [ENVO:00002113]; isolation source: pool of 5 deep marine...
AGGTAAAGTGTGGCTTCGACGATCGGGAACACCCCTTCGGGTAAGCCTACGAATTCAAATGACTGCATCGCGGCTGCCGCGACAACCAAGCCCATAGGATCAGCCAAGCCGATGTCCTCGGATGCTAAAATCAACAACCGGCGGAGAATAAATCGCGGATCCTCTCCGGCATAGAGCATCTTGGCCAACCAGTAGAGGGCCGCGTCGGCATCAGAGCCGCGCACGGACTTGATGAAAGCAGAGATGGTATCGTAATGCGCATCGCCATCTTTGTCGTAGAGCACCGCTCGGCGCTGGATCGAGTCTTGGGCAACGCCTAGCGTTATGTGGATGGCACCGTCTTCATTGGGTGGTGAAGATTCCACGGCAAGCTCGAGCGCATTCAGGGCGTTGCGAGCATCGCCACCAGCAACGCGTACCAGGTGATCTAATGCCTCGTCGTCGAGAAGGACCTCTCGCGCCCCGTAGCCACGTGTGGAATCGTGCAGTGCATTTTCGATGACCTGTTGCACTTCGGAGTCTTGCAAAGGACGAAGTTGGAAGATACGTGAGCGTGAGACCAGCGCGCCGATGACTTCGAAGTATGGGTTCTCCGTAGTCGCGCCGATCAGGGTTATCCTGCCCGTTTCCACGTGAGGTAACAAGGCGTCTTGCTGGGCTTTGTTCCAGCGATGCACTTCGTCTACGAAAAGGATCGTTCGGCGGTTGTATAGTTTACGTCGCTCTTCCGCTTCGTGGATCACACGTCTCAGTTCCGGCTTTCCCGCCAGCACGGCCGAGATGGTCTCGAAGTGGGATTGGGTTGTATTGGCGATGATCATCGCCAGGGTTGTTTTCCCCGAGCCCGGTGGTCCCCAAAAGATGATCGATGAGAACAGGCGGTCGGCTTCGATCGCGCGACGCAGCAAACGTCCTTCTCCGACGATCTCCTCTTGGCCGTAAAACTCGTGCAAGGTGCGCGGGCGCATCCGCGCCGCTAAAGGTGCTTCTCTCAACATGCGTTTACTCAGGGCGTGATCGAAAAGGTCCATGGTGTGTATGCGTATTGTACCAATCATCGCATTGATCGGAGTTTGATTTCCTGTCTCGGCTCTATCACGGAATCTGAAGAATCCCTTAGCCAAGGTGATGCCTCTGATGAAATCAAACACGCCTCGGAATGCCCACATCCCTTGAAGCCAGCTTGGATACGGATATACTTGAATGGCACGGGTGGATTGGGTCCCGAATTTCGTTCGTACTTGATCCAACCCAAGGATCATGTGAAACGTAGGAGGCTGAAAATGGGTGAAGAACGTGTGCGCGCTGAGGAGTTTGAAATCAGTGGCGAGCAACTCGTTGCCAAGGTTAAGGAACTGGTACATGAGGGCAACATCCGTCGCATTATTATCAAGAACGACGAAGGCCAGACGTTAATCGAAATTCCGCTTACCCTGGGTGTGGTTGGAGCCGTGCTTCTGCCGGTGTGGGCTGCCGTAGGCGCGATTGCGGCATTGGCCGCGAAGCTTACGATCATCGTCGAGAAAATTGAAGAGTAACCAAGTTCGCACCCACTGAGAGGCGTAAGCCCTCATAAAGATTAAATACGGGCGATTTCATGGACTGGTGCGCTCCTGCGGCAGACTCGTGAAAACAAGCGCCTATGTTAGAATTTCCCCGTGACTGGGTTGAAAACCTGGCGTTAAGTTCCGGTATGATGCGGGTGGACTATGATTTTTGATCCTGAGCCGTACCGGTCGGTGTGTGATGTCTAGAAGCCCTGGAACGCACGTGAGTTCTGCGCTGTCATAAGGTTGATGAAAATAAAGTCTGAGCAATTGAACTTGGCGCTGGCTTCGGCTTCCCCTCGGAGACGAGATTTACTGGCCCTCACAGGCTGGGAGGCCGTCGTCGTTCCGGCACACGTTGACGAGCAACCCCGTGCAGAGGAGACAGCCGTGGTATTGGCGCATAGGCTCGCCAAGACCAAAGCGATCCAAGCCGCAAGCGAGCGATCTCGTGCGGACGTGGTCCTCGCTGCGGACACCGTCGTTGTGAACGGCGATCGTCTGTTGGGAAAACCCGAAAGTTTGCGCCAGGCTGTGCAAATGCTTATGGCATTGCGAGATCTTGAGCACCGTGTCGTGACGGCTGTCGTGGTCCTCGACAGAGTCGATGGAAAGGAATTGGTAGAGATTTGNNGACTCGGAAAGACCGTTCGACAAAGCGGGTGGGTATGGAATCCAAGATGAGGCGTTTCGACTCGTTGCTGTTGAGCGGTTGTACGGTTGTTACGCCAATGTGATGGGTTTGCCGCTTTGTCATCTTGTGCGTGCATTACGTCGACTAGGGCACGATCCACCGCAAGATGTGCCGGACGCCTGCCAGAAGTACACTGGATACACATGCCCGGTGTATTCTGAGATATTAGGGAAATCATCGTGAGACGCGTTGCCATCATCCTGCTTATTCTTTTCACACTGGGAGCCTGTTCGCAGAATGGGGGCTCGCCTACACCAGGCGATCAAACATCTCTTCCAGACCCCAGCCTCACGATAGTCCCAGCACCCAACCCGGACGCCGCTGCCATGCGATATCTCGAGGCGTGGAAGGACTGGGATTATGACGCCATGTATGCCATGCTCAGCCCGTTGGCTCAGGACGGTGTGAGTCGGGAAGCGTTTGCGAATCGCTATCAAGAGCTACGGGATACGGCTAGGCTAATAGGCATGGACTATCAGATTGTCTCGGCATTGGTGATCAGTCCTCAGGCAGCCGAGGTGCGTTATCGGGTGACGTTACAAAGCTCCGTCGTCGGTGACATCGTCCGTGAGACCCGTATGGATCTCAAACGCGAAGGTGAGGAATGGCGAGTGGCCTGGACGGACAGCACGATTCTTCCTGAACTCACCAATGGGAATGGTTTCGCCCTTGAGACCTTCACACCCACGCGGGCCAATATTTATGACCGCAACGGTCAGGCGTTCGCGTTTGAAGCGATGGCGGGTCAGCCCAATGTGGCTGCGTTGTGGATACAGCCGAATTTAATCGGGGATGAAGAAACTGAGGCTGAAATGCTGTCTGCCTTGAGGAGGATGTTTGATCTCCCGACAATCGATCCCATCCTTGAAAGGTATGACCCATTTCGAGGTACGGATTATTTCACGATGATCGGCACGGTGCCCTATAGTACCTATCAGAATTACGGTGGTGTGATCGATGCTGTCGGGGGCGTGTTGGTGAGATTCTACGAATCACGATACTACTACGGCACAGGATTGACCCCTTTTGCGGGTGGTTCAGCGCCTCATGCCGTCGGTTATGTCAGCCAAATCCAGGCAGCAGAACTGGACTATTATTTAGCACTTGGCTACGAGCGGGACGACTTTGTGGGACGTATCGGCATCGAGGAAGTATTTGAGGATGATTTGCGCGGTGTCCCTGGTGGTACGCTTTATCTCACTGGTCCCAACGGTGAGATCCTCCAGATTCTAGCATCGCGCGACCCGCAGCCCCCCTATGCGATCTACACGACGCTCGATCGCGATCTGCAACTCGTCGCACAACAGGCGATCGAGAATTTCGCCGGTGCGGTCGTGGTGCTCGAGCGTGACACAGGTGCGGTGTTGGCCATGGCCTCCTCGCCGGGTTTCGACCCCAATCTTTTCGATTTTCAAAACCCCAATGGCCTATATGGGGGTATCCAAAGGTTAAACGAAAATCCGTTCCAGCCGTTCATCAATCGGGCGACGCACGGCCAATATCCCCCTGGCTCGGTATTCAAGATCGTCACTATGGCGGCGGCCCTAGAATCGGGAGAGTATGAGCCAACGACTGTCTATAACTGTGGTCACTATTTCACCGAGCTTCCCGGCTTCGAAGGAGAGGATTGGCGTGTGGATAAGGAGTTGCCGGCCCCAGGCAAGATCACGCTGATCCAGGGGCTGGAATACTCGTGTAATCCATATTTCTGGCACATCGGGCTTGACCTATACAATAAGGGTCTGCCCACGGCGCTGCCAGACATGGCCAAGGCGTTTGGCCTGGGGCAGGAGACCGGTATCGAGATCGGCGATGACGCTGGTCTGGTTCCGGATCCCGAGTGGAAGTTGGCTGAGATCGGTGAGCAATGGCTATCGAACGACGCCGTACAAACATCGATCGGTCAGGGCTATCTCCTGGTCTCACCGTTGCAGGTGGCGCGCTACGTCGCCGCGGTGGGCAATGGTGGTACGCTCTACCGGCCACAACTCATCCTGCGAGTCGAGAACGCCGAGGGCGAAGTGCGCTTTGCCTTCCAACCGGAAGCTCAAGGCCAGCTGCCTGTGAGCCCGGAGAACCTGAGGGCGATTCAACAGGCCATGGTCAACGTTGTGCGCGTGTCTACCGCCACAGCTTACCGGAAGTTTCTGGGTCTCGATACAAACGTAGCTGGAAAGACCGGTACTGCCACGACAGTTGCCCCGGATCCTCACGCCTGGTTTGTAGGCTACAGCTTCGAAAATCTGGAAGACAAGCCGGATATTGCGGTTGTGGTCGTGCTGGAGTACGCAGGTGAAGGCTCAGACTGGGCTGCACCGGTTTTTCGTCGCGTGGTTGAGACCTATTTCAAGGGAAGGCCACTATCCTTGTATCCGTGGGAGTCGCGCATCCGTGTCGAGAGAACGGCTACACCTACCCCCGAACCGGGGGAGGGCGATGGCGAGGCAACGCCAGAACCTTAGTCCATGACTGAATTAGATCTAATTCCCGGAATGATCTTGCGTGCCCAATCTGGTTTCTTTGACGTGGAGACGGAGAAGGGCGTCGTCATTGCTCAACTGCGCGGCCGTCTGACCCAAGGCCGGCAAGAGACTGACGCCGCCGCGGTAGGCGACCGTGTGTGGGTACAACTCCTGGAAGACGATAAGGGGACCATCGAGGCGGTCGATGAGCGGACACGGGTCCTCTCACGAAGTGCGCCGGGAAGACAGGAGGTAGAGCAAGTTCTCATCGCCAATCCGGATCAGGCCGTTTTCGTGTTTGCCTGCGCCGAACCTGATCCGAACTTCAGGATGTTGGACCGGCTTCTGGTCGTTGCGGAACGCGAGCAAATCCCTGCCATCATTTGTGCCAACAAAATCGATCTTGTCAGGCCGCGCAGCGCAAAGGCCGAATTTGGCGAGTACGACCGCCTCGGATATAAGGTCATCTATACTTCAGCAAAAACCGGGAAAGGTGTACGCACCTTGCGAAAGGTGTTAAAGGACAAGCTGTCTGTGCTTACAGGGCCCTCCGGGGCAGGCAAATCAAGCTTGCTCAATGCCGTGCAACCCGGGCTGGGATTACGAACCAAGAGGGTGAGCGAAGCCACCGGGAAAGGACAACACGCGACGGTCTTCCCCGAGCTCATTCCTTTGGAGATAGGTGGGTACGTTGCCGACACGCCCGGATTAAAGGCTTTTGCGCTGTGGGACATAGAACCTGAGGAGTTGGACGGCTATTTCCCTGAGATGCGGGATTTGGTCGCAGATTGCGAATTTAGTGATTGCACGCACATTCATGAGCCAGGATGTGCCGTCATAGCTGCTGTAGAGCAAGGTAAAATCAGCCCGGAACGATATGATTCATACATGCGGATGCGGCTTGGAGAGCCCGACTAATCGTTCGTTTGTCTTCAGTAGTTTCAAGTAGTTCATGACTTGAGATCGGGGGCTGTCGGACAGGCAAGGGGCTGAGAGCCCTTTGTTTTTATGACATGGATCGATCTGGGTTGAAGGCGTCTTTTAAATCTGCCAACAATCCCTGATCCGGGATTGACCAGATGCGACCTCATGGTGTCGGAATTACACTCTCAAGGGCACAACGATTTAGGTAGCTTGCGGATTGTAAGCAAGCTACCTTCTTCTTACCGCCACCAGATGTATTTGGTTACAACATGGTGCGTTAGAGTGGGCGGAGAATCCGGTCCTCCCGCAGGCGCTTAAACCAGAGTGAAGCGCCGCGCGGCATGGTTTCGATGGCTGCCTCTTGCCATGCGCGTACACCGAGGCCTTGAATGGTTTGTGTCCGGTATCCCACCGAGCGCCAGGTGCTGGTATGTTGGGCCAAATATGGGGGCAGGAACAGGAGCGATGCTTCGCTCTGAAGTTCCTTGGAGGCAGTTTCGACCGAATCCATCAAGGCGGGAATGGCCAGGTCTAGTGCCAGGCCTTGCTCGAAATAAAGCTCGTCGATGCGGGTTACCAGATTCTCGACTTGCCATCCAGCCACACCTGCAAGCCGTCCGTCCTGTTCGATCAACAGGTAAGCCTTCTCACCGAAAGCCGCCATGACATCTTGGCGGGTCATCCGTCGTTTGCCGTGGGTCACGCGGGTGATGAAACGAGCGATGTCGTCCGCATCCTTCGGGCGTCCACGCCGTACAACAAAATCTCCGGGTCGTACCGGAGGAGGCTCGGGTAGCAAGGGCTCCTCTGGCTTTGGAAGCTCGGACCAGGCTTCCTGAACCTGTTCCCAAGTGTTTTCGAAGGAGCCGTCGTTGGAGATCACGACTTTCGCCGCGCGCAGTTTCAGCGACTGTGGGGATTGGGCTGCAATGCGTTGCCTGGCCGCAGCCTCCGACATGTTTCGTTTATGGATAAGTCGAGCGGTTTGAATCTCTTCTGGGGCATCTACAACCCAAATCGTATCGCACCCCGCGGCTAAGTCGGTTTCGAGCAATTTGATCGCCTCAATTACTACGAAATTGTGCCCTGAACGACGGATGAGAATATCAACTGCGTGGGCGACGAGAGGATGGACGACCTTTTCTAAGCGTTCCAAGGCCTTGGCGTCGGAGAAGACGATCTTGGCGAGTTTCACACGATCGATTTGGCCCTCATCGTCTAAAACCCAATCACCGAACGACCTCACCACCATGTTGTATCCAGGTGCATCTTTGGCGATGGCGCGGTGAGCGAGCGCGTCGGCATCGATTCCGTAGGCGCCGAGATGCTCGAGCATCTTTCTCACGACGCTCTTCCCGGTGGCGATATTTCCTGTGAGGCCGATGACGTATTTTCCGGGCCAACGACTCAAGCTGTCTTCTCCTGCGGCAAGAAAACTTGCCTCATTCTAACCTTGCGATGGAAGGATGTCAAAGAGCGTGCTATCGTGATGGTATAGCATGATACACCTGGCTGCCTGCCGCAAGGTATAGATCGTTCGGGGGACCGAGGGTTAAAGCCGTAATTTCTTCCTCAAACTGGGGGGTGGGAATATATTTAGCCTGATATACCAGACGCAAGCTGTAGTGAAACACGCTGTTGCTAAATGTGTCGAGAAAGAACAAGGAGGGTTCCGGAGGTGGTGAGTAGTCCAATTTAGCAGCGACAGCCCCTGGGATCTGGGACGTCGCTTCCCGCCCCGGGCGATCGTCTTGGAAATTGGGTTCCGGGTCACACTCCACGCGGATACGATCGGCCTCCTCAAATCGGCGACAACGGTCCAGTCGTCCATCAGCATATAGAATAAAAAGCTCATCGCCTGCCATGGCCATGTCGATCGCACCGCTCAAGTCTCGGACTTCCTCGACGAAGTAAAGTTCCGGCATTCCGCTGAAAAGTCCTCCACTGGCGTTGTAAATCCACACGGCATTGGTAGTTGGATCCATTACATAGAGGCTGTCCTCAAAAACATCAATCGCTCGAATGCGTCCCCAGCCGATGTCGGGTGGGGTAAGTTGGGCGATTGCGGGCTGGCGCTCTGGCGCGCAATAAAGCAGTGTGCCGGCGACATCGACTCCCACGACCCCTTCTCTGCCGAGTGCCCCCGGCTCTGCTTGAATGACGATATCAACCAGGGACCCGAGTTCGGGGTAGCGGTTCGGGCCATCTAGACACTCAAAAGTGGCGTCGATTTTATAGCCTCGCTCCGGCGTGCCTCTTGCGTGCCACAGGATTTGGTGTGCGGCGTCGAGTACGTAGAGGTCAGTCTCTGTAGCTGCCAACGATGAGATGAAGGCGTCGGTGCCGAAGCCGCCGCTCACGACAGGTTGGAAACCCAATCTAGCGATGAGATCCAGGCTGTCGAGAGTGTTCTGTGCCTCTTGCCACATGGCATCGGCTTCTTTATTCCAACCGTAATCCTTTGCCAGCTCGAGGAAGTTGAGTGCGGATTCCCAGTCGACTCGCGCCTTCTCGGCATCCGGCTTCATTTGGGCGATCTGGATAGCGGCTGCAGCTTGGAAAAAGTATTCGTCGAATTGTTGCCTGCGGCCGCGCCCGAAGTATGCGGCGGCCGCGATAGCCACCACAATCAGGGGCACCGCGACAGCCGTTCCAATGAGAAGCCGGGTCGAGAGAACACCTGGAGGGGGAGCGTCCCCCAAGCCAGGCGCCAACCGAGCCGCGAGGCCGGAAAGACCGCGACCCATCGTGGAGACGGCGGCGGTTATACGCTCACGCGCGCGCAAGAGATTCTCGGAGATTGAACCAAAATACGCTCTCGCAGCCCGTGACGAAGCCCTGGGGCGAGCGCGGAGAGTTCGTGGTGGCATCTGGGTACCAGGTGAAATGTCGAGCGCCTGCATGTCTTGCGTGGTGATACCTTCTCCGCGTGCGACGAGTCGGGTGAGCACACCCGAGAGATCCACGCTGCTTGCAGCGATAAGTCGATCAGCTGCTTGCTCTGGATCTAGCGACGACAATCCTGAAAGGGTTGTGTCTGACCATAGGGGTGGCGAGGCGGTGGTCAGGATGAGAAGATCACCAGGATTAACCGCCAAGTGATGGTAACGAACATAGGGTGAGAGGCTCAGACCTAGAGGACGATGGGTGGCTTCTTCGGAGGTCAACCGTATTACCTGCCCGGGGCGTACAAGTATCGCCTGACCCACACCGCACTGGGCAATGTACAGGTCTCCATCACGCAGCACACCTGCGATCATCCTCCCTTGGAGTTGGTCGGTCGCGTCCTCGAGTTGGTTTAAGTCGGCTAAGTGATCGTTAGCACTTTCTGCCCCTTCCCGAAGTGCGGAAGTGACTGAACCGGGTGTGCCGAAGTAGGCGTCCGCGGCTTCCCGTGCTAGGTGATCCAGGAGCCCGGGAGAAGGAGATCTGGCACCCTGCAGGCTAATGTTGAGAAGCAGCATATCCTCTGAGCGCCCACGCGCAGCTCGTCGGGGCGCGACAAGTGCGAGCGTTCCAGGAGGGGGCGTGATTCTTGAACCTCCGCCCGCGATGTTTAGTAAGGCAACGTCCGCTTCCAATTTCTGTGTCATCTCGCTTATTGTACAGAATCGTCGGCGATCAGCCAATTGGCGAGAACAGTGGGTGCAAGAAGCTTGCCTGGACTGGTACAATCATCGTTGCTTACGGCAGGTTGATTCCTCCCTACCAAAGTTGGGATCGTAACGTGGAGCGGTCTCGTTTCTTTGATTGAAGCGGTCAAGTGCCCTTTTTAGGTGATCTAAATATCTCCCAGCATACGATGTGCACACGACAATTCCCAAGCACAGGATGGTGAAGGAAAAGACACATGCAGATCACATTCATCCACGATGATGAAGACTTTCAATCCATGGCAGAACTGTGGAATGACTTGCTTTTACGTTCTACAACAAACGTCCCTTTTCTGAGACATGAGTACCTGAGTGCATGGTGGTCTACGCTTGGAGGAGGGGAATGGGAGGCTGGGTATCTGTGGATTGGTATAGGCCGAAATGACCAAGGGACGGTGATTGGGATCGCGCCTTTCTTTTTGGCAGATCTGCCCGATGGCCGCCGTGTGGTGCGCTTCTTGGGAACCCTTGAGATCTCGGATTATCTTGATTTAATTGTTCCACGCGAGTCCTGTAGTGCTTTTGTAGATGCCCTATTTGAAGCACTCGAAGGTGAGGGACCTGAACGCTGGGGAGTACTGGATTTGTATAACATTCCTGAAGCTTCACCCACCCAATCAGCGCTGGAAAAGGCGGCAAGAAAACAAGGCTGGAAGTTTGTGAGAGAGAGGTTGCAGCCTTGTCCAGTGATTGGCCTAGATCGATCTTGGGACGATTACCTCTCCGGGCTTGATAAGAAACAGCGACACGAACTCCGTAGAAAAATCAGGAGGGTAGAGCGGCATTCCCCGGAGATTCGCTGGCGAGTTGTAGGGACAGGTGACGACATCGAAACCGAGACAGAGAAATTTTTGGCTTTAATGGCTACCGACCCACATAAAGAAGGGTTTCTCACGGACGCAATGCGCAAGCAATTTCATCGCTCGGCAAAAGCTGCACACGAGTGGGGATGGCTTCATCTTTCATTTCTTGAGATGGGGAATGATCTGGTTGCGGGTTACTTTAATTTCGACTATCTGGACCGACTGTGGATTTACAATTCGGGGATGAACCCCGACTATCTCCATCTTTCTCCCGGCTGGGTTTTACTGGGATATTTAATAAAGTGGGCTGCGGAGAGTGGGAAGGAAGCAATTGATTTTATGCGGGGGGATGAATCCTATAAATATCGCCTGGGAGGCGTCGATACTTCGATCTTTCGATTTGTCATCGAACGATAATTCCTGCTGCGTTTTACAAAAGATGGCTTCACGCCGCGAAGCATTGCTTCCGAGATTGTCGGCAGCTATTTTCCTGCTGACGCGAATGCTGCTTGATTGAGTCATGTTTTAAGAGAACATGATACCGATTGATCGAGGCGAGAACGATCCAGCATACAGAGAATGAGTAAGCGTTACGCATACCTGGCCCTACTGCTCACCGTTACGTTTTGGGGGGCATCCTTTGTAGCTACGAAAATCGCGCTGCGCGAATTGAGTCCGGCTACGATCGTATTCACCCGCTTTGCGTTCGGTTTGATATTTCTATTCTCGCTGCTCGCCGTGCAAAAAAACCTGGAACCGGTTACACGCCGTGAATTGGGCTCACTGGTCGTGCTTGGTTTCCTGGGGATCACGTTTCACCAGTGGCTCCAGGCAACGGGCTTACAAACTGCTTCCGCGACAGTGACGTCTTGGATCATAGCCACGATCCCTGTCTTTGTCGCCTTGCTAGGTTATTTGTTTCTTGGGGAGAGTCTGAAATTATCTCGAATTGCAGGGATAGTTATAGCGGCCCTTGGCGTATTAATCGTAGTCAGTGATGGAAATCTAAGCGCGTTGGTCGCGGGAAGCAAAGGAAGCCTCGGAGATGTGCTTATCGCCATCAGTTCCTTGAACTGGGCCGTTTTTACCGTGCTGAGTAAGCGTTTTCTCGGAAATCCCGGTGGAGCAGAGTCCCAATCGGTTCACAATTCTGGAGGGTCGGTCGCTTTCATGCTCCACGTCGTGTTAGCCGGTTGGGTATTTACCATCCCCTGGGTTCTCGTGGACGGTGGATGGCGGGCATTGGCGACACTCAGCCTTGAAGGTTGGATCGCAGTTTCCTTTCTAGGTGTAGTTTGCTCGGGATTAGCTTACTTCCTGTGGTACGAGGCGTTAGCCCGGGTGGATGCCGTGCAAGCTGGAGCCTTTCTCTATTTCGAACCCATCGTGACAACTGCCTTGGCGGTGCCTCTCCTGGGTGAAGCTTTCACTTTTACAGCTGGCCTAGGTGGCGCGGCGATACTGTTTGGTGTCTGGCTTGTCAATCGTTGATAACTTGTCGCCATATCCCTGCGGTCCCCGGTCGACCTAGGGGAGATTGTGGAATCTGCGTTGGGTCTTGGGATCACGGACAGTATCGCGATTAATTGGGTCAATATCATCGGTGTCAAGGTGGAGCAGGGAAGGAATTTCAAGTGGGAGACTGTGCCGGGGGCGAGATCTGGGTCCTGGGAATTGTGTCCTACGACCAGGGCCACAACCCTAGCCACCAGCTTATGCCCATCGCTGCGACAACAACGATGGTCAGCAGGAGAATCGACAAAGCGGTCAAGAGAAACCAGTTGAATCGTCTTGCCCTCGGATGAGGTTTCGGCTGATCCGTCACCGGGAGCTCGAGGATCACCAGCGTAATGTTATCGAATCCTCCACGCTCGCGTGCCAGATCGATGAGGGAGGCCACGGCATCGATGGCGGGTTCTTGATTGAGCGTTTCTTGGATTTCTTCATCCTCCACAAGGTCGGTAAGACCGTCGGAACACAGTAGAATCCTGTCCCCTTCTAGCAACTGCAGACCCTGATTTGATTCCGACTTTTCATCGCTTTCATTCTCGGCGAGGCGTAGTCGTAGGTCAGGCTCAACTTCTTCTTTTCCACCGATGTGACGTCGCAGCACGTGGGCTTGTGGATGGTCGCGGGCCTGGTCGGGTTGGATGATTTCGTGTTTGATGGCTTCCTGAACCCAGGTGTGGTCGATGCTGATTTGTTGCAGGTTTCCTTGGCGTAGCATGTAGATGCGACTATCCCCAACGGAAGCCGTGTATAAATGCGTACCGATAACCCAGGCTATGCTTACTGTGGATCCCATCCCTTGGTGGTCTCTATCCGAGCGGGAGGCGTGGAAGACGGCACGGTTTGCCTCTGTGACTGCATCGATCAGCTGTTTCACGGGTTGGTGCCCATCCGATCTGCTCAGGCTTTGAACGACAGTGTCGACGGTCATTTCTGAGGCCACCTCGCCTGCTCTGTGTCCACCAATGCCGTCGGCGACGACAGCCAAGAGTGCGGGAGTGGGAGAGCGCTCCATGCGATATGCCGTCACGGAGTAACGATCCTCGTTGTTCGTGCGGGTCTCTCCTGGATGACTGTAGGCGGCGACATTTAGATGTGGTTTGTCGGTGGGAATCACGACTCAGTCTCCTGATTCGATTCGGGTTTCGCCTGGTGTTGGTCCGCCGGACGTATGTAGATCTCCAGTGGCTTTGGAGTGGAGGACAATTGAAAACGCAGCGTCACTCGACCAATGTGAATTAGATCGCCGTGTGTTAGCCGCTTCCCGTCTTCAGGCACTTCATCATAGTTAACCCACGTACCCGCAATCGATCCTTGATCGCGCAGTAAATAACCTCCACCAGCTAAACGAATCATACGGGCGTGCATCCCGGAGACGGAAGGATCGTCAAAAGGCACAGCTGTCATGCTTGGATCGCGTCCGAGAATAAATTCCACGCCGGTAAGCGGGATGGGTTCTCCCTCCTCCCCATGCGGTCCAAGGGGAATCAGATGCGCTTCAGCTTCCTCGGCTGCCGCCTGCCGACGAAGGCCGGCACGTATCAGTGTGCTTCTCCGCGAGGGCGCCTCTTTTTTCTGGGTTGTTACTGTTGCAGTCCTTCCTCTGCTCATGTTGACCAGACTAGCAGCAAGAAGGATGCCAGCGATGAGCACGGCTAGCGCTGCCAGAACAGGGCCAATCGCGCTGCGAAGGGTAGCTAAACCACGCGGCGGCGTTCTTACTTCAACAAAAACCGGCAACTCGATAGAGACTCCCTGAAGACCAAGAATATCTTCAACAACGACCTGGATCGAGTGTGTCTCGTCCTGCAGGTAGTCTGTGAGATCCCATTCAATTTCTTGGAAGGGTGCTTCTAGACGTTCGTTGACGATTTCGCCATCTACGATCAGTTGACTCCTGCTGAGAGGTCTTGGATGTTCATCGGGGAAAGTGACCAACAATTGCAAATCCTCCCTGTTGGGAGGCAGATCTTCAATGGCCAAGGTCGGATCCTCAGTCTGGCGCACGATTAGATCTGGAGGTTGGATAAAAGCAACTTCTGGGGGTAAAACGTTGATGTCAAAAGTGCGGATCTCAGAGAAGGTTTCTAAATCGACATCCGTGAGACGAACCTGAACGCGGTGGGATCCAGAAGTGATCGCTTTGGATGTGTAAGTGAGCTGGTATTGAGTGCGCTGTGCCAGAATTCTCTCCGCGAATTCGTTCAATCCTAGATCCGGATCAAACAGAAGCAATTGGCCTCCGGTTGCGTCGGCTATCTGACGCAGGGGCTCTGCCTCGGGTTGTTCAAGGTTTTCCGGTTGACCCATCAAGATGGGGTGTAGGATGGTGCCAGTCTGGCGTGCTCGGGTAATGATGTTGGATATTGGGATATCGCGTGGAATCCGTAGTAGGGGTGTGAGGAAGATTAGGTGTGTGGGCATGCCTGGATGTGCTGGGGGATCAGCGATCAGATCGAGTGCCTGCAGAAGCAACTCGTACCCAGTGAGGGTATCTTCAAAAGCAGGTGTGAAGTTGTCGAGTCTGGCGGCTAAATTGGCCGCAGAGCGACTTTGAGATATCAGCACACCTTCTGTGGTGATTAGACGCAGATCGTCGACCCCTAAGAGGCTGGCCGAAGGAAGCTGCCACCAGGACAGCAAAGCTTGACGAGCGCGGTCGAAGCGCGATCGACCGAAGGCGTCTCGAACCTTCATATCTAACGTCGTATTGAGCACAAATACCTGCCTGGTGCCGACATTCTGCTCGCTCACAGTGAGGTCTAAGAGCATGGTTTCGTCTTCGAAAACACTGAAGTTGTTTTGTGCTAGACCCGGCAGATGACGTCCGGTGCTGTCGGTCACGGCCAAGTACAGCGTGACCTGTGGGAAGTCATCTGTGATGGGTGCAGAAGCACGTAATGTAACGCTCAATTGTGCTGCTGCAGGTATCGCCGGTAACCAGGGACTAGCCAAGATCAGCGCCAAGAATATTCGTCGGGCGAAGGTAGAGCGAATCATGTGCTCATTGTAGCATGCGGGTTATCGACAAGAATAGCGAGTTTGCAATCGACTTACAAACCGCGCGCGAAACCGCATTCTGATTGTATGATGCAGTTGATGGGAGAAGGGGTCGTCGTGAACGGAATGCGAAGATACAGACAAATTGGTTTAAGGCGACCAATAGCGATTGCGGAGAGTATCGTGATGAGCACGAGTGAGCGCATGATCCGCGTCGTTCTTATAGCAGGGTTCGTGGCTGTTCTGGCGATCGAGGCCTGGCTACTGCTGCGAGCAGTGCAAACATTGCTCTGAAATATTCGACGGAGTATTGTCAGCTTTATAAGCTTACGTGCTGTGTTGTTGCCTAGTGTGAAGAGTGTGACGGTAAGAGGTAATTTGTACTGGTAGTTTTTTGAGCCTCCCTCTGGCAGACCCTCCCGCTTACCCCCCATAAGCGGGAGGGTCATTTAACGGGCGAGTTTTTCGCCCGTAAGGAGCGAAGGGATGTTCCAAGCCAGAATGTCATCCCTTAGGATGTCAACGCTATCGCTGAATCTTGCGAGCTGGGTGCGCTCGAAAGTTGCTTGTAGGTTATCGTCCACGCTCCGACGATAAAGGTTTGAAGAAGACCATTCGCGAGAACCAAAACGGGAAGGTAGAGTAGAAGGCATAATCCTGAGAGTATCTGACCGGAGAGCGCCGCCCGCCCACCTTCGATCAGAGCCCCCGTCGAAGCTGGAACAGCGATCGCGATCATCGGTGTGGCCAGGAAGAATCCGGCGATCAACCCTCCAACGACGAGGATAAGTGACATGGCGACGACAGGTCCCGGATTCTGTTGTAGCGTTTGCCAGGCTTTCCGGAAAGCATCGGGCACACCTAGATTATCGACCACGACTGCGACTTGTGTCAGGGATATGTAGGATCCAAAAAGGACCCCGAGCGGGATCAAAAGACAGATCAGTGGGCATAGGCAGAGGAGGCCAATTCCAAAGGTCAGAAACCCAATGGATAGAACACCGCAGAATAGCAGCAAACTCGCTGCAAAGGTGACGATTAACATCATAAGAGAAACGCCCAGAAGGCGCCAGAAATGGATGGAACTTTCTTTAAGCAGTTGGCCGAAACCGGGACGATCGTCTTGGTCGGCGCGATCGAAACCTACGATCAAGCCTCCTAAGCCAAGGATGCTCAAAATAATGAACACAATCGTAAGCAAGATAATGAGGACGACAATACCCGACGAGATTCCTATCGCTTGTTCTGGGCTGAGCGAGTCGAGGAAGCGTTCGAATTGGGGTATCTCCTCAGCTTGTATTTGGTATTGGAAAATATCTCGTATTCGACCGCTCATACTGCGGAAACCGGATCCCAGACCGGCGGAAAGCATTCCAAAGATCCATAGTACTTTGTGTTTCCACGTGATCTCCCAAGTGCGGCCGAGGACTGCTGCTTGATCCACAGTGGCGCCTCCTAATCTATTTGGCGCTATAGAAACCGATCTTCTCTGGGGTTGGCAATAGCCTTAAGGTGATTGCGTGATGATGCCTCATTCCCATTCGATAGTAGCGGGGGGTTTGGAGGAGATGTCGTATACAACCCGATTGACCCCATCCACCTCGTTGACGATACGATTACTTATGCGGGCGAGCAGTTCATAGGGAAGGCGAACCCAATCGGCGGTCATGAAATCTTCGGTGGATACGGCTCTCACCACGATGGTCTCGGCGTATGTGCGTTGATCTCCCATCACACCGACAGAGCGGACGGGAAGCAGTACGGCGAAGGCCTGCGCGGTCGTGTCCCGCAGTAATCCGGCTGCGTCCAACTCGTCGGTGACGATGCGATCCGCTTCTCTGAGCCGAAGCAAGCGTTGTAGGTTGACCTCTCCCAAGCAACGTACGGCCAGGCCTGGTCCTGGAAAGGGTTGGCGCCAAACGAGCGCATCTGGCAACCCTAGCTGTGTGCCGACGGCTCGCACCTCGTCTTTAAACATATAGCGTAGCGGTTCGATGAGTTCGAGATTGAGATCGGGGGGTAATCCGCCCACATTGTGGTGTGTCTTTATCCTGGCCGCAATGTGACGATCCGGCGCGCTCGACTCAACCACATCCGGGTAAATGGTGCCCTGAACAAGGAATTCAGCCTCCGCGCCCGATTTGCGTGCTTGCTCCTCGAAGAGGCGAATGAATTTTTCGCCGATGATAAGCCTTTTATCCTCCGGATCGCTTACACCGGACAAGGCGTCGAGGAAGGTCTCTGTTGCGTCGACGGCGATGAGCCTGGCGTTGAGGTGTTGGTTGAAAGCCTGTACTACGGTTTCTGGTTCGCCGTGGCGCATGAGACCGTTGTTGACGAAGATGCAGGTCAACCGTTCGCCGATTGCACGGTGCACGAGTGCTGCGGCGACCGAAGAGTCGACGCCGCCGCTTACACCCGCAATCGCCCGCCCGTCGCCGACTTGGGCACGAACGCGGGCGACCGCGCTTTCGACGATCGACGCTGGCGTCCATTCGGCTGCCGCGTTGCAGACCTCGAATACGAAGGCGCGCAAGATTGCCCCACCGGCAGGTGTGTGGCTGACCTCAGGATGGAACTGTAGGCCGTAGCGTTTACGATTCTCGTCGCCCATGGCGGCGATGGGAGAGTTTTCCGATCGCGCTAAGACTTGGAAGCCAGGTGGGGGTGATTCGATCCGATCCCCATGCGACATCCAGACGCGTTGGTGTTCTGCTCCCAGAATAGGATTGGGTATGAGAACCTCGATCTCGGCATCGCCGTATTCGCGTTCTGTAGAAGCCGCAACACGGCCGCCTAAGGCATGTGTGAGTGCTTGCATACCATAGCAGATACCCAATATAGGGAGATCAGACTCGAGTACGTAGGGTGGGACTTGTGGTGCACCGTGCTCGTATACCGAAGCAGGTCCCCCGGAGAGGATGAAGCCCTTCGGTTGCAGTTCCATAACGCGTTCAGGGGGTGTGTCGTGCGGGAACAATTCGCAATAAACTTGCGCTTCACGTACGCGGCGGGTGATTAGCTGCGAATATTGTGAGCCGAAGTCTAGGACGACGATCGCGTCCACAGGGTCTCATTCCTCAAATATGATCCTACCGTCGCTCATGTCGGTAATGACGGCAAGGGATTCTATAGGTACCTCCAGAGTTGAAAGCAAGTCACGGCCACCCTCAAAGCGTTTTTCGATCACAGCCCCAATACCTACGATTGCTGCGCCGGCAGCCTGGGCAAGACGTACCAAACCCATGATCGTCTGGCCAGAGGCGAGAAAATCATCGATGATCAGCACCTTCTCCCCGGCACGTAGAAATTCCGGGGACACGATCAGTTCGACCATACGGCCTTTCGTATGCGAGGGGGTAAGCGTTAGAAAAATCTGATCTGGCATGGTGATGGGTTTGGTTTTCCTGGCGTAGACGANNGTGGCGTTGACGTTCTGGAACAGGCCAGCGAGCTCGCGTCCACATGCGTCCATCAATACCGGATCAACTTGATGGTTGATGAAACCGTCAACCTTGAGGATGCCACCACCGAGATTCTGACCTTCGGCCAGGATCCGCTGCTTTAGAATTTCCATGGGGTGATCCTTATTATCATGATGTGGGTGTTCCATTGTACAACGAACCTTGAAGTGTGATCAACGTACGGGGTATGTCGAGCGTAACGAACACAATTTATGGGCAGCCATACGATTCGAAACGGAAGACTGTAGGCAATAAGGGTTCAGCGCTTTCCGCCAAGCAGCCATCTCGCTTGCGGCGATGTGGAAGACACAAGTTAGCGGAACGAAGCGTAATGACTGTGCATGGGGGCCTCTGAATTCGCTCAGTACCACCGTGGATCGCCCCGGTCAGGAGTTTGGATCATTTCCATTTGACGCAGGCCAATGAGATATCATTGTTGGGGTGATTATGCTTGACATAGAACGTATGTTCCTATACAATACGAACATGTGTGCGGATTTCGAATCTCGCAGGGGCGGGTTGAGCGAGAGGAATTATGTAAGGAGGCGAACATGGTGAAAGGTAAACTTTCTGACCGTCAACGCCGCATGCTGGAATTCATCGATAAGTTCACAGATGAAAACGGTTACCCGCCTTCCATTCGCGAGATCGGGAAGGCGGTGGGCATTACCTCGACTTCGGTCGTAAACTACAATCTCAACCGACTAGTCGAAGGGGGTTTTCTCGACCGTGACCAAAACGTCTCACGAGGGATTCGTCTGACAGAGAAAGTCGCGAGAGCTGCAGACAAGATTGCGAACGTGATACGGATTCCGATGGTGGGCCGTATTTTCGCAAGCGAACCCGTTCCGCTTCCGGGTACTGATTCGGCGATCTTCAGCCCCGAAGAGGCGATCGAGATCACCCGTGATATGCTCAGTGCTTCGGAGGGATTGTTTGCACTTGAGGTCAAAGGGGATTCGATGATCGACGCAATGGTCAATGATGGTGACGTGGTTGTCATGAAGCAGGAGCAGGAGTGGCGTAATGGTGATATGGTCGCCGTGTGGTTGAAAGACCGGGAGGAAACAACCCTCAAGCACATCTATCGGGAAGGGGATAAGGTCCGCCTGCAACCGGCCAACCCCACGATGGCATCAATCATCATTGACAATCCTGAAACTCTCGAAGTGCAGGGCAAAGTAGTATTGGTCGTACGACAATTGAACTAGTACGTCAGTTAATGCGCTAGACATACTCGCGATCGAATTCGTTGAACTACTTTCGGTAGGGGCAGTTTGCAAAAAGCCCCTACCTTGCGTTTGAATGATTGAAGGAGTTGACGTTGTATTGTGTCTTGAAAAGGAAGGGAGCTTCGTGAACGATCCTTTTCACATTATTTGCATACATCGGAGACGCTGAAGTCAAATTGTATCAAGGCGACGGCCTCTCGCCCGTAGCCTAAACGCCATTTGGCAACGATCGTCTTACCATCCGGACCCCAATCGAAATCGCCGAGACCAATCCCACCACCCATTGGCCAATACTCAGGAGATTGCGGATGATTGAATCCTGAGAGACGTCGTTTACAACTTCCGTCGGCGTTCATAATCCAATACTCGAACTTCGGGGGATGCTCGATGATGCCGGGAAGCGTGTCGCTTTTAACTTGTGGGGTCTCATCCGAACTGACCCATAAGATTGTTTCCCCGTCCGGCGAAAAATGTGCGTGCTCGTCCCACTCGTCGTTATTGGTCAATTGCTGTAGATCTCCGGTCGTAATGTTCATGGTGTAGATCTCAAGATCGTAATAATACTTGCCCCACTCGACACCGGAGAATATGATCGTCTTCCCGTCTAGTGAGAAACCGTGCATTTCATACAATTGCAGGTCTTCAGGTCGGGAGGCTTGAATGTTGGTCAGCAGGGGTTTCTCATCTTGTATGGAAAAGTCCGCCATGCGAATTTCCCATGTTCCGGTTTGATTGTCCGCTGCGTTTTCGATCATCTCGCTCCAAATCAGCTTTGTGCCATCCGGTGAGAAATGCGGGTGCAAAGCTCCACGCCGAGCTTCTACTTCAGTGATTTGCCAGAAACCTGAGCCATCTGTCTTTGCCACCCAGAGGTTGTTGTTGACCGCCACGCCTGGACTGGTGATGTAATTTGAGAGGATACTGGTGGGTGTACTCAGGTCTGGGTCTTGGGCTTGGAAAACCAACCATTCTCCGGAGGGATGCCATGCGGGATTTCCATTGTTTCGTTGGGGCACCTGTGCCGTGGCGCAGGTGAGGCACCTCAAATCGGTGCCGTCGAGATTCATGATATACACATCGAAGTATCGATCTTCGCCCTTGGCATCGAAAGCAATCAAGTCCTGTGTATGCAGCCAGGAGACACGCCCTCCTTGCTCCCGAAGCAGGGTGTAAGATTGGATGGCGCTAGGGATTGGAGTCTCTGTGGTCTGAAAAGTTGCCGTTGGTCGTTCCGCTAGATCGGGTGTGGATGTCTGGGAGACACGGGTCCATCTCGTACACGAGACTGCGAATGAAACTAAGACAGGGATGAGGAGAAGCCTCTTCATGATATGCCTCGCCTAACGAGTGGCTGTTGTCGTCGGTGACTGGATAATAGCATTTGCAGGTCGTGGCTGAAGTTGGCTGGATGTAAAATCGTTATTAAATCTGGGTGCAGACCCCGGCGACGTTGTTCTTACAAACGTTGGTTTTTGGGGAGCGTTCCTTTATTCGAGTATTCGAGGCCGGGTTTCAGAGCGGATGGTCGAGTGGGGGGACGACCTTCGAAGGAGCACCAACAGGAAGATGAAAATGACATTTATGTCGCGAGCTTTTTATGCTCGTTGTGTTCGACGTTTCTTCTTGGAGACGAAGCGCTGAGAAGCCTCCAGATGGGCAGGTGCAGCCCAAAGACCTGGGAATGCCTTGCGTTCAAGCTCTGCCGCCTCGTGCGGAGGGCGCATGATCCCTGCGCGCAGGATGCGTTTGATCTCTCGGATTGCCTCACTACCATTCTGAAGGATTTCTGCGAGAAACTCGAGTGCATTCTTTAGGACTGTACCGTCGGGCGTTATGCGATTGGCGATCCCCGACCGGAAGGCTTCCTCGGCGGAAAGCACGCGACCAACCGTTATCCAATACAGGGCACGTGCATAGCCAACGAGACGCAAGAGGCGCTGTCCCCCTCCCCATGCGGGAGAAATTCCGAGGCGGATATGCACGAGACCCATAATTGCACTTTCTGCCATGATGCGAAAGTCGCAAGCCAAAGCAATCTCCGCGCCCCCACCCATGGCCGCCCCTTCGATGGCAGCTATTGTCGGGCAGGGCAGTTCTTCGAGTCGTGCCAGAGCGTCGCCCATGACCGCGGCAAGGCGGGCGCCATCGAGTCTGCTGGGGTAATTATCCAACTCGAATAGGTCGCCGCCTGCACAGAAAGCACCGTTCTTTCCTGTGACGATAAGCGCATTCAGGTCGGGTAGGTCATGCGCGCTCTCAACGGCGTCGGCGAAGGCGTGCATGGCTTCCCAATTGAGTGCATTGCGAGCTTTCGGGCGGTTGATCGTAAGCGTGGCGATCTTGTTCTGGTTTACTTCTAAGAGGACTGGATGCACTTGGCGGCTATCTCCTTGACCCTGGCATAATCGGCCAGTATACTCTGGCGTAATCGGGGTGTAGCGCAGTCCGGTAGCGCACCGCGTTTGGGACGCGGGGGTCGGCGGTTCAAGTCCGCCCACCCCGACTTGTTGTATATAACACCAAATCGGGGGAAGGTTTCGGTGCGAGGAAAGAAAATTCCGAAGCAAACTCTGAAGCTTGATGTCGTCGTCGAGGCCGTACGATACGGCTCGAGGAAGAAAAAGCTATTGTTGGCGAGGGGGTATCAACGACGTGGCCCTATTTGGGGGGATCGGGTGCTCTTTGAGCGGAAGACTCTCATCGAACTGGTCGAGGCGAAGAAGACCGTCGTGACGGGCCGCCCTGCGGAGCTTGAAGGCGATTTCGAGGTCTTCGCTCGCATCCAACTGGCGGGCTCCAATGGGAGTTTGGTCGTTAAAGGAAGTTCGGAAGAGGGCGACGACTTGAAATTGCCGCTGTTCTGATGGTCTAACTCCAGGCTTTACGCATCCCCTTGATCTCGGGAATCCAGTTACATGACCCAGAATGGAATTATGGCACCCAATCCGGGTCGCCGTCGAATTCGACATTGTTGGTCAATCGCGTCACGGCGAGGGTAGCGAGCTCGAGATAGTAAATCTCGTAGTTTCCCAACCGGTTCGAATCAAAGGCTACCAACCTGCCATCAGGCGAGTAATCGGGTGAGGCGTCATGAGCCAGATTGGTGGTGAGATTCTCGGGGGGGTCACCGAGCAGGTTGATTCGGTAAAGTTCCCAATTGCCAGATTGGTCTGAGGCGAAGATGATCTCCTCACCGGATGGATGCCATGAGGGGTATTTGACATCTTCAAAATCCTCCGTCAGTTGGAAGACGGCATCTCCGTTCACATCCATGAGGTAGAGTTCTGCGTCTCGTGTTCGATTTGAAATGAAAGCGATCCTTGCGCCATCCGGTGAGAACGCCGGGTAGATATCATAAGCAAGCTCGTGAGTTAGACGTTTCACGCTGGTGCCATCTGTGCGCATGAGGTAAATTTCACGGTTCCCATCCCGATCGGACGAAAACACGATGAGTTCCCCATCCGGGCTCCAATTGGGGGCGTCGTCCTCGGCCCGATTGTTGCTGAGATTGCGCACATTGGAGCCATCGGCTTGCATGAGGTAGATGTCTCGATCGCCGTCGCGAGTGGAGACAAACACGATCTGTTGACCATCAGGGGACCAGCGGGGGTTGAAATCCGAGCCTGGGGAGTTGGTCAAATTAACAGGGTCCGATCCGTCGAGTGATAGAAGATAAACCTCCTCATCGCCAACAGAACCTGCGTGATAGACGATTTGGCCTGTTCCACCGCCAGTTGGGGTCGTTGTTGCTGTTGCGCTAGGTGTTGGAGAAGTTTGACGCGATGAGGGCNNTCGGACGAGGTTCTAGAACGCTGCGCGAAGTAATTCCCATGGTGCACGCCAGGGTAGAGAGTATCAGTATCAGGCTTACCAAGCGAATGTGCGACGCGGTTATGTGTTCTTTTCCCATTTGTTACCCAAGTTTAGGCGAAAGACGTGATGCCCTCGACTATTCTTCCTTATCGCTTGCGTACGGCAAGGTGAAGGTGAAAGTGGAGCCTTGGTTGAGTACCGACTGAACGCTTATCTCACCGCCGTGTGCATGAATGATCTGCTGGGCGATCGTTAAACCGAGCCCTGATCCTTCGACGGGTCGACCCTTCACGCGCCGGGCCCGATAGAGTTCATCGAAGATATAGGGTAGATCATCCGCAGGTATCCCTTCTCCCGTGTCCTGAACCACACAAACGAGTTCCTTCGCTTTCTCATCGGGACGCAGGCTGATCGTAAGCTCCCCGCCGTGGGGTGTATATTTTATGGCGTTGTCGAGCAAATTGAGCACAACTTGTTTGAGGCGAGCACGGTCAGCCTTCAGATGTGGAAATCCGGGCGATAAATTCAAACTGATTGCTAGCTGCCGTTCTTCTGCGAGGTCGGATATTTGAAGAATCGCTTCTTCAAGCAAGGCTGCGAAGTTTAACGGCGTTCGCTCAAGTGTGAAGGAAGGTGACTCCAATCGGGCGAGCGTGAGCAGATTGTCGACGAGTTGTGTGAGGCGTTGTGCTTCGTCGCGGATGATGCGGTAGGAGGTCAACCAGCCTTCACGGTCCTCGGGATCCTCGCCCATTTTTGCTGCATGCCCCTGGATGATAGTGAGGGGCGTCTTCAGTTCATGGCTCACATTTTGAATGAAGTTCCGGTAGAAGGCTTGTTGGCGCTGGGCTGCACCCATATCCTCCAATAGCACTAGCGTATGGTTTTTCGAGAGGCGTATTGCGCGTGCTTGATAGGACTGACCCTCGACTGCAGGAATAGTGCGGAGAATGTTTTGGTTTTCATATTGGGCTTCGGTGACTAGCGCTTGCAGTTCAAGGTTTTTTTTCCAATCTTTTCCCTCTGCGTTCGATAGAAGTGAGCGACTGTTTCGATATAAGATCGCAGGGAAAGGGAAGCCGTCTAGCAGGTGCACTCTCTCCGCTAGCCGGCGGTGGCGAACATAAATGGTCACTGCGAGGGTAGAAAGGATGATCAGACCGAGAATTACGGCTGCAAGCTCAAAGGGACCGAAGTAAAAAATCAGGTCTGACATCGTGGCTCCGGGGGCAACCACCTATCACTTATGAGCGGGATGAAGAGAGCCTTCATGTTGCATCGAACTTGTATCCTACGCCGCGAACGTTGAGCAGGTAGCGGGGTTCTTTGGGATTGGGCTCAAGCTTCTGACGTAGGGACCAAACGTGCTTCTCGAGGGTTTTAGTCTCAATATCACGGTCGCCAGGGATGTCGAAAACCGCTTCCAGGAGAGCAGTCCGCCCGATAGGGCGTCCCGCGTTGTTGACGAGGTGGAGTAGCAAATCAAATTCGCGCGGTGTTAGATCGACGGATTCCCATTTGCCCTCATGTTGGATGGAAACCACTCGGCGCGGAGCGTCAATGCGGAGGTAGCTGTCGAATTCTTGAATCGGTGGGGGTAGACGGGCCTTCACACGAGCGAGGAGTTCGCGAATGTCGAAGGGCTTCGGGATATAGTCGCTGGCGCCGAGGGTAAATCCGAGTTCGAGATCGCTTATGCTGTCACGCACTGTGAGGAAAATGATGGGCACCAGGTCCCCTTCGGCCCGTATCCTGCGACAAACGGCTAACCCATTGGGGTCTGGCATTTCAATGTCCAAGATGATAATGTCTGGATGCTCAGTCTCCCATTTGAATAACGCCTCAACCCCGTCATTTGCTGTGGAAACCAAATACCCCTCACGCTCGAGTGCGGGTTGCACGAACGAGAGGATGTTGGGATTATCGTCGGCGACCAGTATTTTGGATTGCACGATTTGATTATACCCATACCGTCTTTTCGTACAAAATTTCTGTCTCTCACCACCGGTTTGTTGCAAAGAATTAGTCCCTTTGTTTCATGTCGTGGGTGATACCCATCAACCTATTTCTCGTAATACGGGCTGATCTGAACGGTCGCTACCTCGGAAGCTTCCATAGGGAAACACCATCCTGGTTCTCTTCACCACGAAATCGCAATACTCACATGAACGGCTCATGATTCGTCCGGGAATTCATTGAGGGCTGAAGGTCGCCCGGAGCAGCTGAATCGTGTGGTGGATGTTTGATACAGCGGGGCTTATTCTCCCCAGGTAGAAGGGAGGACTTCCGTCGAATGAAGTCCCTCCTGGGATGCCGATGACGAAAGTATACTGCTGGGACGCTTGCATGATCATGCCGTCAGGATCTCGATTTCCGAAGGGTAGGATGAGTGTGTTGGGGCATCTTTCCAGATGCTCGCAGATGGTCTGATAGGATCCCGAGATTTCTTCCTCGAGAGTGTCCGGTTCTACCTCAGGGAGGTTGTAATGATGGACGGAGTGACTTGCCACCTCAACACCGAGAGAATCTAGTTCCCGCAAGTAGGCCCAATTCGACGGATTTTGAGGTCCGAAAACGATGACGCCGACGACGAGCGCGAGCCCCTCGGTTGTGAAAACCTCGATCATGTCTTTGAAGACAGGTCGAAGCCAGTTGGTACCCAGATCGTCGATCGAAACGATGATTGTGCCCTCTGGTGGACATTTCCCTAGTCTTAAATCGCTAAGCAGGTCACGATAAGTTGAGGTGTGGAGATCGTTTTTAATGATTTCCTTCGCAAGTAACTTCATGCGCTCAACCCCGAAACTGGAATGTAGCATGAGGGACATCGGCGTGGGGCAATTTTCGTTGAGGTAAATTGGGGACCCGGTTTGGAGGTAATGTGGCAGCGACTCTGTGCCAAACAGATGGCTCATTAATTTCTTTTGTCTTCTCTGAAGAGGATCTGCATGAAGGTAAGAATTGATCGAACGTGTGGATGGTGTGGTCTGTTTCTCATTAATGAGGAGGTGAGTTCGAGTAGGGAGAACGTCGAAGTCGGTTTCTTGGTTAGGGAGTGTTTTCGATCGGCCAACAAGCCATTCCACAGATGAATTCTTTATATGGGTTGGTGATCCAGGCATGGATACCGATCCTGGAGACACACTCGCGATGATCACGAACGCCATCGTAACATTTGGGAGGATTCTTAAGAACACCTTGAGCTCCTGATAAAAACTCGTTGTGTTCTTAATCTAAAGGTTCGTATTTACGATCAGTTCCGCGTGAGGTTACACCTTCGTTACGACGGTGGTTACCTTCTTGTAACTCTGATGGACGTGGATTTCGTAGTCCTCGTACAGTGCTCAACCGGGAGTGTGGCCCGGGTTGCAAGGAGAAATTGTGCCCGGGCGCGGGGATAAAACAGAAATCCTTGACCAGCGCCTTCATCCGCGGGTAGAATGCCCGTGCACGCGGGCGTGGCCAAGTGGTAAGGCATCAGCCTTCCAAGCTGACATTCACGGGTTCGAATCCCGTCGCCCGCTCTTACGCCCCCACCGGGGGCGTTTTTTTGTCGCATTGCAGTTCGTAATTTGATGGGCACAATCGGCGTGTGTGCAGTGGGATGTGGAACTGTTTGGATTGCGGTTCAAGAGACCCAATCTCTCGCGTTACGCGTCCATCAGCCAGAGCAATGTTGCTACATCGGCTCTGGTAGCGGGGGCTGATGGATCAATGGGTTCACTCATGAAACCGTGCGCAACAGCTGCTTGCACCCATGGCATCCACCACTCTTCGAACGTGCCGGCTGGTTTGAAATCCGACCCGTGCTGTGCGCGAATCATTAACACAGCGGCTTCTGCACGGGTCAGGTGTGAGTGGGGATCGAAGTGGTCGTCGTCACGACCGACAAAATAACCTTCGTCGCAAACGGAGTAGATGGCCTCGCCCCAAACCTCACTCCGAGGCACGTCGTCAAAGTGAATG
>JABAOH010000866.1_pt1 | contig 27041 bp, 27 predicted proteins | sample 7062181 | NCBI WGS metagenome assembly JABAOH01 (sample SAMN14538630, study PRJNA623070) | marine sediment metagenome | biome: marine biome [ENVO:00000428]; feature: marine pelagic biome [ENVO:01000023]; material: deep marine sediment [ENVO:00002113]; isolation source: pool of 5 deep marine...
ATTCGCGTAATCCACATGGCACTTTTGTAGGCATACTTGCTAGGAACGACCAATCGTAGAGGAGCCCCGATGCCTTCTTCAAGAGGTTTTCCATTGAGTCTGTACGCCAAGAGGATGTCATCTCCCAGAAGGTCTTCCAGTGAAAGAGAAGTCGTGTATCCATCAGCGCATTCGAAAGAGACGAACTGCGCATCTTCTGTGGGTTCTACCATGCTCACGATGTCTCTAAAACGAACACCTTCCCACCTGAGATCTGAAACACTCCACCCTTCGACACAGTGGAAATCGCTCACCGATTCAACCGTTGGAATTTTCTGAAGATCATCCCAACTGAGCTTCAGAGGTTTTCGGACTTCTCCTTCTACCGTCAATGTCCATTTTGTCAAATCGATTTTCGGAACCGGACCTCCAATAGTTGCATGATCCGTCCCCCATCCAAGTAGCCTCTTGATGGGCCTCTGACCTGGAGGCAACCCTTCTCGTTTCTTGTCGAGATCGTCTGAAGACATGTCGCGTACTTAACACTAAGCTTGCTACGAGAGATAAGCCTTGCTTCGGAACGAGTCCAACCGCAGTTTGTAGATTTCACACTCAGACTGCTTGTTCGTCAAGGGTGCGCCTATCTTTCAGCAACGCGAATAGTTTGCGAACACTTGACGTTCGGATTTTATTCTCAACACTAATCCAGAAGGGGTCCAGTTTGTTTGGGTCATGTCCATCTTTCTCATACTCCAATGCTTGGAAGATCATCTCTATCTTGTCGATGTCGTTTGCGAGAATAGCTTCCGGTGTCCTTTTGTCTTCGAATTCTTCCCAGATTGAGAGGCACTCTGCTTTCAAGTCTGACGGCAGTAGAGACAAGATGTCTCTGATTGCAGTTTTTTCTTGTGTCTTCATTTCGCCGAGACCCTTTTCTTTTTTCGCGTAGGAATCATAATCACCGGTCAATGCCTCGTGTATGTCATGCAGAAGCAGCATTTTGACTAGCTTGTCAGTATCAGCGTTTTCGAACGCTCCAAGGCACATGGCCAAAAGCGCGCATCTGAAGCTGTGATCTGCAACAGATTCTGGGTTGGTTATGCTAGCTTGAGAAATCCAGCCAGATCTCTTGGTCTTTTTTGCTCTTCCAATGATTTGCGCGAACGCGATCAGCCTTTCTAGGGACATGGTAGTCTCTTCCCACTAAACTCCAGTTTTATTGTGACAACTTAAACATCAATGTGTGTGCGCGTCGCGTAGGTACCTCCGGATATTCGCCAACTATGAACTGGGTCTTAGAGACGCTTCCTTCTGAAGATGGATTTCGTAGCCTTCCTTGACCTTCTGCGTCTGTTCCTCAACCCATTCTTCGAATCCGATTTCTTCAAACCGCTCGTATCTGTCCATCGTGTCGGGGTCAGCCACTTTTTCTATCTTGGCACATGGAAAATCTTTGCATTCAGAACAGATACGTAATTCCCTTACCGCACAGCACTTCTTCACCTCGCACCAAGCGGGTCCTCCTCCCTCTCGACATCCTGGACATTTTGCGTTTTGTATGAACCAGTCTAGTCCCTTCACAAATTGCCTGAAGTCGAATTTTCCTTTGGACCTGAATTCGAAACCATAGAGGTCCACGAATTCCCTCATTTGCTTCGCTGTTTCACTGATTAGTCCATTGAACTGTCCACAGCCTCCACAATGATCACCGCAAGGCGCTACTAACTCGTATCTTACCATTTTCCGGATCCCTGCAACTACTTATTCTTGCTCTGGTTGTATTTTTCCTGTTGCGTGCGCATGTGCTGTTTCAAGTTACAGCGTAGTTTAGAGCCTTTTCGGCATGGATGAGCGTCGTATCGAACAGTGGAACAGCGCAATCCGCTTCTTTAATGAGTAGCGGTATTTCCGTGCATCCTAAGACAATTCCTTCAGTACCCTTCTCTGTCAGGCTTTCGATTACTTGGACGTACTTCTTTCTAGATTCGTTGTTGATGATTCCTCTTGTGAGTTCCTCGTAGATCACTCTGTTAACTGACTCTTGGTCTTTCGGGTCCGGAACGAGCGTGCTTATTCCTCTTCTTTCCAAGCCTTTCCTATAGAAGTCTTTGCTCATTGTGAAGATTGTACCCAGGAGACCTACGGATTTCACGCCTTTTTCTTCGACGGCTTCCGCCGTAGCGTCGATGATGCTCAAGAGCGGAATGGAAATCGCCTTTTGCACTTGGTCAAAGACTAGATGTAACGTGTTAGCCGCGATTATCCCAAAATCGGCTCCGGCCTTCTCCAACGCCTTGAAGACTGCAATCATTTTGTCGGCAGTGAGATCCCAACGTTCATTGTAATGCCAATTGACGAATTCTTGGAAATTGACGCTGTAGATGATCATTTCTGGATAGCTGTAGTCGCCATACCGTTTGGTGTATTCACGGGTTATGTGTTCATAGTACGTCCGAGTTGATTCCGCGCTGACTCCTCCCAAGATGCCGATTTTCTTGTGCAAAAGTGTGCACCCAGATGGGGAATGCTGGGGAACGTTTAAAAATCGCGTGGTGGGGCGGCTGCTCGCATGTTTGTGCACGGAAACAGGGTGGCAAGGGATGTGGTAGAAAGGTGCGGGTTGTGACGTAGCCCTTTCGAAGCTTGATGCCTTCTCAGCGCTCTCTAGAGTACGCCTGCGGCCTTGAGAATCTGTAGCATGGAAGCCATTGCCACGGTAGTCTGGGCGATCAGTACGTACTTGTTTTCCGCGAGTTCTTTGATGTTGTCAATTCCAAAGGCTTTCTTGAGAAGATCAACATCTCGCTCAGAGACCCCCGTGATCGCTGAGACCGGCTTCTTCGCCAGTTTTCTATAGGCTTCTGCGTTGAAAGTCGCATCCTCAATCTCCCCAGACCATTCTGCGAGACAATCAATCCCTTGGGCAAAGGTCACATATTTGTTGGTGGCGAGGTCCTCCACCGTCACAATTCCAAACGCCTTCTTGAGGTCGTCTGCGTCTGTGGCGCTGACGCCGCTTATTGCCGCAACAGGTGATTTGACCAGTTCTTCCACAGACTTCTTCTCATACGCCTTGTCGTAGAACTTCACGATGAATCCAGGCTTTTCCAAACGGATCTACCTCACTAGTGTTCCTAGCACCTCTCTCTTCGATGCGGATATAAGCTTTCTTTGCGACACCAGTCCACGGCACTAGGAACGCCTCTAACGGGGATGCACAAAATCCAGAAAGTACTCGTAAGTCTTCGCTTTGGTGAAACCTAGGGTCTTGTGAAATTCTTGTGCAACGAAGTTCTCTGTGTTTACTCTGGATTTCGCCGCTTTGCAGCCTTGCTTCTTTGCCTCAGCAAGGAAATGACGCACGAGTTCTGTGCCAATCCCTTGCTTTCTGTAGGGCTCATCCACGATTAGAGCATCGATTTTTGCGGTCTTTCCCTCCCAGTCAATGTCCAAGTGGTAGCCTCCCACCAGAACTCCTAGCACCTTGGTATTTTCAGCAACTAGCACTATGCCGTGTTCACTTTCGACGAAGTCTTCGAACGTGCGCCTGAAGTCTGATCCAATGTCTCCGTGATACAATGCTGTTAACAAAGGCAGACAAACAAAATAATCATCGACCTTTGCCCCGCGAATCTTGAGGACTTGGGTCTTCTCTGGTTTCTTCATCTCTTTCCAATGTATACTTTGGCTTTTTCGCTTAAGAAATTCTTGTCTGTGATGGCTAGGAATATGTCTTGGTCGTTCACTCGCTCTCGCCAGCTCATCCTGAACCTATAAGAAACCAGTAGTTACAGGATTCGTCCTTTCCCTAATGGGACGGCCCGTTGTATCTCTTCTATAGGAACCTCACGAAGTTGCGCCTTTAGTGGTTTTGGAGCCTTTTCAGCTAGTCCCCACCGTATGCGATTAGCGAGCTGCCCACTCTTTTGCTCGCCTGGAACCACTTCTACGTAAACCTTTGTTTGCTTCGAAATGGCCTCTGGAGGACCACTAACAACCACCGAGTGTTGCTCTGCAGACTTAACTCCAACAGCCACCTTCAGAGGAACATTCCTAACATAGTTTTTGGATCCGTGGATCATAAATGAACCTTTCTTGAGATACTGCCCCGTGGGTGGGCTCTTGTCTACTTGGTGGGGGGATACCCAGTAGACATCAAGGGCAGTAAACAGGTCTTTCCAAGCCCGTGAGTAGGAAGCCGCAAGCTGCGCTGCTTCTCTTAACGTCGGTTCCGGAGGAGTTTTTCCGCCAGTCTTGATCACGACGAAGGGAGCTCCTCGGATATCTGCGTGGAAGACGATGTCATGTGGTTCCATATGTTTCTTGATGAGAATTTCGTTGGTGGTGGCATCTCTGCCTCCGATGACGAGAAAGCCGTCGGAGGAGTGGAACCATCTGAATTTCTCATACCATGCTTTTCTTCTTCTCTTCTGTGGGTACGCGCGCGGTTTTCTCTCTTTTTCAGCTTGCTTTTCTTGTATCTTCTTAATCCTAACTCGAGTTTCTTGAAGCGCCTTCTTGGCGCCTTCTAGCTTCTTCTCAGCTTTCTTGGACCTGCTGTAATAGGTGGCTGCGCTAGTTTGAACAGAACGACGAAGACTGAGCGGAAAAGTCAGGTTTCCAACTGAGACGTTAAGCACTAGGCGTTTAGGGTCCAGAGATTGGAAAAAGATAGCGGGAGCGGTCCCCGCTGCCTTTTCTTTCGTGATGTCTGAGGCTATTTCCTCCCATGACTTGTCACCCTTCTTTTCGTCTTTGATTCTTTGGACAAGAAACAACAGATTGTTGAGGTTCATGTAGATTGCGTTGCCGATTTCTTGGTTTCGTTCAATCTTGGTTTTCAGTTCCTCTAGGGTGCTGTTCTGCTTTTGGAGAATTCGTCTTTGTGTTGCTAGTCTTCTGTCATCCTCTTTGGCAACTTTGGTCACTCTTTGTTTCGTGGTCGTTTGAGTATAGTAGTTGTCGAGGGCAGCGTTGAAAGTCTCGCAAGGCTTCTGCTCGAGATGGGCATATTTCTTCAGAGGTAACGGGGTAACGTCAATCAGGTCGCCCTTCTCGTCAACTATGACTTGAGGTTCTACTTCGCCAGCACGAATGGTTGAGAGGATAGAGCTGAGCTGATCGAAAATTCTGTCCATCTCAGATTCGGTGAGAGAAGCACAGGAAGCGTCCTTATCAACATGTGCGCGGAAGAGAACTTCTTCAGCGTAGAGCCCACCTATACTGAGAAACTTCGTCAAGGCTCGAACGATTTCAAGCTTGCCGAATTCTTTCAGTTCGTTGAAGTCTGGACGCTTGAGTTCAAGGGGATCTGTCCCAATTGAGGGGGCATGTTGGAAGACTTCACCTCGAAGGATGTTGCGATCGCGCATCTTTCGATAACTCAAGGCTTGTAGGATGACGTTCTGGGGACTCACGAGGATTATGTTTCCTTTGTCGAAGAGTTCGGAGACAAGCTGGAAGGCACCTTCTTTAGTATTGACTTTGAGTGTGACTATTCGATCGAATCTGTGTTGACTTATCTCAGAGAGGACTCCGTTTCGCAGGTGTTTTCGTAGCGCCATGCAGAAGGATGAGGGACGGCTGGGTTTTTCGAGAATATAGGAAGTTATGTGTAGTCGTTTTCCCGCCTCAATGAGAAGGTGAAGGCGCGGCTTGCCGGATTGGCGAAGCCTCAGCAGAAGAGTGCGTGGAAGAATGTGATAGATGTTATCAACATAACAATGTTGGATCANNGTGATAGATGTTATCAACGTAACACCGTTGAGTCGCATGGTTAAGCTCGGGAGTCACGGCAGCGATGTCGAAACTTGTCATCTTCTCCTTCAACGCTTATCCCCTCGAAACGTGTTGAAATCGACGACTCTTATTTGTTTGTGTTCGGCGAGCGCGGAAAGCTTATACCAATACTAGGAGCCAATGAGAACCAGAAAAGGCGCGCAGAAGGGCATGCCATGAAAGTTTGGGGCGTTAGAAACTTCTATTCTCACCTTGAGCGTGTTAGCGAGGAGGGAAGTGAGTTTTCCCTCGGGTATTTCGCTCTCGTTGTGACATCAGCCATTCTTGCGACTGGAGGTTTGTTAGCCAACAGCATCGCAGTAGTCATTGCCTCTATGTGTGTCGCCCCATTTCTCGGGCCTTCCAGGGCCGTATGCTTGGGAGCTGTGTACAGAAAGTGGAAAGTTGTCGGTAAAGGGTTGGCAAAACAGATACTTGGTCTCTTGGCCATAGGATCTACACTAGCATTCTTGGTCACTGGAGCTTTCTTCCGGTTGGCACCAGAGATCATCATCACGCCGGAGATCATGATTAGAACGTTCCCGACACTCAAGGATATTTATCTCGCATCGCTGATTTCGTTCGCCTCCGGTCTTGCCAGTTCTTTCGCCTTGGTGAGCAGTCTAAAACTCATCTCGGAGCCATATCAAGAGCGCCCGCGGGCGCGGAGAATTCACTATCCTAGACTGTTTGATGTGACGCTGGGAGTTGAAATTGCGATTTCTCTGATTCCGCCAGCATCGGTTGTAGGGATCGGGCTGGCCTTTGGTCGATTCGACATATTTCTCCATTCTCTAGCGCTATTGTTGATCAATGTGTGGGGATTAAACGCAGGCAGTATTGTCGTTCTGTCCTTGTGGGGCGTCGAACCCACGGCGCTAGAACTGGAAAAGAAGGTAAGAAAAACAATCGAAAAAACCCTAAACGCTGTTACCAAAGTGGACTCAATACGGTCCGGGATCGTCCTCCATAGCTACGACAAAGCCGACGTCTATATCCGACTTTATACTCGCGGGATTCCAGACCACGAGGAGCTATTACCTGCAAGAGTCTCCAAGGAAACAAAAGAGGAAACTGGAGTTTCGAGCAATGTGAGGATAATAGTCTACCCAGTTCATATACATACGTCATAGGACTACCTTTTGAATTGCGCGTGCGTGAACGAGCAACAGGTAGTCATGCGCGCGCTTGAATTTAGACACCAAAACAATGGGAAATGTTACGTTTACTTGTAACACGACCGTAACATTCTATTTTGCCATACAAAAGAAGCTTATTCTCAGCTTGGTTGCTTATTTAGAGCTTTCTGAGGGCATGTCATACAAACGTGACATCTGTTACGGAAAAAATGTTTACAACTACATTGTTTGTCATGCAAACATGTAAACCATGTTGAATTGCTGTTTTACCCTCTCTCCTCATATGGGGTTGTGACCGTGTGACCATGCAAACCCCGGCTTGTCGGGAACTACTTGGCTTCTCTCTGCGAACCCGTCAAAGTGGTCCAAAAACCATCTTGAACCCTTTGAAATCTCCCGCAGCGAACTCATTTGTAGGCATCCTTTGAAAGTGTTAAGTCGTATATTCTGAGTATCAGTATGATATAGGAAAACGCTATTACTGAATCTTCCAATTCCATGGCCAATTCAGCGAACTGACTAAAACTCAGTGTTTTGTCATATGTAACTTTGCCCGTTTTTTCTTGGATATTGACAAAACGGATAGTCTTGATGATAGGATCAAAATAGAATTGTGCATGCCCTATTGCATTGCGAATGTATTTTTTCTCTGCATGCATGCATACTCGTAGAAGAACCCGACGCTGACGTCCCGCTTTGTTCCGGATCGGATGTCCTCAAGGAAGCGTGGGTTGCATTTGTTCTTGTAGAACCGGAGGTTTCCCTTGATGGCGTTCTTGGCGAAGCGGACGCGTTCCGGGCGCCCGATGATTTGGTTGCGGTCCATCAGAATGCATGCACGCGCTAGACCTATTCGAAACTCAGGAGCATTTTGCACAAGATTGTTCACGTATAAAGTGTTCTGTGCGTGCCTACATGCAAAAAAGGGGGAGGTGGCTCTGATCAAAGGTTCGGCCTATCTCAGTATCGTAATAGTGGAGTATCCTTCCAAGAGCGTGTTCGCCACCTTACCGGAGATCTTGAGGGTCGCTTGGGCAGTATTCTCTGGGAGTTCGAGAGTCTCCAACCATGCGATCACAGTAGCTCTTTCGAATTTCACCATCAAATCTGAATTGCCATCCTCGTCAAAGTCTCCGATCTCGACGGGAGCATTGCTGAGAACCGGGACCGTCTCATTCAGGAAGATGAGGTCTGATTCGATGTCGCCCACGTCGTAGCCTTCCGGGAGTTCGATGTAGCAGGTCGCGTATTCACCACTACTCTGCAAGTTGAGCACATCAGGGTCGAGATCGATCGTAGCAACGATGGTGGGTCTCAGGATAACCATGCGGAGTTGTGCCTCCAACGCTTCGACTTCCGAAACCATGTGATACGCGTCCAAGTAAGCCATCTGGTTGTAGGTCTCCAAGATCTGGTCGAGTCTCTCAGCGATTCGGTCAAACAATGCATCAATCACCGCTGACGGCTCTCTTTGCCCATAGAGATGCTCGTCTTGCACCAGTTCATCCAACAGATCCAGCAGTCTCTTGTCGACGATGGTTCGTCTCATCACATCTGACCGCAATTTGCTGAAATCGTATGAATAAGGATAGTATCCCATCACGTCGTGTATGAAATCTCCCGCATGCAAATTCAGTTGGAACGTGTGGGGAAGCCCTAGGTTGTGCCCGAGCTCATGGATCATGACCAGCCCCAAGCCACTCTTCGGCGTTATGCCATCCTCTCGGAAGTATCGATCAACCGACTTGAGAATCAATGATTGCCCTCCGCCTCCTAAGCCCGTGAACTCCTGTCCTGCGAACATCATGGATGCATCTTTGAGAAGGAAGACAAAGCTGTTAACCACCAGTTCGGCGGCCGTGAAATCGAAGTACAGCTCTCGCACAAAATATAGATAGAAGAATAAGTACAAGCCGTCAATGTAGGTCCACCCGTCTTCTTCTGAGATGATACAGCTATTCAGAATCCATTCAATCATGGGATAGTCCGCGAGGTCGACAAAAGTGACCGAGATCTGGAAATCCAAGTATGGAAGTAGGTTCGTGACGCTATTCTCTACCAGACTGGGGTTGAGGATCCAAGCCATCCGCTCGTTCGTGTAGTCATACTCGGACGCATTGTTCAACACCAGGATTTGAAGGGACAAGGATTCGACAACTGGTGGGCCGTCTGGATACATGAAATAAGGCGCAAAATCATTGCGCAGTATGTCGTCGACCCACCCTGCCAGATACTGGGCAAATGCCAAACGTCCTCCAGGATCAGACACATCATGTGTGGCCAGAAACTCGTCCAAGTCTTGATAGTAGTACTGATACTTCGGAGCCGTGACCTCCAGTTCCCACCATATGCGCGCCCAAGCCAAATACCACTGAAAGGCTGAAGGGTCCAGATAGAATAGTCTGTGAGTTGAAGAGAACCCGGGATACGGAAACCGCACGTTTGGGTTGAGCGGATTGTCCCATTCCAGTCGCCAGAAGTCTCGGATCGAGTTCGCTTCAAGATCATACTCCGTAATGGTGTACCAATGCTCCAGCGAATGATCTGGAGAATCAAAATCCGTGAAATTTAGAACATAGAAGTTGTAGCTCTGCTCCTCGGTGAAGGGATTATTGGCAAACCAGTCCTCCACAGCGGATGCGTCAATCGCCGTTCCAGACTGATTCAGGAAGATCGACATCTTGGTCCCGGTGTCCCTTTGTATCTGAAGCGCTGTTTCGTTCAGGCGCGACGTCCAAGCATTAGTTACGGCATTCTGTAGCAAGAACGATCTGAGCGCTTGATAGTACGATAGGTCGGCGAAAAGGTAGTCCACGTCGAATTCGTAGGACAAGACTGCGTCTGAATAGTAAAGCTCATAATGCTTGCCGATTTCTGCATCGATCGCTTCAGTATCCACTACGTCGTTGTCATAACCGACAAAGACAACATTAAGGTCAATTGTGTGAGAGAGACTCTGATTCTGGAGACTGCTCATCTCAATATGCTCTTCTACAGAGTCTGACTCAGCCCAGACCACTCCAGTCCCTGCTGATCGAGAGTCGCATCCCAACGCGAACACGTTGATCAGAAGCAACGCTAACGCTGCCGTTGAAACACGGTGCATTTTCTTTCTGCCTCCTCTTTCAGCTATTGGTATGTTTAGCCAGCCCCACCTCGGCTGTCCAGGGATATGATTGCTATCATGCAGAAATATCCCCGCGTATTACAATTATGCACATAGAACTTGTATTAAATTTTTCTATGCTCCAAAGATGCGCGCAAATCTTATTGCATGCGTGTGAAAAATGCGAAAGACGAAACGGTTCGACAAACATGATTGTTAGCCTGCAGGACCTAAAAGGTTCATCCTAAGACGAGATTTATGATTGAAAAAGACGCTGGACAAACCGGTTGGATATCTAATATATCACAAGAACTAACAGGACACCATCCAGCGAGTTCGCGCTGTACCGATTGAGAGTGTTTGACGTTTGGATGATGTAGAAACAGCGCCTTAAAGCCTCTCATAAAAGATATTGTGTGTCCCTGTCTGAGTAGCCTAAGTGTTGGCGTACGCCACAAAACCAAAGGAAACTCAAAACTTGAAAAGCCCCAGATGTGCGCGCGTAACGACGGACGACGGGAAATGGACGGCTAAGCCTAGGCTTCCCGAAGACCGCATACGCGGTTCAGGATCATATGCCCGCATGGTACAGGAAGGATAAGTGGAATGGCGCGCGTTTACGTTGTTGACGCTGTCCCATCGTGTTCCATCTTTTCCCACTTCATTGGGTAGTGGAACAGCTCTTCGAGTTGGCTCAGCATTCTTATGATGTCGACGATATAGAGGTAAGAGAGTCTATGAAGTACCGTGTATAATAATAGGCTTCGTTTTTCTTTGATGTCCAGAGATAGTGCATAAGCCGCGACAGCGACTTCCAGTATGATGAAGGCCAAGAACCAAAAGACGTAGATGTAAGGAATGGCCTGGAAGAAGTCAAAAGCTATCCCAATTTGGGTGGAGTCGCTGGGAGGTCCTGGTCCTCCGTTAGGTGGTGATCGCCCTCGTGCCCATTCTGGGGGACCTCCCATTATTCGCGGTTGATACACGGTGTAGGGCGATATAGGGTTGAAGCAGAAGACCAGCAGCCACATCAGGGTGAAGAACATGAACCAGGGGAAGATAATGCCATTGAAAATGGTCCAAGGCATTACAGCAGTGCCAGAACGACCGTATTTCTTGTTGAACGTCATGTCTTTATGCTTTGAAAGGACTTGGAGCTTACCTCTGTACCATCTGTATCTCTGCTTGGCCAGACTGGTCATTGATTTGGGCGCTTCGGTGTATCCTAAGGCCCGTGCTTCAAAAGCTGTCTTGTACCCTGCTTTCAAGATCCGGAAAGTAATATCAGCGTCTTCAGCGAAGGTGTCTCCTTCAAACAAACCGATTTCCGTAAGAACGGATGTTCGGAACGCACCAATGGGCCCTGGCACAACGGTGACATTCTGTGAATGGGCCTCACTTCTTCTGTGGAGGTTGATCCCCACAATATACTCGAGTGCTTGAAGTTTCGTTACCACGCCCCTTCGATTGCCAACTTTGACGTTTCCAGCGACTGCCGCAACGTCAGGGTCCTTAAAATGGCCAACTAAGTGCTGGATGGCATTCTGGTCAAGAAGCGTATCAGCGTCGATGCAGACGATGAATTCTCCTCGCGCTATCTCAATTCCCGTGTTCAGAGCATCCCACTTTCCACCGTTTGGCTTTGCAACAACTTTCACGCGATCGTCCTTAGCATGACTTCTGGCGACTGCCAAAGTTCCATCTGTAGATCCGTCATCTACAACAATGATCTCCTTGTTCGCGTAGGAGAGTCTGAGAAGGGCCTCAACGGTTTTGCCGATGGCTTTTTCTTCATTATACGCAGGAACGATCACTGTCACTAACGGGGTTCTATCGACAAGACCAGGGTCTGACTCTCGTTTCTCACGTCGTTTGTGAAGATACGCTCCTCCAAGAGCAACCGCGTTTCGAGTTGTAAACATGACTAGAGAGATGAAAAACAAGTAGAAAGAGACTTGGTAAAGGCAATCCGGACATAGAAACAACAAGCAGATTTGGACTATAATGATCAAGATGGCTGTCACGGAAAGGAATTTCACGACGGATAATCCGGAATGTTTGATTGGCGAAGAAAACTTCTTCCTGACACGCGGATACCACAAGAAAGTAATGATTACCGTGATGAGACAGACCAAGAGGGAGAAATAGGTAATTATGTAGCTTAATTGACTGAAAAACGCAAGGAAAACGTCTAAGCCACACCAGACGAAGACTAAGAGTGCAGTTACGAAAAATCCTACAACTGCAATTCCTGCAAATATCGAGCCCCTTTTCAATTCTATGTTCTCCTTGGGTTAGTCTCCAGTCAGGGTCGCGATGGAATCCCCTCTTCGGAATTACGTCCGTGTCATTTCACAGTTGTTTCCGAGTGTACTCATGGTAAAAGCATTCTGCATGCAAGATATTGAGAGGAAGTATCAGAATATGCATGCATTTTCCATCGTCTTGCGCCCAAAACAGTTTCGCGCCTTCATGTATTTATATAGTGTGAACTCTTGAAGTCTTGAGAAAGTGAGCGTGATGCGCACGCATCTTGTCTAGTCCTTCATTGAAAGGTTACCACGCTGGCGTTGGCATTGAACCCCCAACCGAAGCCCAGCATGATGGCATAGTCACCCTCTTCTAGTGCCCCCTTACCCAATACCTCTCCAAGAATGAACGGCAGACTCGCTCCTGCTAGGTTTCCGTAATTGGCTAAGATGTCGTAGGAGTCTTTGATCTTCTCGTGGTCTATGTTATAGGTGTGCACGATTTGATCGAGGATCCGTTTGCTGCCGGTATGCACAATCCATTTCTTGGCGTCAACCTGGAACCGGATGTTTCGTCCATGAGAAAGTCTGTCTAAAACTAGTTTCGTGTACTCCACTCCCAACTCTGGTAGATTCTTGCTAAGGTTGGAATAGAAGTCAAACTTGAAAGGCTGTGTCAATCCGGTGAGCTTCGCGTAGCCTGCCAAATAGTCCTTGGATCCTACGTTCGTAATGTTAACAATCTCGCGAAATTGTGGACCCTCCCCTCGATCGGACATGATGGCGCAAGCTGCTCCGTCGCCGAAGAGAAAGAACTCGATGAGTGCAATCCATTTTCTGAGTTCCTGTCGTCTCGCTTTGCCATTCTTCAAGGCCCGAATCTCGCCAATTGCCTTTACATCGTTCAACCCTCTCACCTGATTGTAAAACCAGTGTGAGTTGGCTCCGGAGAAGCTTAACATCACTCGATCTTTCTGAAATCTCGCCAAATGGTCTTCAGCCAGTTGAAGGGCCCTCGAAAACGCGGAGCAGGCCATGCCTTGGATGCTAACATGCTTGATGTTGGGCTTCAAGCCCAGTTGACTGATCAAGAGGTTGCTCAATCCTGGGCAAAGGAAAGCGCTACTGTCGTAGGTCGCTACCAGATAGTCGATGTCATTCGGGCTGAATCCTGAGTCCGCGAGAGCCTGTCTGCAGGCGGAGGCGCCAAGATCAGCTACTGGGGTTTCATCTTCTGGTGGTGAATCGGAGTCCGAAAAGAAGTCGATGGGGCGCACAAAATGTCTCGTAGAGACGCCCAAGTTGAGAAGGTTCTTTCGAACGCTCTCAGGAAGCTCTTGAGGGAGAAGGTCCATCATCTCCTTCGTATTGTATCTGTTCCTCGGGACTACGGTAGATAACTGCAGTAGGTGCATGTTGGGTCTTCACCTCGACATCTTACCTAAGTTATGGACGTATTAATTGATACCTGATGGGAATTCCGTTTTGTCCGTGTCTCTTAGACGGCAGTAAAGCTTTTAGAAGCATGAGTGCCATAATGCGGCTACAAGACCAAGAGTCTAACCGGAATTGAGAGATGTTGGATTGGAGCCTCAAAAGACCATCTATTGGAGCAGAGTAGGGTTCGGCCTTCTGGCAGCCCTGTTGTGTGGACTTCTTCGATTCGACAGAGCCGCGAATCCTTTTCTGACAGGTATATCGTTGGCGTTGATCGTCTACATTGTCACCTATTACATCTACAAAGCGCTATTCGCTGCCAAAGTGAAGAAGCGGTCCCAACTCGTCACGATGGGAATAGGCGCGTATTTCCTAGCATGGATACTTGCCTGGACCTTGTTCAGTACGCTCATGCATCCCTTAGCCGCCTTCACGTATTCTCCTACCCTTCCCACCGCAGGCGACCCGATCGTTTTCGATGCAACCGGAAGCTATGACATGACTGGGCACATCGTGCGTTACGAATGGGAGTTTGGTGACGGAAACGCCGCCAATGCCACGTCGCCTACCACAACTCATGCATACACAGATGCTGGAGACTACATTGTAACACTGACCGTTGAAGACAATGAAGGATACGCTGTCCAAACATCAAAAACCCTGGAAGTCACCGAATAGCCGCTGCCCACATCATCCCAGCTTGGTCTGCACGACCTTCTTGGGTAAAGACTTTTTGCCGGTTACTTGCTGTGGAGGTTTCTTCACCTCTTCCTCCCGCTTTCTGCTTGCTGGCTGCTTGACTCTCTTTTCAGCGCTCTTTCTCTCAGCGTCCTTGAGCGTCTTCACTAGGACACGCATATAGTCTGCCCACGCTGAGAAGAATCCGCGGTCATAGTCCGCCTGAAGCTTGCTCTTGGCTTGTTTCAGAAACTCACGCCGATGACGCTGCAGCTCACCCGTCTCGTCGGAATTCATATTTGAAAGAAAGGCGTACTGATCATCGCTCGATTTTTTCGCCAGTATGATCCCTTGAAGCGCTGTGAAGTAACCTTTATTCCACTCCGTATTGTGCGTCTTTATCTTGACTCGTTGGAGCGTACGATCTGCTTCAGCAAAACGCCTATCAGTCACAAGTTGGAAGAATCGAGTCACAAGGACCCGTGGAATAGGCATTGTCCCTTATCGTCTCTTTTGATCTTCTTCGGCTACATCCACTATTCCATCTTCTGTAATCTTAAAAACTCTCTCCCCTTCCGGCAGATAGGGACTGGAGACAAGTCGAGCGATCCTTACAGGGCCACGCGCAGACTTCCGGAGAAACAATCGGGTATGGCTTGTATGAGCAACAATATGACCGCCTATGGGATGGACGGCGTTACCAAAGAACACATCTGGTTTAGCCATGACTTGATTGGTAATGACGGCTACCGCGTTGAAGGCTCGAGCCAGGCGGATGAGTCTGTGTAAGTGTTTGTTAATCTTCTGCTGCCTCTCCGCCAGCATCTCCCTGCCCAAGTACTCACTCCTGAAGTGGGCGGTCACCGAATCAACGATGATCAGGCGAATGTTGTTTTCCTTCACAATCTTGTCAGCATTATTAAGCAGAAACATTTGATGATCTGATGTATACGCTTCAGCAAAGATGATGTTCCTCGCTACACCCTCTGGATCTAAGCCTAAGTTCTGGGCCATCTGAACGATTCGTTCTGTCCTAAAGGTGTTTTCCGTGTCGACATAGAGGGCTCCTCCATTCAATCCCCCTCTTTCTGGAGGCAACTGCACATTCACGCATAATTGGTGGCACATTTGACTCTTGCCACTTCCATACTCGCCATAGAACTCCGTGATGGTTTGAGATTCAAGTCCTCCTGCCAAGAGGTCGTCCAATGTCTTGCTTCCCGTTGTAAGGCGCAGGATGTTCTCCCGCATCTTCAGTAACTCGTCTGCGCGGATGAAACTGAGTTCCATTGACGATCGCGCTTTCCGAATAACGTCTAAAGCGCGTTTCTCACCGATACCTGCCGGTTCAAGTTCCTTGGCTGTTGCTGTGGCTAAGGATTCCACCGTGTTGAATCCAAGCTCTCGTAGTTTCTTGGCTGTTGCAGGTCCTATGCTTGGCAGATCTTCCAAAAGCTCATATCGCTGTTCGTTCCTTGGAGGCTCCTCTTCACTCATCATAGTGCCTCGATCTTTGAATTCAAAAGAGAATTAGAAGCGCGCGTATTTAAATCAGCCGAAGACTAGGACGACACATTCTGGAGAGAGTGCAGACCGAAACTAAAAGCGAACCTCCTAGTTGCCACAAAGGTATATACGATTGACCGTGTAACAGATAGCTCTTCAAGGAGAAAACAGATTGCCAACCAAGAAACTGGTTGAAAATGTCGCAGTCAAACTGCTGCAATTGGCTGTCACAGAGTTGCCTAAAGACGCAAAAGAAGCCCTTCAAAATGCTTACCGAAAAGAAGAGAGTGAAGCCGGCAAAACCCAATTGAAAGCTATACTGGACAATGTCGAGCTGGCGGAGAAAACGCGAACACCCATGTGTCAGGACACTGGAGTAATCATCTTCTACATAAAGGCAGGTGCCCAAGCGAACGGCCTTGACCAAATCGAAGAAGCTCTTCATGAAGCCGCGAAAAGGGCGACGAGAGAAGTCCCCTTGCGCCCAAACACCGTCAACCCCTTCACTGGGAAAAATTCTGGAGATAATACGGGGAGATTTGTTCCCTTCATCCACTGGGACATCGTGCCCGGCGACGTCGTTGAAATCACAGTCTTCCCGAAGGGCGGGGGATCTGAAAATGTCTGCGCGTTGGGCATGATCAGACCTGGCGAGGGCGTGAAAGGCTTGAAGAGGTTTGTTGTGGACGCCGTCGTGAAAGCTGGAGCCAAGCCGTGTCCGCCCAACATTCTAGGGGTAGCAGTAGGCGGTGGCGCGGACATTGCCATGAAACTGGCGAAGGCAGCTTTGCTCAGACCACTAGATCAGCCCAATCCCGATCCACAACTCGCCAAGCTCGAGAAGGAGCTCTATGAAGCCGCTAACATGACGGGAATTGGACCCATGGGGCTTGGGGGCAAATTTACAGTATTGGGAGTGAACGTAGAGTATGCCCACAGGCATCCGGCGTCCTACCCGGTAGCTGTAGCCTTTCAATGTTGGGCTGCAAGAAGAGCTTCAGCACGTCTTCATCCTGATGGAACAGTTGAGTATCTGACTCATAAGGTGGTGTGAAAATGGCAACCTACAAACTCAAGACTCCAATTGCAGAGGAGGATATACGAAAGCTCAAGGTCAACGACGTCCTTTACGTCACGGGAACCATGATAACAGCACGAGACGCAGCACACCGAAGAGCGCTCGAATTTGCGAAAGAAAAACGAACGTTGCCCGTAGAGCTGCAAGGACTCGCTGTGTTTCACTGTGGTCCAATCGTGAAGAAGGAAGATGACAAATGGACCATAGTAGCAGCAGGTCCCACCACAAGCACCCGCATGGACATATTTGAAGACGAGTTCATCAAGAACTTCAAGGTGCGCGTCGTAATAGGCAAGGGCGGCATGGGCAAGCGAACCACAGATGCCATGAAGAAGTATGGCGCAGTCTACGGCGCCTTCACGGGAGGCGCAGCCGTCCTCGCAGCGAAAGCCATCAAGAACGTGCGAAGCGTTGAGTGGTACGACTTAGGCATGCCTGAGGCCATGTGGGTTATGGAAGTTGAAGACTTCGGACCACTAACTGTAGCGATCGACGCCCATGGACATAATCTCTTTGCGGATGTCGCCAAAAAGGTGGAAGAAGGACGACACAACATTTATGAAAAGCTTGGCGTATAGCGAACCCTTCAGCTTCCGTCAGGAGACCGTCAGATGGAAACACTCACTCACGACGTAGCCATCATTGGAGCAGGCATAGCTGGCCTGAGAGCAGCTATCGCCGCCGCCGAGACCAACAAGAAGCTTGAAGTGGCTGTCATCTCGAAGGTCTACCCAGTCCGCTCCCACTCAGTGTGCGCGCAAGGTGGAACCGGCGCCGTCATGAGAGATGAAGACTCCTACGACCTGCATGCTTGGGACACAGTCAAAGGCGCCGACTTCCTAGCGGATCAAGACGTAGTCGAGTTCTTCGTACGACAAGCCCCCAAAGAAATAGTCCTGCTAGACCACTGGGGATGCCCGTGGAGCCGCAATCCCGAAGGCAGGATCGATCAACGGCGCTTTGGAGGACACAGCTTCCCCCGAGCGTGCTTCGCAGCTGACATGACCGGGTTAGTTGAGATGCACACGCTGTACGGCAGAACCCTCATGCAAGAGAACATCAATTTCTACGACGAGTGGTTTGTCACGTCAGTCATCCTCGAAGACAATGTCACCAAAGGCTTCACAGCGATCGATATGAAGACAGGTGAAATTCATGCGTTCCGTGCAAAAGCCATAGTCATAGCAACTGGCGGCTGCGAACGCATCTTCGAGTTCACCACGTTCTCACACGGATCAACCGGGGACGGCATGGCCATAGCCTACCGTGCAGGCGTGCCCCTGAAAGACATGGAGTTTGTTCAATTTCATCCCACGGGACTCGTTCCATCAGGAGTATTGATAACAGAGGGCGCCCGCGGGGAAGGAGGTCACTTGATCAACGCCAAAGGTGAGCGTTTCATGAAGCGCTACGCCCCTGAAAGAATGGAGCTCGCCCCGCGCGACATAATTGCCCGAGCCGAGACGACTGAGATTCAGGAAGGGCGAGGCCTCGAAGGTCCTTACGGCCCCTACATAGCCTTGGACCTCAGGCATCTGGGTAAAGAGAGGATAAACGAGAGGCTGCCGCTCATACGAGATGTCGCAACCAAACTCGGCGGCGTCGATCCAGTGAAGGAACCTATACCCGTCAAGCCAGCAGCCCACTACTCGATGGGTGGCATTCACGCCGACGCCACGACAGCTACACCAGCTTCAGGACTCTACGCCGCTGGCGAATGCGCGTGTCTAAGCATCCACGGAGCAAATAGGCTGGGCACCAACTCGACCTCAGACTGCCTAGCCTTTGGCGCCGTGGCTGGCGAAGAAGCGGCCAAGCATGCTCTGTCGAGCACGCCCAGAGATCTCCCGCGTGAAAAGATCCTAACCGAGGAGGAACGGATCTTTGATGGAATCTTCAAGGACAAAGGCGACGAGAGTGTTCCTGCCATCCGGGATGACATGCGGCGAATCATGCGGGAGAAAGTCTGGGTATTCAGAAGAGATGACGAGCTCCAGAAGGCCTTGAAAGAAATCGGCCAGCTCAAGACGAGATTCCAGAGCCTCAAAGTTGAGGACAAGAGCCGCTCCTTCAACACATGGCTCATCGCAGCCTTACAGCTGGACTTCACACTGGACCTGGCCGAGATCACCATAGCCAGTGCCATAGCACGAACAGAGTCACGGGGAGCCCACTCCCGACTGGACCATCCAACGCGCGATGATGAAAACTGGCTGAAACACACGTTGGCTTATCCTACGAAGGACGGCCCCAGGCTAGAGTACCTCCCAGTCACCATCACGAGATGGCCTCCAACCAAACGAGCCTACTGAGGTGCCGAGAGTGAACTCTGAAACGAAAAAAATCACATTCAAAATCCACCGCTTCAACCCCGACAACAACAAGCACTACACCTCTACCTACAACGTCCCCGCTCGCGCAGGAATGACTATTCTCGACGCCCTGCTCTACATCAAAGACAACATCGACGGGACACTCACCTTCCGACACCAATGCCGAATGGGACAGTGCGGGAGCTGTGGAGTCGTCATAAATGGAAAACCCATGCTCGCCTGCTACACCCAAGTCCTACAACTAGGCGTCGACACCGTCGAGATTGAACCACTGGCCAACCTGACAGTCATCAAAGATCTCGTCGTCGACTTTGCCCCCTTCTTCGAGAAGTTTGTGCAGATCAGCCCCATCCTCATCACATCCGCCGAGCAGTCACAGCCGCCTACAGAGTATCTGCAATCGCCGAGCGATTTCAAGAAGTACTGGGACAAATCAATCTGCACGAAGTGCTCACTCTGCTATGCGTCCTGTCCAGCCGAAATCGACACCACTTTCTTGGGACCTGCCACCTTGACGCACAACTACCGATTCTTGGTCGATACCCGCGATGACGGCCTCAACCAACGGCTGAACGAGGCCACTGAGACCATATGGATGTGCACCTCGTGTGACTCCTGCACGTTAAATTGTCCCAAAGAGATCGACTGTGCCCTCGCCTTGGATGATGAGCGCAGCCTCATCGTGGAGGAAGGCGCTCCTATGCCCCGGACTGTGAAAGACGTATTCGACAGCGCATTCAAGTACCATAACCCAGTGCTCATGCCTCCACGGAAAAGAACAGAATGGAGCAGCGGGCTGAAGATTCAAAAGTTTCCCGAGATCGAGAAGACAGGAATACTATACTTCGTAGGCTGCGGGTCATCCTATGACGAGAGGAATCAAGAGATCGCGAAATCCTTGGTTCACCTATTTACAGCAATCGGTATCGACTTTGCGACGTTGGGCAATGAGGAGTGGTGTTGCGGTGATCACATATTGCGACTTGGCGAGAAGGGGTTGTTTGAGGTTCTCGCAGAGCATAACGCATCTCTGTTCCAGAAGTATGATTTCGAACGCATCGTAACGATATCACCGCACTGCTATCACACCTTCAAGAATGACAAGCCCTACGCAGACTTGAGAATCAACGTCCAGCACTATACGCAACTCCTCGCCCAAGCTATCGACGAAGGGCGGCTTAAGCCTGTGAACGCGATTAGCAAGAAGGTCGCCTACCATGACCCTTGTTTCCTCGGCAAGCGAAGCGCCATCTATGATGAGCCCAGAAGCATACTGACGGCGATACCCCGTCTCGAGTTGGTTGAGATGAGGCGGTCACGAGAGAACAGCTTTTGCTGCGGCGGGGGCGCTGGACGGGTTTGGACCGAGGAGGCAACGCCTGAAAATCGGCCTAGCTTGGACAGAATTAAGGAAGCACTCGAGCTTGGAGTCGACGTCATGGCCACAGCCTGCCCCTTCTGTGTGACCACTCTAGAGGACGCCGTGAAAGTCTTAGAAGTAGAAGACAAGATTGTCGTCAAGGATATTGCAGAACTCGTGCAGAAATCAATTTAGCGACATGCTCGTGCGGCTCACCCGGACGAGATTCTAGCTGTGACTAGGACCGCACTAATGCAAGAAACCACTCGTACTTTTTCCTTGAGCAAGAGCCTTTTCGAGGGAACGGTTTCCCTGCATGGTTTACAGACCATTGATCTCAGTTGGTTGAGTAGCTTTCACACCTGTTGCGCGCGCGCATCGTTCCCTGAAAAGCAAGCACTTGTTCAAGATGCATGCATGCAAAAGATTCTTTTGTGAAAAGTAACAATTGCCGAGAATAAAGGGAAAAATGCTTTGAATGTATTTCTAGCAATTATCGTATCTATAGCAGGATTTTTCTTGTTTCTTCTCATCGGGTTGCTATTGTATAAGAGCTATCTGAGATATTCGACCAGAATAGAAACACCTAATGGTATAAGCTCATTGGAGCAGATTACGCTTGGTGATTTGAAACAATGGATATTTATCAGAGGTACAGATCAGACTAATCCAATTTTGCTATTCTTGCACGGTGGTCCTGGTGCACCTTTATTGGGGATGTCAAGTTCGCGCAAATATGATGCCGAACTAATTAAGCATTTCACAGTAGTTCATTGGGATCAACGAGGGGCTGGCAAGTCATTCAACAGCGATATCCCGGTTGCTTCAATGTTTTTAGAGAGATGTAATGCCATGCAATGCATGCATGCATAACCGCATTTAATCAGTTTGTCAAAAACACCATCAAGCTAATGCATGCATAGGGAAAAGACTGCTCCCTTGGGTAGCAGTTATTGTCGTAGGTAGTTTCCTTGCCATGCATGCATGCTTTAATAGTTGGGGGCACGAAACTTCAAAAGAGATCAAGAAATAGGGGCATTGAGTGCAAATGTACGATGTTATCATAATTGGAGCAGGTCCTGCTGGTTTGACGGCGGCAGCGAATACTTCCCTCAGAGGTTTGAGAAGCCTCGTCATTGAGAAGCAAGAGATTCCTGGAGGTCTGCCAAGAATTCTATATCCAGACAAAATCATAAGAGATCATCCAGGCTTTCCAGTCGGCATACTTGGCAGGGAACTGAGCAGAATGCTGTTTATGCAAGCCAAGAACTCCGGCGCCGAGATCAAGCTTGGCGAAGAGGCTTTGAAGATAATAGGTGAAGAGAAAGACCTCTTGGAAGTGAGAACAGTTGAAGACAGGTACCAATCGAAGAGGGTCATATTGTGCACAGGAATCTACGATATCCCCCGAAAACTAGAGATACTGGAGGATTACGCCGGCCCAAACATCCACTACAAAGTTGAAAATCCTGGGATATTCGAAAAGAAAAGACTGCTGATTGTTGGAGGAGGCGATCACGCATTTGATACTGCTTTGCAGCTTGTAGACACCACAAAAAGCACAGCAGTCGTTGTGAAGAATAGATACGCGAAAGCGAAAGAGAACGCTGTTAAATTGGCAGAAGAGATGGGAGTGAGAACGTTTTACAACACGGAGATTGTGAGAACTCTAAAAGACAGGCATGGTAAACTCGCTAGAGTCCAAATAGCGGAAAAGGAGACCGGTGAAAAGGAGATTCTGACTGTTGACGAGCTTTTCATCGCCATAGGTTTTGTGCCGACTAGAAGTTTCTTGGAGAGCAATGGACTCGAATTGCGTGAGAAAGGCGCAGTCAAGGTTCATAGGAACCTTCAGACGAATATCAAAGGCGTGTTTGCAGCTGGTGACGTCACCGGAGAGGTTAGGATCATAGCGGTCGCCTGCGCTGAAGGCATTGTCGCGGCTGTACATGCTTTCGAAGACATAAGAAAGCCATACTGGCTACGCTAGTGCATGCATGCTCTATCTTTAAAAGCTTAAACAATAGAGGGATTGCGCACGCGCAGGCCATTTTTTCACATTCACAGTTTCAGTTTTCCACAAGTCATAAGAACGAAAAGAAACAAACATAATGTTTTGGCTTTTTCATTGTGGAGGAGGTGAAAAATTTGGGTGATTGGAGGACGAAACTCTCAACATTGTGGTTGATGAACACATTTAGCATGATGTCTTTTGTGCTGCTCAGCCTTTTTGAGTCAGGTGACCTAACCCACATAGTGCCCCCCATTGCGGTAGATGATTGGTCTCTGCTTGTGGTTAGCGTTGGTATTGTGGTAAACCTTGCAATGGCTTTCCTTTCTCAGTCTCTGGCGGATAAAGTGAATCGCTGGTTAAACATCGTTGTGGGTGCATTTTTCAGNNTTTTCAGTATTGCAGCGTTAGTTGCCACGGTGTTGAGCCTTATGGATAATCCATCTGTTCTGGCGATAAACAGTGTTACTGGATTCTTGTGGACGGTTCTCGTTGTCTGGATTGCATGGAAGTCCAAATAGAAAGCATGAGTCTCAACTAACTAAGCCTTGAATGTATTTTTTGTTTTTTCTATTCTATTTTTCTGCGTGTGCACGATTGAGTGCGCGCGCATTTCCAGGTAGGTCTGCACATAGCTTTCGTGTGAGAGAGAGAAATTTGCATCATATAGGAGACTGGGGCTAGACCTTGTGTATGAGTTCTTAATCACCTGCACCTCGCAGCCTTGTCAGAACTTCTTCTTCAACCCACCTTTCACCCTGAGTAGTCAATCTAAACTCGGGTCTAGACGGATCTGGCTTAAAGACCAGCCCTCTCTTTGTCATTTCGTTGAGACGCGCCGGCACCATTGACCTGATTCCACTCGACGCAAGTAGTCGACTGATCTGGGTTGCTGTGTTGGTTTTCCCTTCGGAGGCAAAGAGGACCAGGCCGATGGCTTCGTAATGCGTAAGCTTCTCCCGAGTTGTTACAATGGGCCCTTCAGTTGTAACCTCGATTATCCCTTCAAGTTGCGTTTCTAACGGGGGTGCAAGTCGTCCAGATACTAAATTAGTCACTTCCTCCAAAAACTGCGGAGATATGGTCTTTAATGTCGCAAGGATTTCCTCCGAGCTTTCACCTTCGACCACTATTTCGCCGAAGGGCGTCTTAATCTCCACTCGAATCTTTCCCATAGCCACATCTTCCTCCAGTCATAACGCGCACGTAGCCCCTTATCAGTCCTCCACCTTTTTATCTTGTTGCTTAATGAACCCTTCTAATCTTCTTTTGAGAACTTCACCGACGGCTTGGGCTTTCGCTCGCCCTCTGACCTTCTTCATGATCAAACCCATGAGAGACCCAAATGCATCCATTCCTCTCTCCCGTATGAGGCGTTCATTTTGTTTTATCAATTCGCTTGTTATTGCTTCAAGTTCTCTTCGCGTAAGCACCATCAGTCCCAGACTTTCCACCGCATCTCTTGCCGTTCTTTCTTCATGCTTCGAAAGCCAAGTTAGAATGTCTGGAATTGCCTCCTTGGTGGTTTTCTCGGAGCTTACGAGACGAAACATCTCTTGAACATGCTCATCGGTAACTTTCTGGATTTCGACTCCTTCTCGCGTCAACGCCTTCATCGTTTCGGTTAATGCAACCGCTACAATAGTGGGTGAAACCTTCGTTTCCTTGGTTATCGTCTCGAAAAGGTCTGTATATTCTGAATCCATGACTTGTTTGGCGAGTTTTCGGTTAATCTTGTGTACTATCATCAAGTGTCTCAATTTTTGTTCGGGCAGCTCTGGGAGACGAGCCCTTAACTCTGCAAGATACTCCCGTGTCAACTGGATCGGAGGTATATCAGTCTCGGGGTACATTCGGGCGGCTCCTGGTCTGGGTCTCAGGTATCGGGTCGTTCCGTCAGGGTTTGCTGCGCGAGTATCTGCGGGAACACCCCGTATGGCTTCTCTTGCTCTTCGGGTCACAGCTTTCAGGGCATCGGTTGCGTTTTCTCTAGTATCCGCAACAAGGACAACTGTGTCTTGTGATTCTTTCTTCACGAGACGCCCAAGCTGATTCAGTTCTTCAACTGTTATTCCATAGGCTGGGAGTTCATCGGTGTGAAAGATGCCTCCCACCCTTCCCCAGAAATGAGCCACCGCAGCCATCTCGGCTCCGAGTCTCATACCAGGGGCAAGTTCTCTTTTTAATAGCCCAGCAAACTTTGGCAATTTGACGGCTAGGACTCGTTTATTCTGGTCAAGAGCCTTTCTTATAACTTGACATTTTGTTTGGTTAAAGATTGAAGTCACATCGATGAATACGTCTTTTACAGCCCTTTCCTTTACCTTTCGTTCTTTCAGTTCATCACTTGTCTTCAGAAGGCTTAGTTGACGCTGAACCTCGCCATTGACGACCGCTGAGACTAGCTCGAGTTCCTGCACGCCCTTTATCTCGACCAGAGCTCCGTCTGGGATGGAGACGTTTAGGTCTTGACGAATAGTTCCTAAGCCTCGCTTCACCTGGTGCGTGGCTCTCAGAATCTTTCCAATAGCCAGAGCTGTTTCTTCGGCCTCTTTAGGAGAGTCTATAACTGGAGCAGTTGTGACCTCTATTAGGGGAATTCCTAGGCGGTCAATGCGGTATCGAATTGTTGAGCCTTCTTTGCCGGTCTTTCGGGCTGCGTCTTCCTCTAGACCAATGTGTTGTATGGGAACCTTCTTGCCACCGATGTTTATCTCTCCACCCAACGCCACTATGCAGGTTCTCTGGAAGCCCGTTGTGTTAGATCCATCTATCACAGTCTTCCGCATCACATGAATCTCATCAACAGGTTCTGCGCCCATCATAAGTGCAACAATGAGGGCGATTTCCACCGCGTCAGAGTTTAGATTGTGGGGTGGCTCTTCATCCATCTCTACAAGGCAAGCGGTGTCTTCGCTAGCTTCATACAGTATCTTTACACCCTTCTGAAACTCGAATAAAGCTGCTGGATCAACCTGCCCCAATTCGCTTTGGGTTGGTCTCAATCTTCGTAGAAACGTAATTTCGGGTTCTCCTGTGAAGAGCTTTGGTTCACAAGAGCAGAAGAGCTTTGTCGTGGTTTCGAGTTGTTGGTGGACTTCGAGTCCTGCTTTTAAGCCGACTTTGGAATCATCTACGTTCATGCGTGTTCCCCGTGAAGTGTTCGTGGTGTGATTTCGTGGGCTATGTTGGTTGTGAGGAGGGTCTTGGCTTCTTCCGAATCTTTTGTCTGTCCCAAAACCCACATGAGTTTCACGAGGGCTGTTTCGGGCAACAGGTCTTCAAGGGGAATGACTCCCGTTGCTAACAGGTCTCTACCTTGATTGTAGACGTTCATGTCTATGCGTCCCCATATGCACTGAGATGTCATAGCAACAACCACGTTTTCCTTAACAGCCTGACGGATGGCTGAGAAGCAGTAACTTCCAATGTGGCCCAATCCAGTTCCTTCAAGAATGATACCTCTATAGCTGTTGTCGATAAGCCACTCGATGACCTCAGAATTCAAGTTTGGATGAAACTTGAGCAACGCAACCTTCTCGTCAAAGTTTGGTTTCAATACAAGTTTCCGTGAAGAATCTCGTCTGTAGTAATCTTCAAGTAGCATTTGGATTTCCTCATTTTTCAGCCGAGCAAGGGGAGTTGTGTTTATGGATTTGAAAGCGTCTCGGCGACTGGTGTGACACTTTCTAACCTTGGTTCCTCGATGAAATAAAATAGACGTGTCCGAAACCGTTTCATGCATGGCAACAGAAACCTCGGCAAAGGGAGCTTCCGCAGCTGCCTTGACCGCTCCTATAAGGTTTATCGCTGCGTCAGAGCTAGGTCGATCGGCAGACCTTTGGGAGCCCACAAACACTACTGGCACTGGCAAGTCTTGCAGCGCAAAGCTTAGAGCTGCGGCAGTATAGCCCAAGGTGTCGGTTCCATGGGCCACTACGACCCCCGATAGCCCTTTTCTAATGTATCTGGCGACGGCCTTCGCTGTTCTTGACCAGTGCTTGGCTGTAATGTTCTCACTAAAGAGGCTGAGAAGAACCTCGCAATCTACGATGGCAATTTCTGAGAGTTCTGGAACGACGCTGTAAAGGTCGCTGGCTGAGAGTGCCGGTCTCACTGCGCCTGTACGGTAGTCTACTCGACTGGCTATGGTGCCGCCTGTGCTTACAACGGCTACTTTCGGCAGACCAGACCTGCGTTTTGGGAGTAGTGGTGGCGTAAAACTGGGTTTAGCTCCTGCCCCTACTTTCTCGATTTTAGTCATTGGCGTAACTCGAACTCCAATGTTGTAGCCACTCTTCAGTTTGATTACAACGTGCTTTTCGTCGCCGTATTCCGACCTGGGAATAAGAGTGCCCTCGTAGGTTTCTTTGTCTCTCTGAATGCG
>JABAOH010068702.1_pt1 | contig 27030 bp, 32 predicted proteins | sample 7062181 | NCBI WGS metagenome assembly JABAOH01 (sample SAMN14538630, study PRJNA623070) | marine sediment metagenome | biome: marine biome [ENVO:00000428]; feature: marine pelagic biome [ENVO:01000023]; material: deep marine sediment [ENVO:00002113]; isolation source: pool of 5 deep marine...
TAAGTGGATTTGTACGGGTAGAATTTGGATCCCGGCGAAGACCTTCTGCTGACTGCCCAGAGTCCCAAATGCCTCGAGATTTTATTACTGATCCCCCGATTAGTTCAAGATGAGATCGCAAGTTATCACCGATGCTTGAAACTGTTCAGTTCCAAAGCAAATAAACACTTCAGCGGATTGGCCCAGATAGAATATTTCAGTGAGTATCCGACGCACTCCGTAATCCGGAGCACGTTATATCGGGAATAACTAAAAGAGCCGTGGTTAAATGAAATCACTGACATAAATTGTTAGATTATTAGGAGGGTAAACAAACACTGGGAGCTGAAGGAGGTACGGTGGCAGAACCGCACTCCTTGGCTCACCAAGAAGTCAGTGAAATTGTCCGCAAGGGTTGTCTCTTGCACGAGCGAACCCAGAACATGGGGAAAGACACATTTGTCGGTATAGGGGGATTGCCAAGGGGTTTTGTTCTCTTAGTCGGTCCTCATTACTTCTCTTAGTGGAAGAGACATTCCGAAAATAAAGTATCTCCGATAGACTATTTTCCCCCGACCAGAAGGAACAGATTTTCTTTTGAGGACGTAAGTACAGCAAATCTTATCACGAAATGTCTGTTTGTCTTCGTCTGCTGAAACCCAAATGAGATCCAATGGCAATTGAATCGGGCCAAATACGAGCATTAAAAATCGAAGCGCCATGTTTGGAAAAGAGGGTTTTTTCCCCTTTCAAATAGACAATTCTTACCCCCATCAGAATATAGCCCAAAGTTCGGATTCTCGTAGGTTTTAGAATTGTCATGTATATGAAAGCTGATGCCAGCCAAGAAAAGAAGAAAGATAGTGGAAGATTCTTCAAGAAAGAGACATGTAATACCGCCAGAATAAACCATGTTGTTACTAGGACTGCTAAATCGATAGCGATAATTACGGTACGGCAAAAATCCTGCGTAATCTTTGCTATCGTAAAAAACTCCATTCTCCTGAGGAGAACACGAATTCATAGATTAGGAACCAGATTTTGGGTCAATCAGTCTAATTGCCGAAATACGCTACGACACCTTACCCTATATAATTCTGGTCTGACTGGAAGTGTTTTCGAGGAGTGCGTTGAGCAAGAGTGAGGAGCTCCGCTATCACTGGAACTAGAGCGTACTTGAGTTTAGGGGCAGCAGGAGGTTTTCTGGATTCATGACTCTCCCTCCTGGCTTTCTATCACGAGGGATTCGAAATGGCAACTTGCTTGGTGGCACCGGTCGTTTTGCCCTGTTCTTTAGTCGAATGCGGAGGTTGTGAATTCAAGATCCATTCGTCAATTTCAGGGTAGTGCCGATCATGCAATATTTCAACCGCAAATAGACAAAAGATTTTGTCATGGATGGATTTTAAGGCAGTCCTTACGAAACAAATAATCACCCTCTATTACTTTCCGACTCGTCTTTCTCCTCAGACCATTTCTGAGCCAATCTTTCCACGTATTCCGTCGAAACGATCTGATACCGCCTGAACATCGATTCGGTTCTGTGTCCAGTCATGTGCATTATGAGGTCCTGGGGTAAGCCCTCTTCCTTGTGCCAAATAGTTGCCCGCGTCCTCCTAAGATCGTTTAGCCATGCACCTTTGACCTTTGCCTTTTTGCACGCTCTCTGCCAGGCCCTCTCGGTGCGGTTTCGCTTCAAATTGAATAGCGAGTCTCCCCAAAACTTCGAGGCATGGACTTGAACAGATTCGTAATTTCCGGATGAAGCGCAACCGCCCGTCGCTTTTTCCCGCTTTTTTCGCCTTCAAAAAGAAAAAGTCGGCGCTCGAGATCGACATTTTTCCATCGAAGACCGAGGATTTCTCCGAGGCGCATCCCCGTGTGACAGGCAATCATAAACACGGGGACAATTTCAGAGTCGAGGAATTGCAGTATCTTATCGAGCTCCTCCTCTGTAATGAACCTCTCGCGAACACTATCCTCAGGTAACAAGTCAATGGGGGAACCCGAGAGGTTTTCCCTTTTTTCAAGGCAAACCTTAAGGTCGATTTCAGAAGTGCTAGCTCACGGTCGATAGTCGCATTAGCCGCAAATTACTTCTGTCTTTTCACCTTGTAATCATCGACCATTGAAGAATTTATGTCGTGGGATTTGCAGTAGCCGAAGTATGGCAGAAGATGTTTCTCAAACCTCTGCCGGTCACGGTCCAGAGTTTTTTTGGATTGTTTGTCCGGGTGGGTCAGAAACCATTCGGCTAGATCCTTGAACTTCTTGAACTCACTGGGCCCGACACCAGTTCTAAGTCTCTCTCGCTCGGTTTCCTCTGCGTCCTTCTTAGTGGTGACTCCCTTGAGGACTTCTCGGACACGTTTCCCCCCGACATAATAGTCAATCTCGTAGTATTTTCCGAGCCTTCGTACGGCCATGGCGATCCCCATTCGCCTCCCCAGGGTTAGCGGGGCCAACCGGGTAGGAGGCTCGGCTTTCGGGTGCGACCCTAGACCCGCGCTTTCGAGACTCATGCAAGTATTTCTCGGGAATCTCCTTCCCAGGATACTCTAATACTCGCTGTTTTATTCCCCCTTTTTTCATGTAACTCTCACCGCGATAGTAACAGGTGTGTCCTCCGATCCTCTTTGGTTGGATGAATGATATTCCTTGGTATAATGCCCAATTCCACGTTAGTCAAATATTGGTCAAAAAATAAGAAAGGACCGGCCAGAAGCCGGTCACAATGTGTGATAAGTATTTGATTTTATTAATGCCGGAGGTGGGAGTCGAACCCACACGGCCCAAAGGGCCACGGGATTTTGAGTCCCGCACGTCTACCAGTTCCATCACTCCGGCCGCTCAACCCACAAATCCACGGGGATCAACTCCCTCCCATCGCATCCAGACGGGTTTCATCCACATAATCGGGGGATTATCCAGCCTGGGATGATAGCCCATCGATCTTTCTGTGTCAACTTCCCTTGAGACCTCTTGTCCGTCGCTTGTCGTCCCCACTCGGTTGCATACAGACAATTAAGCAGACCAAAATACGGGGAGGGATATCGTGGTGCCTGATTTGAGCCTATCGTTGCAACTGACAAATGACAAGGGACACCGTGCATTCGCAGCCACTCAATCAGACCGGCAGGAAAAGGGTGATGGGCAAGAGAGGAATAGGGCCGCCAAACTTCACAGATAGATCGAGACCCACGTCGTAAGAAAGTGGTTCTTAGAACCTGTGATCTCACGTATCATTTGTATGACATAGGCGGGCCTTTTATTGTTTTTCCAGCCTGGGGCACCTCCATCCCAGATGTAGCTCACCAGTTCGCCAAAGGCCCTTCTGTCGAAATGATAGTCCCCAATGGCGACGGGAGACGTTTTGGCTGTGAACAAGAAAGGGATCTCCGTTTTCTCAGCATGTGAACGGATGACCCGCTCAACTGTTGGTCGGTTCGTGCTCCCGTCCGGCCGCTGCTTGAACCCCCGCCGAGTTTTCGGAAACGGAAAATTCTCATAGATTGCGCCGATAAACCCCTCGTAACGAACACCTTGAATCGCCCCAGCCAAGTCACCCACATCCTCTGGTCTCTCTATGACGTAGCCGTCGAATTTAGCCCGAAAGTCGCCGATCTCGTCATGACGTGCCAACTCTCGTACGGCCCGGCACAATCTGTCGGCGAAGAAAAACAGGTTGTTTAGAAGGATCAGGTCGGTGTGGACATTAAAAAACCCGAAAGCCACAATGCCTCGGTTAAGGGTTTGAAAGCCTAAAGGCATCCGTCTCTCTTTTTGGAATGAAGGCGGGACAGGGGAATAATAGGATACGTCGATAGTTGAAACGGTTCTACGATATCAGATTCGGAAGCAATAAATCTTGGAGGCGGCGACCGGATTTGAACCGGTGAATAACGGTTTTGCAGACCGTCGCCTTACCACTTGGCTACGCCGCCCCCCCACAATGACATATCGTCTATCTGTAATCTGTGATTCCCACGATGGAAAAGGAAGCTCCCAGCCCAAACACTCAAGACAACGGGTCACGGGAAAAGGGTACACCACAGATTCAAACATAACCCTTACCCGGTTACCTCCCTCAGCTGTGACGGATTGTCGAAAAAAACTGTGACCAGAGCATCCTTTTTCTGAACTGATGGCGAAAGAGCGGGAAACGGGACTCGAACCCGCGACCCCAACCTTGGCAAGGTTGTGCTCTACCAGCTGAGCTATTCCCGCAATTTTAGGACGTACCTATTCTGGATAATAATTACAATAGATGCTTATCCTTGTCAATACGAAATGACGGCCGATTAAACGGGAGATTGAAGGCGAGGCGATGTCGGACTACTGCTTGTAGGCACCATAGAAGTGAAGAACCTTTTTCACATAGCGCTGCGTTTCAGCGTAGGGAGGAATCGAATTGAATTGCAAAACCGCAGTCCGACCTGCATTGTAGGCCGCGAGGGAGAGCTTCAGGTCGTTCTCAAAGGTTTCCAGGAGTTCCCTGAAGTGTCTCACCCCGGCATCGATATTTTCTATGGGATCGAAGGCATCGATAACAGAGAGATCGTCTGCTGTCTCCGGCATGAGTTGCATCAGACCCATGGCCCCTGCTCGGGAGATTGCTCGCGGATTGAAATCCGATTCAGTCCGAATAATTGCCTTTATCAACGCCGGATCGACGCCGTAATTTACCGCAGCCTCCTCGATGAGGTGGTCGAACTCGGCTTCCCCATATTGCTTGAATTGTATGTCTCCATCCTCTTTGATATAGAGCTCGTATTCCGCGTGGGTGGGAACATTGGAAAAGTGGATGACGCCATTCCCATCCACATACCGGTAAATCCCCGCCCTAGGAGTTCGATCAGCAATGAGAACGGCCAGGAGAATTCCTAGGATAACCCAGGGTATCCTTCCGAATCGTCTCCTGGACTTTGCCGTCCATCCAATGTCACGCGGCGAGTTTGGATAAATTCCGATCATTACTCATCCCAGTCAGAAATCGCTTTGCCAAGAAGTGCAATCTAAGTGCCAAATTTGAACGGCTGATCCATGGACTATATATATCAATAAAATCAGTATGTTATAGTTCCATGATCTCTCTAGGTAGCCTTCTGGAGGGAAAACCTTTTCGGAAAGTATGAAAAATTGACGGGTTTCCGACCAATTCTGGTGCCACTCAGCGGCATCATTGGAGTCCGATCGCCTTTTCGTGACGTTTATGGGCGATCTCGGCTCTCGTCACGTCTCGGAATCCATGTTTTCTCACGCTCTATCAGGTGAACCACCTGCCATCCCTTTTTCTGAAGGGCTAGGCCGATAAACCGTCGGTGGCATTTCCAGGCGAATCTCTCGGCGCAGACAAAAACCGTTGTCCCTTTTTTGGCCACCGAAATCAACGTCTCAAGGCCGCCCGTGAACTCCTGTGAATCCATGAAGGCATCATATCCCCCTTTTCGATACCCGCCGAGGTCGTCGCCCAGGTAGACGTATTCGAGGCCCCGGCCTCTCAGAGCGGCCTCAAGATTCGCTTTCTTGAAGTGATCCAGTCTGCTCGTTGGAAACCGCCTCACATCAACCACCTGAAGGATGCGGTACGAATCGAGGATCTCCGTAAACTCCGGAAGGGTTCTCGTACTTGTCCCGAGGCTATAGATAATAGGCCGAGGAGGTTGTCCTGAGGAAAAATGGTCGTTAACCAATTTAGATAAATCGCTCCCCATTTGTTTCTTCGGATAGATCGATCCCAATGCTCCCCATACGAACGGTTCGAACCCTCTCCAGGTCAGTCTTCGAGGGAACGAGACAAGAGAGGATCTTTTTCGGTCGATCCAGTTTCTCAAGAATGCCGAGGGTAACAAGAAAACCATCACCATCGTTTAGTCCCACGATCAGTCCCTCCAAATGCCCCTGCGCCCCTTCAGAGATTCTGAAACGATGCGTTCCCGTCAGTGCCGCCTCTTTAAGGTCCACCTCATGCATACGAAGGCTTTTGAAATACTCCTTATACCGGTTCCACCGATACCGGCGTCTGTCCTCCTGGGAACGGGTTTGAACGAGAGAGGAAGAGGGAAGTCTTTGAATAGAGGCTCTTTCCCGCCCCTTCTGCACACTCAGAATGGGCTCGATCTCTCGGGCCTGCTGAACAGCGATTATGTGGCGGGGACCGAGAAGATCTATCTTTTGGTGTTTAAGTTCGAGCGCGTCGTCACCCGCTACATATCCTGTTGTGTCCAGAATGGCGATCCGATTCCGGTCGACCTGAGACCTTTCCAGAAGCCGTTTTAATCCAACTACCGTTTCCAGTCGATGCCCTCTCGGAGAGACAGATCCGACAAAATAGACCCCGCCGACTGGTGCTTTTTCCAGGTCGGTAAAACTCCGGTCAAAAAGAGCCATGGCCTGCGTCGTCGGCGGTCCTAAGATCGATTGCCCCATATCGCCATCTATGTATGCCACTTTTTCACCCTGTTCGGCGAGTTCTCTTGCCAGAAACCGCGCGAGGGTTGTTTTTCCGCTGTCCGGGGCACCGATCACCATGACAGGACCGCCGGTCTTCTGAATCTCAGGCACGAGCCTTTTCCAGTGCTCCGAAGCCTTGATCTCTGTCACGTTGCTGTCCTCTCTCTCTCAACCCATCAGGGCCGAGGCAGTGTTGACCACGTCTTTTCCTGATGATGAGGTACGGGATTGAAAACGATTTCGCTACCCCCGGGGACCAAAGGGGCGCCTTCTGGCCGATTCACCGTGCGAATTGAGACAGTGGAAGAAGGCGGTCACGTGGACGGCTCATAGCGAACGCCCTATTCCCCCATAAACCGTGCTAACCTTCTGAGGGCATCAACTTTTTCCCTCTGCCCGATGCTGGCCTTACGGATCGCCCCCTCCAGCAATTCGATTGAACGATCGTAGTTTCTCCGGTCCACAGGATAGGGGGTGCCGTTCTTACCGCCATGGGTAAAACTGAACCTCGCCGGATCCCTGAAACTCGGTCGAGCCCCGTAGATGAGCTCCGCAACGAGACTCAAAGATCGGATGGTCTTTGGCCCCACTCCTGCCACACCGAGCAGAGACTCGAAATCCCTGGGTTTAACCTCGTGGATCTTCACCAGGATTTTTTGCATGCGGCCCAAGTCGATGTCCTGGACCGTCACATCGTGATGCCTCGGCAACGTGAGTTTTGGATCTTCGCCATCTCCCGGATCAAGCGCTCAGGAGTTTCACCCGCCACCACACCCGTGGCCTCTCGGGACCGGTGGCTCTCGGCTGCCACCATGTTGAGACCTCTTCCCCGTCTGTCACAGCACACGGCAGCATGGGGTTCGCAAACAAAGTCGTGGTCCTGTCGACCCAACCAGGGGTACCGGCGAGCATACCTGGTATCGGTATTCATTCCTTGCTGGACAACGGCCCACTGGCCGGATCGCGTGAAAAAGAAGACATGATGATAGAGCTGGTACCCATCTTGAACCGCAGCGCTGTCCACTTTGGCAGCCATCCGGCTCGAATACACCAGCCCCTCGGGATCTAGAGAAATCCGGTCGCAATGGTGTTCAATCTGGCTTGGAGTCCCCCGAGAGGCTCTGCCCTTCCCTCCGGAAGCAAAGAAACCCAAATCCCTTTCGAACCCCTTAATCCCCTCCTTTACGGCACCACACACGGTTGTTGTCAGACCGCTTGAATGCCAGTCAAACCCGAGAACACAACCGAAGGGCTGAAACCAGAACGGATCTGATAGCTTCCGGAGCATTTCATGAGGACCCATATCATCAACGATCAGAACGACCATCTCCCATGCCAGGAGTTTCATTTTCTGGAAAAGCCATGAGGGAGCCCTCCCGCCATGAAGGGGAAGATTAGCGATTCCGGTTTTCATTATAAAGCTCCAAGAAAGATCGGAAAGCTTGGCGTCTAAAATGCGGTCGTTATCGAATCACGATGGCCGAACCACCATGGGTCGAAAACCAAAAGCACCAAACCCGGGCGAAACGACCTGAGATGGACCAATACGACACGATTTCAAAATTCCAACGACTCATGTGCCAGAAAGGGTTTTGAGTTTTTCCCATTTGAAATTCGAATTTGTTTCGGATTTAGAGATTCAAGTTTAGAATTTTTCAAAAGAAGGTTCTCGGCTAAGGCCCGAAGCTTCCTCTCACTCACCTAAAAGCATATTCCTAGAGGCTTCGCATACTAGTGGAGCAGATGGACGTTCCCAACTCTGACCCTTTCAAGGCCGACATCACGGACAACAGCGAGACAGCGATCGACCAGGTCTTGTGACGTACATGGGAGATCGGTCATAAAAAACTGGGGGGAAAAGGCCAGAAGGGAATAGGGAATCGTCCTATCGAGTGAGGCGATGAACCTGGCAATCTCGCGTACCTCAACTTCATCGATATATCCTGGGACCAAAAGCGTGCTGGCTATGAGAGGCGAAGGATCTGGCCGCTCTTCGATCCGACCTGCCACGTATTCAAAATTCTCCCTTGTTCTCTTGTTCCCCACGCCGCAAAGGGCTGTGTGAACATCCTCATTCCAGGCCTTGAGGTCAAACTTAATACATCCCCCAGACGACCATGAAAGATCGACCATTCGTCGCAAGAGACGAATGTCCATAGATCCATTCGTCTCCCAGCAGATTCTCAGAATCCGTTGACTTTTACACTTTAGCGCCAGCCGGGAAACCGACAGGGCATGATGGAGCTGAGGTGTTGGGTCTCCTCCGAAGTAACAGATACAACTGGTTGAACCTCCCGCGGAATCGGCCAACTCCTGCGGCGCCGATCCGGTCTGACGTCTCAGGCGTTCCCGGAACGTCCAGTTCTGACAATAGAGACAGTCAAAACTGCACCCCTCGTAAAAAACAGCGAGGTTGCGAAACCCGTATTCCGGCCCTTTCCGGTGAGCAAACCGAGGATAACCGGCACCGGTCCCTCCAGGGCAGACCCAGCTGGCAACACAATTGGTCGGTAATGGATCATAATACCAGGACACCTTTCCCCATCTTGGCGAAACACCGATCAGTCTGCCATCGCGGTTGGTCCTCAGGCCACAGTAGCTCTTCCCACCCTGCGAGATGGAACACATATTCGTGCAGATCGTGCACAATACGCCAGAGGGCTCCCTAGGAACATCCGTTGGTAGGCCAAAGGGGGACCGAGATTGGCGGTGAGCGTCGACGGCAAATGGCTCGATCTCCCGGGGAGAGTTTCTCATACACTTGAGGCAAACCGGAAGAAGCCGCGAGAGAGGGGCAGCTTTCTCCCCGCAGATCCGGCACGACTCGACACGCTTGTCATTACCTTGGACCATGGGAAATTGGCTTACCAGAGGCGCTGCCCGTGGGCAAAAACACGGGATCGAAGGTTTTTGCTCCTTGGGCATCCAGCGTTTCAGATGGCAATAGAGATATTCCCGAATCGAATTCAGGGCCATCCAGCTTGGCAGTGAGAATCTAGTCCGCCACCTTGTAGACAACGTCGTGTTCCCTTACACGATCCTGAACCTTCACTCCGATGTCCGCACCCGGTCCCGCATTTGTCACGTTCTGATTCTCAATCTGCATGGAATCGACTTCTTGCGAAAAATCTGTTGTGTGTCCCTGGATGTGGATGGTATCGCCAACCGCAAGGTTTCCTTCCAATCGAATCGCGGCAACACCGATCTGTGCAAAATACTTGATCACTACTCCGACTTTTTCCTCTGCCATCATAGACCCCCTTTCTCGTCCGATTTCTTTCCAAATACTTACAGAGGAGCGCCTATGGCGCTTGACTCCTTGCATCCAGTGCGCCCACATGTTGAACAGTTCTCGGGAGTCTCTCCCCCTCCCTAATCCTCCTGGTGACCTCTTGGTGGACGTCATCGACAGAGATCTCCGTGAGGCAAAGCCGCGACGTACAAATGGACATGGTTTCCCGATCGCAGGGAGAGCAGGAAACCCTCCCCCGGATCACGCCAACGTCCCTCCCTCTGGGAGCCCATCTGACGGGATCGGTGGGACCAAATAAGGCTACCACAGGGGTTCCGACAGCTGCGGCCATGTGGGTTATTCCTGAATCGTTGCCCACAAAGATCCGACATCTTGCCAGAATCGCTCCCAAATGGGGAAGGGGAAGACTGTCGAGAATAATCGGTGGCTTCTGACCCAAGGGTCTCAGAAGTTTTTTCTTAATGTTCTCCTCCCCCGGACCCACGACAAAGAGAATATGTGCGCTATATGTCGATACAAGTTTCTCCGCGAGATCTATGAATCTCGCCGGCGGCCAGGCCTTCGCGGTGCTCCCACTTCCGGGGTGAACAGCGATCAAGGGACGATCAGGCACAACACCCTGGTGCCTCAAGAAGTCTGCCGCCCCCTTTCGATCCTCCTCGGAGAGGACCAGGCGCGGGGATTCCACATGGACCGGCACCCCGACATGCCGAGGAAGAGATAAAAGGTGATCCACCATGTGGACCGCCTCCCCGTCAGGTGGAAACGGAGGAATAACCACGACCCGGGCGTTGCTGATTTCACGGAGGTTGCGGATAAAGGGATATCGGTTTAAGCCAATCACGCCAATAAGTTGGAAGGTCCCAAGGAACTCTGTGAGAGAATTCGGATAGTCCCCGGTTTCTCGATAGAGGAGAGCCACCTCAGCCCTGTCAACAGGCAACACGGCGTCAGCATAGTATCGATTTCGGACGAGCTCTAGGACCCGCGGGTATCCCATAAGCGCCATATGAATATCAGCGAAGGCTCGACGCAGACATCCAAGGGCAGGCAGGCAGGTTATGAAATCACCCAGAGCCCCTTGATGGATAATGAGGATTCTTTTTATATGCCCATATCTCATCTTAGAGAGGAAATTTAAATCGATCGGTTGAGGCTTGTCAATCTGTTTGTGCCGTGGCGCGGAGACCTGTGCATCGCACAGGCTCATTGGCGTGTCATTGCCATTCTCCCTGCGGCCCATGACCCCCTGTGGCCGAGTTTTTCCTGCCACGACAAGAATCTGACCTCAAAAAAGGGTTTTCGAGCTAAGGAGGGGGGAAGGGTTACTAGAGCAAGAAAAACTTGAAATTGTTAAGAGGTTCGCTTGACCAGGAGAGAGTCGCCTTTCTCACCGATTGGTGAACAAATTCAGAGACAATCAGATTGCTGCTCTTGCCTCGGTGGTTCCCAAATTGAGTAGAGCCCGTCGTGCAGCCTCTCGGACATCACCATCGGTATCCTTTTCAACGACGGACTGGAGGACCCCTTCTAATTCTGAGTCACCAAGGGCCCCCAGGGCCTCAACAACGCTTTTGCGGATTGTCTCATCCTCTTTTCGAAAAAGGCCCTTACTTCTCAGAATCTCGAGTAAGGCGGGAATAACCTCGCAATCACCGATTCTTCCAAGGGCCTCGATAGCCGACCGTCGGAGTGCGTCAGATTTCTGGCCTTTCACTCTCTTTTTCTGAACAAAAGGCAGGATGTGATGGACAGCCATCTTATCACCGGCTTCTCCCAGGACTTTCAGCACAAGCAACCGAATCTCCTCATTCCTGTCTTCCAGCAGATCACAGAGCATCCGAATCGCACCCCTCCCCTTCACTTTACCGAGGGTTTTGATCGCCTCTTTCCTGACCCGGATATCATCATGATTAACAGAGCTGGTCAATAGATCTGGTGATACAGCCTTCTCGCCCATTTCACCCAAGATGTGGAGGGCACTCTGAACCGCATACCACCTCGTGTCTGCAAGGCGTTTGATGACGTGCTTCGTGACCCCAGGTCCCATTGATTTTATGACTGAAGTCAATCGTCTCCGACAATCTGGGTTTTCTTCTCTCTCGAGGTCGAAGAGAATAGATTCAAGGACGGCCATGCCGAAGAGCTTGAGGAGTGACAACGCCTCATCCCTACGCGTCTTGTCTTCCCCTCTGACGGCGGCTATCAATCGGTCACATACCTCCTGGGATACCAGAGATCCCGAGCTCTTTAGCAGCGGCTCCAAATAACCCCTCTTGGACAGGGTAAGGATCGCTCTCGCTGGGGTATTGAAACGGCTTTGCGAAATCTCTTTCTCTAAGATCGTTGCCAAAGAGCGCAAGATCGATTCCTTGACCTTGTCGTCTGCCTCCCCTTTCAACCGCGCAATCAGTCTCTGAAAGAAAAAGAGATCGGCCCCCTTAAACTTTCTGATGTCCACAATGAGTCCGTAAAACTGAGACAGGTACCTCGCCACATTCTCTCGGACCTCGGCGTCTTCACCTTTGAGCGCGGAAAAGAGGGTTTTGAGAAGCTTTCTGATATCCTTCCCGTCTTTCTCTTCAGCCGCCGCTGAACCCAGGCTCTTGACTCTTTCAAGATCGCTCATATTCAATTGCCTTCTCGAGACGAGTCGATCAACCTTCTGGTTAAGGGAGTATGTGTCCCACAGGATATCGTCCCGCAGACCTTCCCACTCCTCCTTGGCCATTCCCAACGCCCCGAGCTCCTGGCCTAGTTTTGGAGCAATCTTCTGCCGACGCTCTAAATCGGGTAAAACTCTGGTGGCCACCCGTGCCAGAATCCGTGGTGAAGTGAGCCCCCCTCGGTAGACGTTGCTAATCAGACGAACAACCTCTTCATCCTCGAAATCCATCACAATTGAGTCGATCTGATCGAGCGGGCACGCCTCCTGAGTTGCCCTAAAACGATATACCCCCGCCTGTGCCTCAGGATCCAAAGCGCCAATGATCTGAGCCATGATGCTCGTGTAATTCCCTGATGCTTCTGGTTGTGCCTCCAGAAAACGAATGACCTGCTCCACCGCCCGATTTGCTGACCGTGAGAGGTCCTCTTCATCCCGGCCGTCCTCTTTCATCTTCGAGAAAGTACTATTGATCATCTCACTGATTTTTGTTGGGTTCTCCTCAAGAAGTGAAAGGAAGCCATCTTTGTCCCCTTGAAAAACAGGCATCTTCCCCATGAGGAACGCTACGATGATTGCCTCCTCTAGTGCCTCACCCTCTCCAATAGAATCCCTTATCCTCCCAAACTTGACTTCATTGGCAAGGATATGGGAAACCCCTTGTCTTTCAAAGAACTTCTGCGCCCCTCCGTCATCTATGAGCTGCTCTGGTTCTTGACTTAAACAGTCGAGAAAGGTTTTGAACTCCTCTTGAGCAATGTCTGAATAGAACACAATTCCCTCGATGTTCCGTGACTTTAGTTCGTCGATGAATTTTAGGACGAGGGAATCGGACTCTTCGACGGGCGATTCGTCGACGATAAGGGTGTTGTCCACGACCCCAATGGCGAGCTCAGCCTTCTGTTCGAGAATCTGTTTCAGGGCGTCATAGGATCTTTGAAATGAACTCGAGGCAGTTGGATGGTCCGGTGCATAGACCTTCATGTTCACCAGCGCGACGTTGAGCTGGCGAATCATATTGCGTAGAAGGGGCTCCATTGAGAATCATCCATCGTCAAATGGTGAGAATTCTTTTTCAAGTGTTTGATATTGCACATTTTATGCCAAATTGGGTACCCCTCCACCCCTGAAACTCCTTATTTTAGCATCTTTCTTCCCTCTAACGTAACGTGTCTGTTTTATCCCCTCGATAGGAGTCAGTTGCCCTCTGTCGCCTCCAAAGGAGTCGCTGGGCAGAGTGACAAGAGAGGATTCATTCTACGGGGGAAATGATGGGCCGAAATGCTTCGCAATGCTATTTGTCGGCATTAGGAAGGGCTTCTCTATTCTCATGACGCCACGGGGATTGGGAACAGGCTAGGCCGCGGAAGGATAAAATACTTGCATAGAGATATGAACTATTGTAAGAGCTCGGAAAACCCCTAAGGGAGGAGAAAACCAAAGGATGTCTCACCCTGTTCGGCTACCCCTTGGTCTTCTCAACCTCTTTCGCTTCCTCACCTTCTGGTTCTGCGGTGGATTCGTCGGATGACGCTGACTCTTCAGCCTCAGGTTCGACGAAATAAACCTTTCCGTCCGCAACCTCCCTCAGAGCAGTAACAACTTCTCTATTGTCGGCGTCGACGACCGGTTTTGCCCCTGTCAGAAGAATCTTTGCCCGGCCTGCCGCCAGAATGACCAGTTCAAACCGGCTTCCTACTTTTTTAAGACAATCTTCAACCGTAATTCTCGCCACTGTTTCACCTCCGTCCAGATTCTTCGATGCCGTAAGGGTTCGGATCTATATCATACCAATCCCCCACGGAGAGTTCAAAGGGGTATGGAGAGAACTAGGACGTCACAGTATCCTCAAGTTGACGCAATACTCTATCCCGTCTGCATCTCTCTGCAAGAATGATGGCCTTGATTCTCTCCACCGCTGCGTCGATTCTATCATTGATGACCACGTAATCGTAACTGCCTATTTTTTGAATCTCCTTTGAGCCGCTCCGGACTCGGAGATCAATCACCTCCTGAGTTTCCGATCCTCTTCGTGTCAGTCGTTTTTTCAAGTCTCCTATTTCGGGTGGTAGAATGAAGATGTAGACGCCGTCGTGGTATCCCTTCTGGATCTGGTCGGCTCCCTGAGTATCGATGTCAAGAATCACATCAATGCCCTCATTCAAGGACGCCTCCAAGAAGGCCTTTGAGGTTCCATAGTAGTGCCCAAGAAGCTCCGTCCATTCAGCAAATGCACCCTCTTTGATCATTCTCTGGAATTGATCACGGGACACAAAATGGTACTCGACCCCTTCTTTTTCATTGGGGCGGGGAGACCTAGTCGTGTAGGACACGGAGAATTTCGTCTCTGGAAACTCGCCCAGAACCCTTTTGAGAATCGAGGTCTTTCCTGTTCCCGACGGCGCAGAGATCACGTAGAAAGTTCCGCCACCCATTCCGGATTATCCTTTACTCGGTAGCTTATCCTCGGAGATGAATCGCTGGGTAACCGTCTCCGCCTGAACCGCTGAAAGAATGACGTGATCACTGTCAGTTATCACAATAGACCGTGTTCTCCGGCCCTGGGTGGCGTCGACTAACTTACTCGCCTCCCTGGCGCCCTCTTTTAACCGCTTCATGGGAGCAGAACTCGGCGTCACGATGGCCACCACTCTGGATGCGACGACCATATTACCAAAACCAACATTGAGGAGCTTCGGTGTCATCTAGGTCCCTCCTAGGCACTCATAGTATAGTGAATCAATATCTTAGGGGAATTGTTCAATTCTGTCCCCAGTACCAATTCATCCCGGTCGAGCATGCGGCCCATCGGCGGAAAACAATCGTTGCGAAAAACCGGCGAGAATTCATCTGAATGACCCAGAACCGGGTTTTTATTCGATGTTTTGGGTCTGTTCCCTGATCCTTTCAAGTTCCCCTTTGATCTCAACCACCATCTGGGATATAACCTGGTCATTGGCTTTGGAACTGATCGTGTTCGCCTCTCGATGGACTTCCTGGAGAAGGAATTCGAGCCTTCTTCCTACCGGTTCCTGAAAATGTGTCATCTGCTCCAGCTGCTCCAGATGACTCGCCATTCGGACCGTCTCTTCTGAGATGTCACTTCTTTCAGCAAAAAAAGCGATTTCTTGGTTTAGACGCAGCGGGTCCACATCGGCCCCGTTCAGCATTTCCCGGAGTCTCTGGCTCAACCTGCTACGGTAGTCCTCAACAACTGAAGGGGCTCGTGTTTTGATTTTCTCGAGGAGATTTCGAACTGCATGAAGTCTTCCTAGAAGATCTTTAGCCAAACCCTCGCCTTCATGCCTCCTCATCTCTTTCAGGCCATCGAGAGAACGTTCTATGATCTCCTTGACCTCCCCCCAGTAAGCCTCCACTCCCTCTTCATCCTCCACGGGAACGATAACGTCTTTTGCCTGTGCGATCATATCCAGACTTATCTCTCCTTTGAGCTTCAGGTTCCTTTTAAGCGTCCGAAGGGCATCGAGATACTGACCCGCTTGTTCAAGATCTGGCTTAAGCCGATAGGCATTCTTTTCTCCGGAATCCAGCCTGAGAGACATATCGATTCGCCCACGGGAGAACCTTACACGGATCAGATCCTTTATGCGAGCTTCCAGAAGATTTAGTTTCCGGGGAAGCTTCAAGGTAATGTCGCAGAATCGGTGATTAACCGAACGTACCTCCACACTTAAGGGCCCCATGGAGGTGACACCCTCAGCATTGCCAAATCCTGTCATGCTTTCCAAGTCATTCTCTCCTACTAATGGGCGTTCGCCCCGGCTGTCTTTCTCAGTTGCGAGAGGTAGGTCTTTCGTATCCCTTTGAAAATCTCCCTCACGTCTTCTTGTCTGTAATCGGGATACGTCCATTCCAGGGATCGGAAACTACCATTCCGGAAGATCAGGGTTAGGTCAGCATAGATACCGTGTCCGAGGTATGGCCGATGGGCATACCCCTTGGTGGTCGCAAGAATCACATGTTCCCCACAGACGTAACCGGGGTCGATATTGATCTGCCGTTTTCCCTCCTGTGCGTACTTCTGTTCTATCTCATTGGTGCGGAGCTTGACCGATGGGAGTGTATCCGGGGCTATCAGTTCCACGAATGTCACAATCCTTCGCTTTAGGCCCTCTCCCATTTCCAGCGTATAGTAATCGGTAAAATCGAAGGCCATCCAACCACTCAAAAAATCCGTCTCCCCGAAAGAGGACTTGATATCTCGGAGAACTTCTGACAAAAGAGGCTCAGAAGCCATGAGTACGCTCATCACCAATTTAACCGGGTTCGGCGTTCTTGGGTGACCCACGGCGAAACGACGCTTCCAATGTTTAGTGCGCAGAGAACTCTGAAAAACTAAGATGGGAAGCTCTGAGCGCCAATGTGAAGGCAAAAGGCGACGCCTTCACCTAAAACCCTTATCCTTTGAACCCTGACCCTCAACAGATTATTGAAGTGAGCCTTTTGATGGCCAAGAGCGACTTTTACGAATCCCGGACAATAACTGTCACTCGGCCTTCACCAGGTGGATGAAGAACTCCGTGTTTCCCTTAGTTCCTCTCAGTGGCGATTCTATGGCCCCGCTGCCTCTGAGCCCGATCTCCCCAGCCCATTGCTGGATATTCTCCAAAACCTTGGCATGCTTCTTGGGGTCTCGAACGATCCCGCCTCTGTCCACCTCTCCCTTGCCAACCTCAAATTGCGGTTTGGCGAGAATCACGATATCGCCACCGTCTTTGACCAGATGACAGAGACGATGGAGGAATTTTCGGACTGAAATAAAGGACGTATCAACAACAACAAGGTCCACCGGCTCACCAATCTCTTCATAGTCTAAGTGCCGGATATTCCTCCGTTCTAAATTGACAACCCGGGGATCTTGCTGAATTTTCCAGGCCAGCTGTCCGTATCCAACATCGACTGCAAAAACCTTGGATGCTCCCCGCCGAAGGAGACAATCGGTGAATCCCCCCGTGGACGCCCCCACGTCTATGGCCCTCTTACCTTTCGGGTCGATCCCGAAGACCTGGAGAGCATGCTCCAGTTTCACGCCCCCACGGCTCACGAACGGGAAATCCTTTCCTTTAAAGCGAACTTTTGCATCAGGCCTCACCTGAGCTCCAGGCTTTTCCACACGGCTTTCATCGACCAGGACCTTTCCTGCCATGATGAGGGCCTTGGCCCTTTCTCTACTCGAGACCAATTTCCGTGCAACCAAAAGCCTGTCCAATCGCTCCGTGGCTTTCATCGAGACATCTTTTTCAAGCCCAAGACAGTCGCTTTTTTCTTCGGACGGATCTCCCCCTTGAGCCAATCATTCACAGAATTACGGATTCCTTCCCTATCGATTCCATATTGCCCGCGCAGCTGGCCTTGTGATCCATGATCCACGAAAACCCCCGGAATTCCGAGGCGCTTGACCCTCACGGAATGAAGACGTGTCGTCTGGAGGAGTTCCAAAACAGCACTTCCAAATCCTCCCTCCAAAACGTTCTCTTCCACCGTGATGACCCGCTCAGACTGCGCACTGAGACGGCAGATCAGGCCTTCATCTAGGGGTTTCACAAACCGCGCATTCACCACTGCGGCGTGGATTCCCTTCTCAGCCAGGTCCTCGGCGGCCCGCAGACTCGGGATAACCGTAGACCCCAGGGCGAGAATTACGACATCGTTGCCCTTTTTGAGAAGTTCCCCTTTTCCGATTTCCAAGGTTTTGAGTCGGCGATCCAGTGGAACCCCATATCCCTTACCCCGAGGGTATCGGACAGCAATTGGTAGCCCGGCACTGAGTGCAGTCTCAATCATGTGCTGAAGTTCATTCTCGTCCTTTGGCGACATCACAACGATGTTCGGAATGTGACGGAGGTAGGAAAGGTCAAACACACCGTGGTGGGTCGGACCGTCCTCGCCCACAATTCCTCCCCGATCCAGAGCAAAGACCACAGGGAGTTCCTGTAAACACACATCATGGATGATCTGATCATATGCTCGCTGAAGGAAACTCGAATAGATAGCAACAACGGGTCTAAAACCCTCTGCCGCCAGGCCCGCAGCAAAAGTCACCGCGTGTTGCTCGGCGATGCCAATATCATAGAAACGGTCCGGAAATTTTCTGGAGAATCCTTCTAGTCCAGTCCCGCTAGGCATGGCGGCCGTAATGGCGACGACCCGACTATCCCGTTTGGCAATCCGACATAGGGTCCTCCCAAAGACCTCTGTATAACTCTTGACGCCTCCCCGGCTGCGCAAGAGCTTCCCATTCTTATAGTCAAAAGCTCCTACCCCATGAAAACGAGAAGGCGCAGATTCAGCAGGAGCGTATCCCCTACCTTTTCTGGTCAGGACATGAACCATTATGGGCCCTCCCATTTCCCTGACGTTCTTGAATATCTCGATGAGGTGGCCCAAATTGTGGCCATCGATGGGGCCCACGTACTTGAATCCAAGCTCTTCAAACAAAACCCCTGGGGTGAGAAAACCCTTAAAGAATTCTTCAGCGTGTTTGGCCCATCGGTAGACGGAACCACCGATTCCTGGAAGCGTCTTAAGAAACGACTTCATCTCATTACGGAACCGGTTGACAAGTTGACCTGTTATGACACGACTGAGATACGACGCTAGGGCTCCCACATTACGGGAGATAGACATTTCGTTATCATTCAGAACAACAATCAAATCCCTATCGAGTATGCCGGCCTGGTTCATCCCTTCAAAGGCGAGACCAGCTGTCATGGATCCATCGCCTATGATCGCAATGACCTTGGCCTTTTCGCCCTTCATCGACTTGGCCTCAGCGATACCCAGGGCTGAGGATATCGATGTGCCAGCATGTCCTGTCCCAAACGCATCACAGATGCTCTCATCCCTTCTGGGAAAACCACTCAGCCCTCCCAGCTGCCGGATGGTTGAAAACTTTTCGCGCCTTCCGGTTAGGATCTTATGGGCATAGCATTGATGGCCCACGTCCCACACAATTCGGTCTCCCCGAAGATCGAAGACCTTGTGGAGCGCAATCGTGAGCTCCACCACACCGAGGTTGGATGCGAGATGTCCGCCGCACTGAGAGACTACTTGAATGATTTCCTCACGGAGTTCTTCTGCCAATAAGTGCAGATCATCTTCATCCAAAGCCTTAAGGTCATCCGGTCCGTGGACCTGACCTAATACATCACCTGGTGACAAAGATCTTTCCTCCTGTAAAATGAATGGCTGTGTGCCATGAAATGAAATCCTCTGGTTTTGACAGGGCGACCATTTCACCTACACATGGTGCCCCTTTGACCGAGGAAACGGGATTTGCCTTCCCCTGATGCAAATTTCAGGATTTAGAGCGAGCACCTCCATTTCACATCGAAACCCGGTCTTTCAAGAGGTTCGGCGAATCACGTATCGGGCTATTTCTCTAAGAGGCTGTGCCCCATCTCCGAAAATGGTGAGATGAGAAACCGCTTCATCCACAAGGTTCTCAGCAAGACGCCTCGATTCCTCGATCCCAACGACACCCGGGTAGGTTGCCTTCTTCCTGGCCTCGTCACTACCGACCTGTTTCCCAAGTTTCGACGATTCGCCAACGATATCCAGAATGTCATCGACAACCTGAAAGGCCAACCCAATCCTTCCTCCGTAGCGGGTGATGGCCTCCAATCGTTCGGAAGAAGCCCCTCCCAGTTTTGCCCCTGTTCTTAGGGAACCGAGGATGAGCGCTCCTGTCTTGTGAGTATGGATATACTCAACCGTGGGAAGATCCACAGTCCGCCCTTCTGACTCTATGTCGACAACCTGTCCAGCAACCAGACCAGCGTACCCTGCGACTTGGGAGATCTCGTGGATAACATCTACAGCCACGTCAGCATCCACCCCGTATTCGACGGCACCACGGCTCATGGTTCCAAATGCCTCTGCCAAGAGCGCATCTCCCGTCAGTATGGCCACAGCCTCACCAAATACCTTATGCACGGTCGGCCGACCTCGTCGAAAATCATCGTCATCCATAGCCGGGAGATCATCGTGAACAACCGAGTACGTATGAATGAATTCGAGAGCACAGGCAAAAGGGATGACTGCATCCCCCTCCCCGTCCACTGCATCGAAGGCCGCCATAGCCAAGATAGGTCTGATACGCTTTCCACCTCCCAAAACGCTATAGCGCATCGCCTTACAGAGCGTCTGAGGGTAGTCCGCTTCCGGTGGCATAAGCTTCGCCAACGCTTCGTCTATCAGGTTCTTTTGTTTTCGGAGATAGACGTCAATGTTCAAGAGTCCTCCTGAATCAGGACGTTTCTTCTGTCTCCTCCTCAGGCTCGAAAGGATGGCGTTTTAGCACGCTTTCGCTATTTTTGATGAGCACTTCGACCTTTCTCTCGGCTTCATCGAGTTTCTTGTTACAGAAATGGGAGAGACGTATCCCCTCCTCGAATAGCCTCAACGATTGTTCGAGATCGAGGTCACCTCCCTCAAGTTTAGAAACTATACCCTCTAGGCGACTTAAGGCCTCTTCGAACTTCTTTTCCGCCATGAGCTCTCTTTTTCTAAACCTTACGGCTCCAAACGCTTCCTATTATACAGTATTCCCATATGCCGTCAAGCTAAGTTCAAGCCGTTGTCAATTTTCGAGAGTCAGGAACCAGTAGCCAGTCAATTTTTTGGCTTCCAGCCAGATACAAACAGACGCTGGCCAGGACTTATCTCCCTTAGAAATCTTGACGGCCCTTGAAATCCATTCAGCCTCTCCCGCCCCCCAACACCTGATCCCCTTCAACTGTCTTCAGCCTTTCCTGACCCCCGGCCTCTCCCCCCCTCACCTGTTATTTTTCATTTGTCCTTTCAATCTTGCAAATTAGGTGCCCGTGATGGAGTTTCACGTCGACCGTCTCCCCTTTTTTCACAGTCCGTGAGTCTCTCACAATGTTCATGGATGGAATCCGGCGGACGATACTGTATCCGCGTCGCAGAATATTCAGGGGACTCATCGCTTGAAGACGGTCGATGGACCTTTCCAATGATCGTCGTTTTAACCGCACATGATCATTGAACGCACTTTCCAGTTTTCCAGTCTGTTGGTTAAGTGAATCGCGGTATCGGTCTATCTGTGACGTGGGAACCCTATAGAGGAGATTCTTCTCTTGGTTTCCGAGCCTCGTCCGTTTGTTGTCCAGAATCCTGTGCAGACTGCCATGGAGGCGCACGACGAGTTCATCCCCTCTCAATCTGAGATCCACCAGACGCCGTCGGGGATCCTTTAGATAGGCGGTCACCCTGGCCCACAGGTCACGCCTCCTTTTGAGGATAAGATGGACCCCTTTGAGCAGCCTACCCCGAAAACTCTGAATCTGGACCGATAGTTCGGATTTGTTTTTGACCACGAGCTCGGCAGCAGCCGAGGGGGTCGGGGCTCTGAGGTCTGCGACGAAATCGCAAATGGTAAAATCCACCTCATGGCCCACGGCCGATACGACGGGCTTACCGGCCTTTTCAATAGCTCTCGCCACTATCTCCTCATTGAACGCCCAGAGATCCTCGAGAGACCCGCCCCCTCGAGCCACGATGATGATGTCCACATCTTTTTCCTGGTCGAGAAACGTGATCCCCCCAGCAATCTCCTCCGCTGCTCCTTCACCTTGTACCCTCACAGGATAGAGGAGAACGCCGACGTTTTCGTACCGTCTCTTCAAAATAGACAACACATCCCGGATGACCGCTCCTGTGGGAGACGTGACAATGCCGATCTTTTTCGTTAGAAAAGGGAGGGGCTTTTTTCGAGACGGATCAAAGAGACCTTCCGCTTCCAGTCGTCGTTTAAGCTGATCGAAAGCCAGCTGCAATGCCCCCATGCCCCGCGGCTCCATGATATCAACAATGAGCTGGTATTGTCCCCGCTGCTCATAGACGCTGATTCGTCCCCGGCAGATAGCGTTGAGACCATCTTCAGGTTTGAAATCCAGGAATCGTGCCTGAGACCTGAAAATCACCGCCTGGATTTGGCTTGCCTCGTCTTTAAGGGTGAAATAGAGATGGCCAGATGGAGGAATACGCAGGTTGGAAACCTCGCCTTCGACCCAGATCTCTTCGAAGTTCGTCTCCAGGATATCTCTGATTTCCGCGGTAAGTCTACTTACCGTATAAATCGATCGAGGAATGAAATCCATGAAAGGCTCCGCCCGTTGTTGGTTCTCAATTATAACAATCCGGCACACCGGGTCAACCTATTTCATCGAGATCTACCAAGAAACCCAAAAAGCGGTTTTGAAGGTGAATCAGGGTGTTTTCAATACCAGTTCTTGGGAACCTTCTCGTCTCAATCGTTTGTTGTCCGGGGAACCTAGCACGAACTTCAGACCCGTCTAATCAGAATACCAAAAGGAAGAGACCTGGGCAGTCTCATCCGCACTCCAACAACAGGATCGGTTTCAGAAAAACCACTACGGACAACCAGCGGATGGCCGACAAAACGAGGTTTTGAGTAGCACAGAGCGGTCCTTTCAGAGATCCTTCAGGATCTATGGCGCTATTGACAACGAGACGGACCTTGCGATATTCTTCACATGGGGCGCTCGGCAATCCCGAGGACTTTCCCATGGAGGATCGGGTATGTACGAAATCAAAATCGAGGACCACTTCGCTGGTGCCCATCTTCTCCGAAACTATCATGGGAGGTGTGAAAATCTCCACGGTCACAATTGGAAGATAGAGGTTTTGGTCGTTTCCAACTCATTGAACGAAGGGGGGATGGTCCTCGACTTCAAGATTCTCAAAGAATCGACTCAAAAGGTGTTGAAAACGCTAGACCATAAACACCTCAACGAACTACCAGATTTCTGCGAGGTAAACCCCTCTTCTGAAAATATCGCCAGATATGTTTTTGATCGATTGAAACCCATGGTCGAGGAACACAAGGTCATTCTGAAAAAGGTAACCGCCTGGGAATCCGAGAATTCCTGCGCCTCTTATTATGAGGGCTATACCCATGATTGACACACAAAATCAAAAAGACTATCGAAATCAGGAAATCAATAAGGTCGGCGTGAAGAGCATCCGCTACCCAATCATTGTGTTGGATAAGGCCAAGGGACTCCAGCATACTGTTGCCAGCGTGAATATGTACGTTGATCTTCCCATACGGTTCAGAGGAACCCATATGAGCCGGTTTGTAGAGATTCTGAACAAGTACAGAGGACAAATAGCCATAAGAACATTCTCGAAAATCCTCCATGAAATGAAAGAGAAACTCAATGCCAAGACCGCCCACCTCGAGGTCGAGTTTCCATATTTCATCGAGAAGAAGGCACCGGTGAGCGGAGCTAAAGGGCTGATGGAATACATGTGCCGGTTTTGCGGTTCCAGTAATGAGAAGGACGACTTTTGCCTCGGCGTGAAGATCCCCGTGTCAACCGTCTGCCCCTGCTCAAAGGAGATCAGTGATTTCGGCGCCCATAACCAACGGAGCATTGTTACCGTTCACGTGCGATTCAAGAAGTTCATCTGGATCGAAGACATCATCCATAAGATAGAGGATTGCGCGAGCTGCGAGGTGTTTTCAATCTTGAAGCGGCCAGACGAAAAACTCGTGACTGAAAGGGCGTACAATAACCCCATGTTCGTTGAAGACGTCGTGCGGGAAGTCGCATCCAAGCTGAGTCTTGATCCCAACATCACGTGGTTCACCGTCGAATCAGAGAATTTCGAGTCTATTCACAATCACAATGCCTATGCCTATATAGAGAAGGAGAAGCCCTGAGAGCTTTCTCGGTTCCACCGGCGCACGATTCCTGTTCGTTTGCGGCCCTGCCCCAAGAAATCAAAAGCTCAGCCAATTCAATCAGGTAGCCCCAAAAAAGGATCTCCCCCACACTGCCCAATCAATCCTTTCCTGTGCCAGATCTCACGGCCAACGGGCGTCCAGCGAAATAGAAATCCGGTATCTTAAGGCCCGCAGATAGTCCGAGAGGGCAACCCAGTCTATTCTTTCGTGATTGAGATGATCCCATCCAAATGGGAGAATCTTCTGAAACATCCTAATTGCACGTCGGAATTGGCACCCCATCGTCCACAACGAGCGCGCTCCAGGCCTTAGAATTGAGGATCTACCTCAGTTTTGTGGACCCTCATGTCCCTGAGGAACGTTTGCGGTTGAAGGGTGTCAGTATTCCTTGGGTCGTTGCCAAATCCTTTTTCTCGGCTTTTGTCTGATGCAAGTGCAAAAGCAGCACTCTTCGCTGCTCAAAAGCTTTTTTCGACAATTCTAAAGCTCGGCTCCACTGCAATCCAAACCCTATTCCCACTCGCGAATAACTGATTCTCTCGCCCGCTCTCCCCCGCAGATTCCTGCGAAGGATCGCTCAAGCCCACAGAGTTCGCAGAGCGAGAAACCCAGTGCATCCGGTGCCTGCCCCAATTTTCTGAGAGGAAAAATTAGGGTAATTGCTCTGCTCTGGATTGGCCTCTCACCAATCCAGAGCAGCTTTTCGCAGAGGCTCTGTGCACTCTGTGAGAGACCAGAAAGCTCGAATTTGCTAAGAAATCATGGCGAAAAAATCTTGACTTGCGCTCAAAGCTTCCTTTTTCACTTTCTCGTGAATTGCTCTTATAGAACCTTGATCAGAAGGTTCTAAAGGAATTGAGCAACAGGCCCGTCCCTAGCTGCCCTGCGAATGGCGCCAGGATCAACGTGAGACCACGGGAGCGAAGGGACACGAGGGTCTTACGGAACTCAAAATTGGTATGAAAAACAGAGGGTTAAAGATTCCCTTCTTTGAAAACTCAGGAAAATTCTCTATAGAACCTCTTGACTTTTGTAATTATATGTAATACAAAGAATACGAAAAGGATACTCTGGTTAGAAATCGACATGACGCGTAATCAGACAGGATTTACACTCATTGAACTTCTCATCGTGGTCAATATTCTGGCCATCCTTGTCGGCCTCGCATCGATATTCTATTCCGAGTACGGCGATGAAGCGAGAATAGTCGAAATCTACGGGGTTTTTCCTCAGATTATCCGGTCCCAGGGGCTCTATGCGACCCAGCACAGCCGGTATTACACGGCTCGGAATCATGATGAACTGAGACCCCGTGGCGTGGATCTCTCTGAGGTCCGGTTGTTCGCCTACTCGACATTCCCCACCGAGGCTTCTTTTTCAATCCGCGCCGACACGACAGATTGGGCCCCTGGAGGATGGGTCCTCTTCAGCATGAGAGGGGATCCACAGTGGAGTTCCGATGGCGTCATCATTAAGCGGCGGTGGTTACCTGAATAGCGGACCCTACTCTTTTTCTCTGGCGTCAATGATCAGATTTTCTAACATTTTCCAGGCCCGATCGACTTTCTCCTGCTCAATCCGCTCTCTTTCAAGACGTCCGTCGTCATTTCCCGTCTGGTATAGGGTTGAATCGTTTCCCCTTTTCATCCTCAACCTCCCAGACCCCGGTCTGGGGATGCCCCGTCCCCTCGGCTTCTTGTTGGAGCATAAGTTGAATTGTTTCATCGCTGACGCCAGACTTCTTCAAATAGGCTATCTCCTCCGCCGTAAGGCACCGGGCTTGCCGAAGGGGGACCGCCAGAAGCATGACAATCAAAAAAGCAACCGAGACCGCACGCCGTGCGCCCCTGACTCGGCAAACTCCGTTGACAAGGCACCGAAGTTGCTGATATAAGATAGAAAATCGCATAGAATACCCCCTGAGAAAGCGAGAAAACTCATTGTTTGTGAGAACCTCCCATCTTTCTTTTTTCTTGACCCTTGTGGTCTGTCCGTTTCTTCTCTCCCCTGCGGGCTGTAGCCTCCAGAAAGCGGCTTCCCCTCCACAGGTTGACTTCTGCTGATTATGACACGTCGAAAGAGACCCCTCAGAACCAGATAGCCTCACTGAATCGGCAATATGAAGAGTTGCAAAACCGAGTGACTCGCAACCGACAAAGAATAGAAGCCCTAGAAAAAAATGATCTCCCTGCGCCAATCTCTCGAGGCAATCGGTCCTGCCCCCTCCTCCCCAAAAAGCACGGAGGAGAAGAATCGTCAGCTGAGTGATGAGTCCGAAAGCGGCGCCTATCCCTCCGACTTAAAACAGACTCTCCTGATGCCGTAAGGCTTTACCGTTCAGCTTTTGAGCCCTATTTCTTTCAGGAGAACTACCCCGTTGCCATCTCCCGATTTCGGGAATTTCTACGAACCTTTCCTCCTAACGAGCTGACCGATAATGCACTCTACTGGATGGGGGAATCGTACTACGCCCACAAGGATTTTGAAATGGCGATCCCAAGCTTTCTTAAGCTGATTGAAAGTTACCCTTACGCGGACACGGTCCCCGAGGCCCTGTTTAAAATCGCCCTCTCTTACAGCCAGTTGAAGAATCCCGCCCTGGAAAGGGAGTTTCTCATTCGGGTCATGGACAATTACCCATTCAGCGAAACAGCAAAAAAGGCCGAAGCCAGGCTCGCTGAACTCGAGTAGACGCCCGCCTCCTTCCGATTTTCAGTATAGTTCAAGTACAGAATTATTGGTTGAAAAACGGCAGAATCACATCTGACCGGTCTTTTTTCTCCGATTACGAATCGATTCTCGCATCCGTTTAAAACCATAACGCACGATCTGCTCCCGATCCATTTCGTCGATAACCAAATATTTCACGGCGATCTCGAATTCGCCATTCTCCTTCTGTCTCACCCGCGTTATCTCTCCCAG
>JABAOH010003669.1_pt1 | contig 27028 bp, 32 predicted proteins | sample 7062181 | NCBI WGS metagenome assembly JABAOH01 (sample SAMN14538630, study PRJNA623070) | marine sediment metagenome | biome: marine biome [ENVO:00000428]; feature: marine pelagic biome [ENVO:01000023]; material: deep marine sediment [ENVO:00002113]; isolation source: pool of 5 deep marine...
TTGGTTTTTATTCCGGAAGTAACTATGATGATTTTCTTCCTTTTCGCCCATTCTACGATTTTGTTCTTGTTCACGTATTTGATTGTGCCGAAATGGTACTTGGCGGTTCCAATTCCAGTTTTGTTTGTCGCCCTTTACTTTTCTCCTTACTGGAAGGGGAACCTTTTCTTGTTCGATTTTTTCGCAATAATCTTCGGTGTCTGCATCTCGGTTTATATGGGAGGTCTTTTTACTTGGAAAACAACGGTGGGCTTCGCTTCTCTACTAACTATTGTGGATGTAATTCAAGTTTTGGTCACCAAGTTCACAGTTGTTTCAGCGGAGAAGGCTCTTGAGTTGGAATTGCCTGTAGGAGTTATTCTACCAACATTTCCATATGCGGGTTGGACGTTTCTTGGGTTGGGTGATGTCTTGCTTTTGGGGCTCCTCAGTATTCAAACCACTCGAAAGCATGGAAGAAAATTCGGATTCGCATCAATCATATCTATGACTGTTGCTTTTTTGCTACTTCAAACAGTTCTTTTGAACACAGGCGTCATGAGTTTTCCAGCCACAGTTTTGGTTATCAGCGGCTGGCTAATTGCCTTAGGGGCGAGATATCTCTATAAATCGAACGTGCGCGTAAAGCAGTTCGTCTGAGTTTTCTATAAGGTCTATCTCTTTTAGAATCGGAAATGGATCAATTGAAGGTAATGTGATACGTATTGAGAGCTGTTATCCGTATTGATGTTGAACAAATACATGAAAAGATTTATTAAATGTGTGATTCTAAAGGTATATCGTAAATATTAATATAGGATATGAATAGGCTTTCACATGCGACCATTTCAGGTCATGGAGCACTTTCGGGAAAAAATCGCGGAAGTGGCAGAAAAGATAGGTTAAGTGACAGGTAGAGAATTAATGGAGGGATGGGGTAAAGCCGTCGCCATTCGTTGCGAATGGGAATTGAATTAAGAAAACCCCCTTTTACTTTTTTGGCTTAACTGTACTGCCAGAATCTGGGAGATTGAGAAGATGGGTGTCAAGAAGGTTTACCGGTTTTCCGGTATGGATTACGTAGATAAAAAAATCGAAGAATCGAGGCATAATGAGACCCTCGCGTATTTGATGTTTATGACGGGCGCGATATTCTTTGTTGGGGGGTTACTTGAGACGCTTGTCATGACTGAAAATCCTAACTGGTTTCTATTTTTTCCATATAGAATTACACCTCACGCCTACAGCCTTTTAGGTTTGTTTATGGTGCTTTATGGATTCATGTTGCTGGTCTCTGGAATAGTTTTCTGCTTTCACTATGCGTCTGGCAGAGCATTTTATTTAAATCAGTTGAAAGAAGTCAGCTTAAACAAGAAGAACCGAAAATCGAAGACACGTGCTCCTGATAGGGGAACCAAACTTTTTGCCAAACAACTTTCGCAAGAACATAAGGAACTGGGAGAGTGTAAGAGGCATCTCATGAACCACATGGGCCTAAACGAAGATGATTCAATGTATTACTGCAAACTACTTGACAATCGATGGCGTGAACTGTTAGAGGAAGAGAATTTTCAGGCCCACAAACAAAGAAGAATTTGAATCTGGAAAACTCCACAGTCTATTTGCCAGTTGCTTCGAGAAGACCTGGAAGGTTACCGAGCATCCAGACAAAAAAAGGTGCAAGTCTTCAATTCCCATAAGCCTCAACAAATGCATTGAACCTTATGATTTCAGAAGTGTCTTAGCCAAGCAAAAGATTTGAAGTCTACACATTAAATTGGTACTTATTGTGGCGTGCGGAAAACGCCAAAGGCTTCATAAATATGACCTTACCATATATTGATTTTGGGCGAGAAAATGCCGATTTCCGGAAAAATGTACGTTTGGGGAAAAAGAGCAAAGTATGTCCCAGAGGAAGCTGGGGTCTATGCCCTTTACAGCGAAGCTGGGGTCCTGATCTATGTCGGCGGAAGCGCTAACCTTCAAAAAACTTTCGCGCACTACTTAGATACAGACTTTTCTGACGATCCTCGCAAAAGCGAAACCAAATACTATAAGAGGGAGTCTGCTCCAAATTGGAACGATAGAGTAAATGAGCTTCTAGACGAGTATAGTCGAGAGCATGGAGAATTACCGAGATTGAATGTTTCTCCGGAGATGCCTAAAAAAGAAGTTGCGAGTGGATGGGGCTTCTACTTCTACGAAGATGTAAACAAACCTCTCTTCGAAGCCGCTTTCAATTTGGAAGATTTCTGGGAGAAAATAAAGAAGATTCCGGTTGCTTCTTTGGAATTTCATCAAAAAAGAGGAGACTTCGCCAGATGGATTCGAGACGTTTTCAAGGAGACAAAACTGGCTGAAAGAATTGGGAAAATATACCATGTTGGAGAAGATCTTAGGAGAGAACTCTTAAACGCTAGAGACAACCCGGAATTAGCGGAATGTCCTCAATGTGGAACCCAGACAGGTCCAGTTAAAACGTGGAAGATGGCTGGACGACCGAGTAAGGCTGGCGAAAGATTTCAACTAACCATAGGCTTTTACCGATGCAGCAACTGTAAGAAAACCTTTAGGAAAGTAGTAGAGAAAGAGAAAATCAAACTATAACATACGTATGTTTCAATTTGAACTTTTCCGCAAGTCGTATAAAAATTAGAGTCAGAAGTGTCTGCGTGTTCGTAGAAGTTTTTATATGTGCCTCTGAAGCGTTGTGATACAAAAAAAGGTGAAAGATGAGCTTTCAAGATTTCTTGAGATGGTCCAGACTCAAATCAAATGGGAAAAAGCTACTGCAAGAAAGATAAAAAATTTGAAAAAGACACTGTAAACTTGGCAGCAAAACTGTTTTTGGCTGAGATGAAACTAGAATCTGAAAAACATGCCAAAATTCTGTAGACAATGTTGGGTTTATTGGAGCAATCAGGGTCAGAAAAACTGAAGATAGGGGCGTCCTCTATAATTGTGAGAGAAGAGAGATCACTTTGGGACATGAGAATCCGTAACTACGTTGACACTTAAGCCGTAAAAAAGGTGCTGAAAGATAATGTGGAAGTTGAGACGAAGATGTTAAGGCATATTAAAGAGGAAATGAAAAAGACCGATGAAGAAGCTTTGAAGCTGTTGCTTAAACACATTGCAGATGATGAAAAGAAGCATCATAAGATCATGGAAATTATAATTAAGAAAGCCTTCCAAATGGGACCTTAGCAGTTCATTCGGACAGCATGCGCTCTTTGAGTCCGAGCTTAGAAAAAGAGGGGAAGGTTAAGGTAGTTTAACCGATGCTGAATATTGCCTTTTCGATTTTATCCAATTTTTCTACTATCTTCTCTAATGTATCTGCTATTTTCATTAACTCTTTCTCTGTTCCCAACGGCTTTTCCTCCAATTCCTTCGTCTTTTCTTCTACTTCAATGAATATATTGATGAATATATAAAAACGCGTGCATGTGCATTCAAGTTGAAGCTACTTTCGTTTAGGAAACTGGTCTTTTTAACTATTACTAGCACGCTTTAAAACTGGTCATCTGAAAGTAGACATTCGTTGAATATTTTCTGTAATTCGTTCTTTTCGATGTTTGCGTGCGTATGTACGCCTTTACCCCTGTTTAGGTAGTACATGGCGCCGAGTATAGCTCCTGGGATTACGAGAAGAAGACAAAACGTTGGCAGAAATTCTATCATTTTTTCATCTGGAGAAAACCTGTCGCATATCTTAATATAGAAGTTGTTTCGCCATCAGTCATATATCGAAAATCGATATATCCCCCAAAAACGTGCGCACACAATTTTACTTTTTGTTCAAACTGACGATTTGGGAACCTTCATTCCTTCCGTCATATAAGCCCTCGCCATCTTCGGTGTATTATAGGAAATTCCAACGTTTCCTTTTTTGTCTAGAACGATGACTCCTCCTCGACCATTAATCTTCCTCGCTAAACGTTTGACGCTCTCTTCAGCGGCTTTCTGGGCAGTTAATCCCTTTCCTAAAAATTCACAGACAACTTTTGAAAGCGCTATCTTGATTATCGATTCTCCATGGCCTGACGCAGAGACTCCTCCAACCCTGTTGTCAGCGTATAAGCCGCAACCGATCAGAGCTGAGTCTCCAACCCTTCCTGGGAATTTGAAAGGGATTCCACCCGTGGAGGTTGCGGCGACAATATTTCCTTGAACGTCCATGGCAACAGCGCCCACCGTGTCATTTTCATCTGAAAACCTCATGGTCCCCTTATATTTTTCGCGGAGCTTATTCCACCTTTCTATCTCTCTCTTTATTATTAGTCCATCAAACTTTTCGAAGCCGTGAAGTGCAGCAAATTTATTTGCGCCTTCTCCTACCAAGAAGACTTGGTTCGAGTCTTCCATAACTCTTCTAGCCAATGATATGGGGTTTCTGATGTTTCTAACTGCAGCTACTGCTCCGGCGTTAAGGGTCATGCCGTCCATGATAGCTGCGTCTAATTCGATTTCGCCCTCTGCGTTTAGAACAGAGCCAACGCCAGCGTCAAAGGTTGGGTTATCCTCCATGCATTTAACTGCTGTCTCCACGGCATCCAGAGCTGAGCCGTCATCTAATAACCAGTTCATGGCAACCTCAGCGGCTTTTTCTACGCCCTCAAGGCATGATTTTTCCATGTCTCTGGGAATTTTCCAAGCTCCACCATGAACAACGATTGTCCTTTTCAAACAGATTCTCCTCCATCAAGAGTAGGAAGTGCATATCGGTGTATAGAAGGCCTCGTTAAATATTCTTACACCTTAAAGCCCTTTGTGCGCACGCACCTATGCTTTACCTATAACGAAACCAGGATGACGTAAGTAGTCTTGTACTTCTGCATAGAACCTTCCAACGTGTATCCCATCCATTAGTGCATGATGTACTTGTATACCCAACGGCATCTTCAAGAACTTGCCATCCTCAAAGAATTTTCCCCATGCAAACCGTGGCACAGAGTCCGCTGGCTGAAAATGCATCGGATGCATAAAGCTTGTGAACGACACCCAAGGGATCGCAGTCATGAACAATAAATCGTCTTGTCCTGGTTCATCTTCCAGCGTCGGATGCTCTTGCACATAGGCAATCCTCTCTGCAGCTCTGGCTGCAAACTCAGAGAAATTCTCCATATACTCAAGGGTACAGAAGCTGAACAGATCCTCATCCGTTAGAATCGTTATAGATGGGTGTACGATCTCGTGCTCCACCACCTTTCCCCCTCGAATGCGATACCGGAACTCAGGAATTGCGTTCGCTGCTCGTGAGAGCACGTACACTATGGCCACGGTAGATGAAAAGCCACGCTGCTTCACAACTGGATAGAATGTTGTCAGGTCCACATTTGCACACATGCTGAAGTGTGGCTGGTCGAAGGCGCTGTAGACTTTGAAGTGTTCGCGTCGTGACCAAGTCTGCATGTCAAGATAACGCATACTACACTCCCAGAATGATATGCATTTATATTTATTTGAATGTTCATTTTGAATCTTACTGCTAGTTTAGACTTGGGAGTTAAATTTTAACGCACACACAAAAAAAATCAACTGCGAAAAGCTGACGCTGGATAAATGCGAGTTGAAAGTCAGCGTCAGCGTATGAATGCTCGCTGTCGCTCGCAACATACTGGCCTGACCTGACAGAAAGCAGATGGACTTGGTCAGGGCAGGAAAGGTTGAGTTGAGAAGTGGTTTGACATTTAATAGGTGGGAATCAAGAGTTTTTACCCTATTAGTAGTAAGAACTCAAAAGGGGTAAAATCGAGAAAAAATTATACCCTTCTAACTGGTTCTTTGATTGTTTGTTCCAGAATATCTGATGTTACATTGAATGTTTTCTTCTATAGAATATGACTGCTAGTAGTGAATGGGTATCCAAATTTTTTCTAGGCTTTCATGGGTTTCAGCAACTGTGCACCAGAGGTGGCTATTAAGCCGATTCCTACTATCAGTATCACAGTTGCAATACCAGTAGTTCTCTCTCCCAGAATGCTTCCTTCCACCATCAAAGCGGCTGCTATCACACACACCGAAACTCCCAAGGCAAAAATAACATATCCCCAACGCATTTATGGCATTCCCTCTTTCTAACCAGAATCTAGTCATTTGATTCAATTTTAAGACTTGTGGAAGCGTAAGCTAATACCTCGCGCGCGCAACCCAAACATCAATAGATGTAAGGGATTAGCCTCTTCGTTCTCCTTTTATAATCTTCGTAATCTGAACCGAATGCTTCAACAAGCATCTCTTCTTCAGGCTTTATTCTCAACAGTAGAAAGATTGCTCCAACCATGATTAATAAAATTCCATATCCACTCGAAAAAATCGATGCAACACCAAAATTTCTCAGTATTTCACCCAAATATAATGGATGACGAACATGTTTATAGAGGCCGTCCTTCACCAACCGTTGACCTTCAACAATTTGAAGTCGTGAAGTTGAAACAAGATTATCAAATCCAGCTTTCTTCCTAAGCTGCAATCGCGCCTTCATCCGCAAATAACCTCCAATTATCACTAAAGCTAAACCAAAGAGACCGAAAAACTGAAACCTCAGATTCTGGAGAAAAACGAAATCAATGACTGATACAATAAAACCAATACCTGTGATTAGGATAAAGAGGACGGATGTCCAATCTTCCCTAAAGGATTTCTTGACCTTCGACAAGAAATTCACTCAAAGATAACTATCATTATAGGGATTAAAATTTAACGCACACACCAAAAAAAATCAACGGTGAAAGCTGACGCTGGATAAGTGCTACTTGAGAATCAGCGTCAGCGTAAGATGAGAAGTGGTAGTGTGTGCAGGAATACTACCCTGCCCTGATAAAAGGCAGACTGATTTAGGTCAGGGCAGGAAAGGTTCAGCTTGGAAGTGGATTGATGTCTATTAGGTGGGAATCAGGAGTTTTTACCCTATTAGTAGTAAGAACTCAAAAGGGGTAAAATCGAGAAAAAATTATACCCCTTCTGATGTTGAAGGAATTTTACTGGTTTTTAATTGTTTGTCTAGGGGGTAAGCTAATGTTACAATTTTCTGGAGAAAAGAAAGAGAAAAAGAGGGAAAGATGTTTTAGTTCCAGTTTATGTTTACCTTTGTATTCCTCATACAGAGTTATTGGGGATAGCCGAGTTCTTCGAATGTATAAAGTAATTCGAGTTTTGCTAGCGGAATTTTTGGATGTCCCCCATACTTTTTCATATATGTTTTGAAGACTTCCAATGCTTGTTCGAAGCTTGTTGCCTCAACAAGCGATACAGCATTCCATTCGCTTGATGGTACGAACACTCCCTTGAAGTCGACACCTTCTGTTCCTTCGCATATGCTCATAACCCTTCCAATGTATTCCTTAAATTCTTCAGTCGTCCCAACCCATCTAAAGTAATACATACCAAGCAAGAACTTTCACCTCCTCTTGATTTTATTTCATTATGAAAAAATACTCCCAACAAAATCATAATGTTTGGATGTATCCCTTCGTATTGCAATTCTATGTTGAACTATTCTTAAGATTTTGGGGTGGATCAAGAATCATAACAAAAATCCTAGGACTGATGTTTCTTTAAGATTCTATTGGTTCTATATCCAAACTCTGATAGTTATGAAGAAGTTCAGGCTAGGTTCTATAAATCTTAGGAAAAAACCTAAGATTTAAGAAAGAAACTTCTAGACATACTAAATCATGTCACTTATACCAGAATTTGAGCTGAGTCTGTGGAATGCTTGGATTCTAATGCTTTCCTCTTTTTTGATGGTTATTCCCCTTTGGGTCCTTGATCGTCTTAGGGGACAGAAGGGTTCTGGCAGACCAGATACGTGGCCGCTTAATGAAACGGAGAAGAAACTCGACAGGATTGCACTGTTGATCTCTTTGGCTTTCATTATCTACAGTTTCTTCTTGCCGTTGAAACTGGGCACAGCATGGTTATACATTGGGCTCATTATTTATTTGTTCGGTTGTATTTTCACTTTCGCTGCAGCGGCAAATCTTAACAATACTCCAACCGATAGACCAGCCACCAAAGGCTCTATCGCATTTCAAGAAACCCTGTCTACCTCGGCATGATCCTGGCATTCATTGGCATAGGAATAGCCTCTGCTTCTTGGCTGTGTCTGCTGTTAGGAGCTATAAACACACTCCTGCAACACATTTTGATAGGTGCCGAAGAACGCTGGTGCCTTGAGAAGTATGGTGATGCCTATCGAGAATATATGAATAGAACTCCAAGATGGTTTGGGATACCGAAATCAGAGAAAGAATAATTCCATGCGCGCGCCCCCAAACCCAAACCCAATAATTCTCTCTTTAACTCCCTATTTCCTACTCTTTCTAACTAACTCTCTCTACAAAAAACACAAAAAAAGGGTGATGTTAGTTGATCTGTATCGCTTGGACCTCTAGGGCTTTTTGGGCGATGCGCGCGCGCATTCTTTAAGTCTGTTCTTTTTTATCACTATCATGCATGTGTACAGATGTTCTATAGGCATAAACTGCCGCCGTAATTGCTGAATGAACTGTAATTGCATAGAGGGAGAAAAGCGGCACGTCGAAAAGAACCCCGAAAAAGATGTAGACATTGTATATGTTTCTCCTGCCAGCGACTCTTCTGAAAGTTCGCTCAAACGGTCCGTATATGTCTAAACTGACATTCATGGTTCTTGAAAACTGGTCGTAACAGAACCTATAGAAGGCTATAAAAACAAGCGAGAAAATACAAAGCTCGAGTGGTAGGAGACCTTGAGTTCTGCTTAAGAACAGCGCTAAAGCTACGAGCCATGAAAATTCATATAGCATATCAAACGGATGTTCCATGCGGCCAAGTTTCGTTTCCTGTCCCCTTATCCTTGCTAATTTTCCGTCTAGTCCGTCTAAAATGCCGACGATGAAAGTCAAAATCGAGGCAAGCGCTAGATGTCCGGAAAAGAAGAGATATGTTACGAACCATGCAAGTACGTTTGTGGCAATGGTTAGGCGGTTGGGAGTTATGAACATCCAATCTGATATGCGGTAGAGGATGGCGTTTTCTATTGGTCGATTAATGTAATGAGCAAAAAAATCTGAGGCTCCGCGCTTCTTCTGCGAGTGTTCAGCAAGTAGTCTTCTGGCGCCTGCAAGGTCTTGCTTGGTATCTATGTCCATCCACAAATGCCCGCTTACATCAACCACTTGCGTATCCTCATTCTTGGCTGCAATTCGAACACAGTCCGCTAGCTCTACTGAACCTTGTTTTCTAGCCTCTTTGGCATACTCGAAAATCTCGGGTGAACAGAGAAAAAATCCTGTGTCAATGGCAACATCTGATTGGCTGATCTTTTTACCTATGTCGAAGATTCTGCCTTTTCTCTCAAGCACTTTTGTGTCTTCCTCTGCCACTCTTTCGATGGCCAAAACAAGCGTCTTCCCGGACTTGTTGTTGAGGAGGGCGTTTGGAATTTCGTGGTCAAAAATGTGGTCACACATACAGAGTAGAAAGTTTTCGTGAAAGATCCCCTCTGCAGCGAGAAGAGAGTAGAGATTGCCTTTCTTCCATCGCTTAGCCTCTATGAATTGAATTTTCAATCCTGCATAATTTTCGCCAATCTGTTTACGAATCATTTCTGCCTTGTATCCGACGACTATCCATGTCTCTTGAACCCCCGCTTTCTTGAGACCGCGAAGGACCCTCCCTAAGAGTGGATCACCTGCGACTCGAAGAAGACCCTTCGGTTTTAACCTGGTCAAATTTCCGAGTCTGCTACCTTGACCCGCAGCCAAAATTAAAGCTTTCACATAACCAGCTTCAATCAATCACTGATTAGAAAAGTGGCGAATATCCCATTTAAAGCTTGGGAGAACCTCCGCTTGATTCAAAGTGACCTTAAAAACCACATGCGTGGCGAAAAACACAAGCTTTGCGAAGAGGATTTTATGAATCTCCCTCAAGAACACATCATGAGAGTGTGTTGCTCATCTCTTGAGGTCCTTTCTTGGCAGAATAAACAAAAGGGATGNNAGGGATGGCGAAGTTCACCTTATCGTTCTTCGAAAAATCTTTGAATATCCTTTTCTCGATTTCATATTTCATCCTAGGCCTATCCGTAGCCAACGTGAGGTACCTAAGCCTCAAGTAGACTCCGTAATCATACATGTCTGACCTGATGTAGGGCTCCTTCTGCGTAGCTTTGATAACTTCTGTAGTTACGTTCCTAGCGGCATTGAGCAGGATGTTTTCAGCTGCTTCCCAGTCCGTATCATATGTTACCCTTACTACCACCTCGTCGAGAGTGTAAACGGATTTCTCTGCTGGTTGTTTTGGTGGTCCTTTTTCCACTCGTGGAGTAAAGTTTACAGCTGGATGTCCGAAAAACATGTTATTTGGTATCAAAATGTTACGTCCTACGGCCTCCTCGCTTTCCACGGATCCGCCGACCTGGTTGAGAACAGTGTACATTGGTCCGACATCAAGTACATCACCTTTCAAGTTTAATGTTGGCAGGTGAATCCTGTCTCCTAACCTAAATGGTCTCTTGAGAGTGATCAACAGCCAAGCTGCCAAGCCAGAAACCACGGGTTGTAGGGCCCATCCTAGAAATAGGCCACCAAAAGCTCCAAAGAATGTGGGGATAACCCAAAATTGAGGGAAGAATACTGCAACAATGACTACGGGAGCTATGAAAACTATGAGCGCCCTCCACAAGTTGATAAGCATCTTGACATCCTCCTCTCTTCCTTTGGCTTTCAATATGGTTGTCCTTATCACCTTTGAAGATAATTTGTAGAATACAAAAAAACCCGCGCTTACCACGAGAATTCCGATGGTAGTTCGCACAGCCTCCCTGCCCAAAAACTCAAGAACTCCATCAAGACTTAATTGCACCGCAAATCCAACAACAAGTGTTACTACTGACATAACAATAGTCTAAGATTCACAAAAGACTAATTAAACATAGCGTAGGGCGCGCGCACCCTCCGAAAGGATGATTGTTACTGTTATGTTACAGTCACATAAACTTAAATTAGTCTCGCGCTGCCATATAGAGTTTCTAGCGGATAATTAACGAAAGCCGTGAACAGCTGAACAATTATGTTTGAAGAGATGAACGAACAAAATGAGGCTAAGAAGATCGCGTTAGTGGTTCTCATCAGCTTAAAGCGTGAGGCAGAAAAGAGAAGCAGTGAGGAACTTAAAACTGCGATTCTTGAGGCAATCAAGGAAGGTCTTGTGAGGGTACCATGGCTGGTTTTGGAGGATGTTGTTCTTGTTCAGGAATGAAAATGCGTGCGCATCCTATTTTCACTTATCTCTCCACTCCAGTCGCATTCTCTTGGGCTTAAACCACAAATAGTCCTAGGTTATTTGGGTTTTGTTGGATGTTTCGATGGGTCTAACAATATTATGTCAAGGATGCGGAACAATTCTATACGAAGGAGAAGAAATTAAACCACCCTATGATCTTCTCTCAGAACTTAATGGAAGATGCCCAGTCTGCGATAGACGATTATCTCACATACCGCAAAGCTTCGAAGTAAAACCCATAGAAGAAAAGGAACTGGTTACATAGAATCCTATACGCATGAATTGTTTGTGGGGTTAAGGTCCAAGCCCAAACCCAAACAGACACACACAGAATAGTAGTTAAAGAATTATGAGCGCGCACTCAGGATTGCTGCGTGCATGCGTATGCTGGCGTTAGCCTTCTCCGTATCTTTAATATCTTCAAAGTACAACAAGTATAGATGAAACTTTTCTTAACGTGGGAGACAAATGGGTGTCAAACCAGTAGGTGAAGAAGTACAACGCAGGTTACCTCGATTAATAATGAGTCTTGTGATGGCCCTAATATTTTGGATAATAAGCACTATTGTCCCGCCAACTATTATCGACTTTCTCCTTCCAGGTCTAACTGTAAATGTTGGCACCATTGTGGGTTTTATAGCATTGCTTCTCACAGCAATTTTTCTAATACGGGCTTTATCAGATGCTCTTGTCTTAAGCGATATCGTAGTGGATATCTTTGTGAGACAATTGGGCATAAAGGAGGAACGATCACCGAGAAGAGCAGCAAGAGACACCATATATGTCATTGTGATAATTTTGGTGGCAACAGCCCTCTACGCCCTCTTAGGAACATTAGGAGAGATGGGAAAGATATTAACAACCGCTACCACGTATGTTGCTCTCGGGATAATTCTCGTGTTGATTTATGACGTTGGAAGAATTGTTTATCGAGTAATTGAACATAGGGCTGAGTCAGTAGCTAACCGTCTTGCCAAAATGGCTGAAAGAAGTAGAAATCGAAAATGATGTTCCCGCGCTTGATCGCGAGCGCGTGCATGCATGCATACATATAGAAAGAGTTTAAATATAACGGACGTCACGTTTCGCATTCTAGCAGAATCAAACATGCTATGGTAGCGGCGGATGGTTGCATGGAAGATCATCAGAAGGAAATTTTGAAGCTTGTGCTTGCGGTAGCTGGGGGATCCATCATACTTTTGGCTCTCAAGCTTTTACCTTAGAAAAAAAGAGGAGAGAAGGCCCTTCTTATTTATAGTGTTTTTTCTATTTATTCTTCCGTTGTCTTTCAATTATGAAAGCTTTCTATACATCCCACGTAGGACCGCGCCCACTTATAATAAGAAGTATTATTAAGAATTGAAACTGTGTGTGGAGGGTTAAAATTTGACCGCAAACAGGTATGAGATAAGCTGAAAACTTTTCTGCAAGAATCATCTGTCTCAAGAATGTTGAACCATAAACTTTAATCTGTAAAGAGTGAAAAAAGAATTGAACATAAGCGTAGCAATTGACGGGGGAGAAGGAAAAGCATGCAGATGGAATCCCTCGAAAACACCTTTTTTTCAGCTATAAATCCTCTCCTAAAAATGGTCATAAAAAAATTTGATGTTGAATGTACTCAGAACGGAAATCTGCTTATCAAATCCCTAAAACGTTTCTTGGGAGAAGATGTCCACCTATGCGGGAGCTGCGCTACTCTAGACCGTAGGATAGCGACCCCATTCTACCAGCTCGGCGCCAAAATAATGCGAGCAGAACCAAGATTCATGAGGGACAGATTTCTAGACCAAGAATACGGTGAAGCGTGGCTGAAAGGATTCGCTCTGATGATGAAGGGAATAGAAAAATATGGAATACACATTCCATTCACTCCGGCAGGCCCCTTCGAAATCGTCTGGAACTTCACCTACTCCTGCAACCTCAGATGCATACATTGCTACGAGGACGCGGGATCTCATCGACCAGAAATGACAACGAACCAAGCCTTCACCACCATAGATAAACTATCAAAGATCGCGAACATTGGACTCCCAGCGCTCTCTTTCTCAGGAGGAGAACCCCTCATAAGGAAGGACTTCTTCGAAGTCGCAGCATACGCAAAGAAGAAAATACCCTACCTAAACATCGCCACAAATGGCACCTTCCTCACAAGGGACAACGTAAAAAGACTCAAGGAAGTCGGTATTGACTATGTCGAAATAAGCCTTGACGGAGCAAGCAAAGAAGTTCATGAGAATTTCAGAAGAATTCCAGGTTGCTTCGAGAAAACTATGAAGGGAATCCGCAATTGTATAGACGAAAACCTTGACACATGCATAGCAACGACCGCCTACAAAGAGAATCTAAGTGAACTACCGAAAATAGTAGAACTGGCACAAGGATTGGGAGCCCGATTCATGCTTTTCAACTACATACCCACCGGAAGAGCAAAGGACCATCTCGAACTCGACCTGAACCCAAAAGAGAGACTCTCCCTCCTAGAAATGATAGGAAGAAAAATCGTTGGCATATACTTAGAAGCAAAAGCAGAAGAACAAAAAACCGGAAAGACCAACATAAAAACGGACAGATTCTTCAGCACCTGCCCACAATTCGCTAGCGTCGTAAAAAGACTCGCAGAGGAACAGGGACAAGATTTCACGGTCTCTGCCCACTACGCCGCTAAAAAAGGAGTCGAAACCGTCGCAAACTTCTTGGGAGGGTGCGGAACCGGAAGACTCTACATGGGTATGGAACCCAACGGAGACATAAAACCCTGTGTCTTTTTCCCAACAAACGAAAACACTATACTGGGGAACATTCTGAAGGACGATTTTGAATACATTTGGGACAACAACGCCCTTCTGTGGAAGTTAAGAAAAAGAGAAAACCTAGAAAGTTACGAGATAAACGGCCAAGAAATCGGATGCGGAAACTGTGCGGACAAATATATCTGTGGAGGCTGCAGAGCCAGAGCCTACAGCTACTTCAACGGGAACCCAAACGCGCCGGACGTCGGCTGCATCGACAACGAAGAACTGTGGAAAAAAGTCGCGAGCGCATGCTATCCATTATGCATTCATAAGAGAGAATGAGAGAGAATAGGAGTAAGAGTGAAAGTAAGAGTGTTTTGAGTTCAAAATTGCGCGTGCTGACCAGCTACACAATTTAGACGACAAGATTTGTTTTAATGGTATACGAGTCAAGTTTTCAATAATCTCCCTAAATAAGATTTCATCGATCCTTTGAGTTCTATCTTCTCTTTACCGTTCTTGTATTTCCTAATGGATAGGAAAAGTGAATATTCTTTCTTTGGTGGAAAATAACCGACCAAAGGTAAATTACAGTGAATTTTCGCTTCACTGCCTATTATTGTGCCAGGATAAATGATTGTTCCTGAACTTAACCAAACCTTTCTTCCTGCTATAGTTCCGAAGTGATCTGTTTCTGTATGGACAATTTCGTCTGTAACTGGATTGGGTATCTTAATCTTGTTCCCAAAAGAGTAATTAGTGAGAATTATTCGCTGATCCAGTTTTGTATCATCTCGCGAAGCTGATGATGGTAGTTTGTGGTAAGAGTGTATTCTCGCTCCGCCCAAGTTGGAGTTTGGACCTATTATGCTGTCATTTACGTTGCATGTGTGAACCAAAGAATTTTCACCTATTAAAGAGCGGTTAACGACTGTGTGGTCCCATAGAGTGCAGTTACTTCCAGTATAAACTGATCCATTTGAACCTCCTCTAATTCGAGAGTCGTAAATTTTGCTTCCTTCGGAGATGAAGGCTGGTCCTATAATGGTCGAACGACCAATAACCACATCTTTTCCTAACGCCACTGGTCCTTTGACAACAACGTTTTTACTTGTAAACGAATCCTCAATGACAAAACTTTTGTTTACCACGATTTCTCCAATACTTGTTTTTCGAATAAACCCCTTTTCGTTGAGAAACTTCCCGCTCAAGTTACCTTTTAAACATGAGTTGGAAGAATTGATGCTGTCTTTTACTAAGAAGTCTTTGTTTTTCAACATTTGAGCCATTTGCTCTGGCCTTTCAATATTATTAAACAACCTTTGATGGTACTTTGGATATTGAAGATCTGCCTTCAAAAGGTCAATGAATCTCATTTTCAACCACTTAGTGGTCACACCAATTTATTCTCGTTTCTGTATCATTTCTAGTAAGATCAATTGCTCAGTAAGATAAACTTTGCTATGTTGAGTGGCCATGCATTTTAGCTGTCGATTGCAGAATGTGGGGGGTTTAAAATCTTAACCCCAAACCCAGACTGTGAGTAGCTAGAAAGAAAGATTTTTGAACCTCGGTTTGCTGGATAATATAAAACTACGCCAAACTGGAGGGAAGAATTGTGATAGATTGGGCTAACAATAAGACTGTAAGAAAAAGCATGCTCGATTTTATCGGAAAGACTCCAATGGTCAAACTTCAGAGGATACCATTGAACAGTGGTTTATCTAATCAAATATTTGCGAAGATTGACTTCCTTAATCCCACAGGTAGTCTTAAAGATCGAATTTATTACAAGATGATAACCGAAGCAATAGAAACCAAAAAATTGAAGCATGGAATGGAAATTTTGGAGGCTTCAACAGGGAATTCAGGTATTGCTTGCGCTTTTGTTGGTACTTTGCTGGGATTTAGAACAACAATAGTTATGCCTGAGGGAATGAGCGAAGAGAGAAAGAAGATGATGCGCGCTTTTGGAGCGAAAATTATCCTCACTCCAGGCGGTGAAAGCGATGTGGATCTTTGTATTGAAAAAATCAAAGAATTGAAAAAGGAAAACTCTGGCAAGTATTGGCAGCCTTCCCAATTTAGCAATTCAAAAAACATCGAGGCTCATTACCAGACAACTGGACCTGAAATTTGGGAGCAGACTGACGGAAAGATCGACTGCTTTGTAGCATCTCAAGGAACAGGAGGTACTATTACGGGTATAGGGCGGTTTTTAAAAGAACAAGATCCAAATATCGCTATATACGCTGTTGAACCTGCCGAAGCACCTCTGCTTTCAAAACAGAAGTGGGGAAGCCACAAAATTGAGGGGATAGGAGATGGCTTTGTCCCTACTAATTTAGATTTGAGCTTACTTGAAGGAATTGTTACAACTACTTCCAAGCAATCAATAGAAATGTCGAAAAAACTAGCTTTAGAAGAAGGAATATTTTGCGGGATCTCTTCAGGTTGCAATGTTGCAGGCGTAGTCAAAGTAGCGAGGAGACATCCTGAGTTTAGAAGAATAGTGACAATAATCAATGATAGTGGACAAAGATATTTTTCCACCGAATTGTTTGACGAATTTAAACAAATGATAATTCCGGAAAGGAACCACGTACTTGATGATTTCACAAGAAGCCAACTGGATGAATATAAATCGAAATGGGAGATAATTGAATAAAATAATAATTTTATTTTGAATCATCTATTTATAAAGACTCTTCCTTTACCACTATGAAATTGTGCATGCGTATAGTAGATAATACGCGCTGGCAACTCATTATTCTGGATACGAGGTACAAGCGCGCATTATCTTTAATCGCGCGCGCGTGCGGATTTATCGGCTCAGTTTTTCTTGGGCCGCGCACAGTCGACTCCTACGACACTTCTTTTGAGTTGTTTTTTCGCACCAACTTTCTTTGATAAACCCATATCACCATGGGAAGTGCTATCGTTATGTATACCAAGTGAACTATCACTCTAATCCATTCAGCTTCTACAGTGTATCCGAACATGACGGCAAATACTGATCCTATAATACCTTTGTGGTGGAGCGGGTTCTCTTTTGGTATATCCAAAATATAGGCGGGTTCACCAAGCCAACCTAACTCAACTCCTACGTCTGCGGAGTACTCGGCTAATTCGTGTATTCCGTAGCCAGCTAGCCCTCCTGCCAAAAGAACGAGCAGTATGCTTGTGAAATAGAAGAATTTTCGTACATTGATTTTCATGCCGATGTTGAATATCGCGTAGGCTAGGATTATTGAAGCTCCAATGCCGAGGAAAGCTCCAGCCAAAGTAGCTTCAGCATCTTCTAGCAAGAAAGGGGTTAGGAAGAGCACGGTTTCCAATCCCTCTCGAAACACAGCTGCAAACGAAAAAGAAATCAGAGCAAGAGATGCACCTCGCGACACAATGTCTCGCACCCGCTTTTCCACTTCAACTTTAAGTTTCCTCCCTTTCATGGCCATCCAATAAATCATAGATGATAACACTAAAACTGCGAATAAGGCGGCTCCTCCCTCGAATAAAGCCTTTGTTGCTCCAGAAAGATTGCCATACACCAACCAAATGAAGGCTCCGCCAACAAGACTTACAGCAATTGCGAGGTAAACTCCATACCACACGTACCGAGACAAGGAATTCCTTTTGGTTCGTTTCATATAAGCCAAGATTATCGCAGTTATCAAAGCGGCTTCTAAACCTTCTCTAAAAGCCAACAAGAATTGACCAAACAATTAATACATACCTCTGTTCTCGCCCTTTCTTCAACTTTAAATGAAGTTTTCTTCATATATATTATAACACTGTTATAATTAAGTTTTGCGCTCACACGCGCTCATACTGCGCGCGCGAAGTGCAACCCCTGGGCAGCAAACTCAGCGCGCATGTATGAAATAGTGAGGTCGTTGGGCAGTTGTTTTTTATCCTTCGATTGGAGTTAAATGCTAAAACTCAACCCCAAATTAATAAGTATACATGACAGTGCCTCACAGCAAAGCCAATAACTTTAAACCTTCTATCAAAATAGTCAAAGCGAAAAAAATCAAGATAATTCCTAGAAGGCGAACAATGCAAGAGTAATATTTGCTCTTGATGAAGGACTTCGACCTGTCCACGACCAAGGCGACGAATGTCATTGAACCCATGAGAAAAGCGTAGAATCCCAGCAGGAAAGAAATCGTTACTAAGGCATCGGTTTTCAGAGTTTCCAGGATAATTGGGCTTCCGACAGAAAGCCAAAAAAGGTAGGTGTGCGGATTTAGGAGGTTTGTAATGATGGCTCGTTTGAAGGCTTCTTTCCTCTTTATTACAACTTCGAATCTACTGGCTTTTGTTCTAAGATTCTCCAGGCCTATGTTGATTAGATAACAAGCACCAAATATGGAAATTAGGCCAATGACTAAATCATGTTCTGCAAGAGTTGACAAAACAAGTAATGTAAGCATTACTATTGTTGAATCAGTAATCAGAGGAGATACCGCGACTTTGAAGCCTTCCTTCTTTCCGAATTTTAATGTTTCAGCTATAACCAAAGCGAGCATCGGACCAGGAGACAATCCTGCAACAAGTCCAAGAATAATCCCTGGAAACAAAGTTTCAAAAGCATTTACCATGCAAATGAGTGGGGGAGGATTGGCATATCAATCTTCTGTTATATGCATTTGGGGTGATAATATTTTAACCTCTGCACACAGATTATTAGATAATGGATAGCACGCGCTGCAGGTTTTGGCTAGGGTTATGGAATTTACAGTACGTGCAAATTTCTCGAATAGATGGCACACTTATTTGGGGGCCAATAAAATTAGATAGCAGATGAGTTAGAATGAGCCGGTTGAGACCTGAAAAATTGTTCGTGAAATATTTGTTTGGTGCAAATTCTAAAGGACCGGTGACTCCAAGACGTTACACTCTTACACACTCAGATGTCACGGGTGATTTGTTCTTATCAGTAGGTGCTGATTATGATAGAAAATCAACATCTGGATTTTATACAAGGTTTATGAGGGATGAAGTGTTGGCGGAATGGTCCGAAGATGAAAAGGGTTTCTCTCTTCAAGTATATTGTCATGTCAGTGGCGGAATGGTTTTTGGTAGAGCTGGTTGGAGATCATCCATATTTAGACGTGAAATGCCTCTTGTGCTTGAAGCCATCCGTTACGGTGACAAAGAGTTCTTCACCGCAAATCCAGATTTAGACGATTCACCTGTTATCGTTCACTTCCAGTCTTCCAAAAATAAATATAATAAAATCGAAGAATGGGGTACCCTAGGAGATTACCGACAAAAATGATCAGAAGTTTTCCCTAATGCGCGCGCGTTAAATTTTAATTCCCACACAAACCCAAACTATTAAAGAGTAATCAGTTCGAGCATTAGGAGCTTCTTTCTATGAGGAAACCCACACCAAGAATTGAAAATGATATCGCCCATAGCTCAGTCAAAGGTAAAAAAGCCAGGTAACCAGAGTCGACTAGAGCAACAAGAATGTAAATAATAAAGTATACACCTATCAAGATGAAGGTGCTACCCACTACTCTTGAATTAAAACTTGTTATTTTTCCTCTAATGACTGGCATGGAAGCGAAAAACAATATTATTGCTGCAATGAGCATCGTCAAAGTTGAGTTAAGTAAACCAACAAGCAAAACGGGATTAACCACGTCAATTGGGAGAGCGTACAAGTTAAACAGGAAATGTTTAATCCATAGTGCGAAAATATAGTTAACAACCGCTATAGCACCCCATTTCAACAATTGAACGGTTTCAATTTTTAGTCGTCTAGTTTTGATGTATAATACAATGAGGCTTGAAAAAACGAGGATAGTCTGGATGGTGTAGGAAATGGCTGTTTCACGGTATGTAATTAGAGCTGCAGTCGTATTCGTTGGCCTAGCGAATAGGTAAGCTATAAACGGTATATAAAATAGAAAATGGATCCCTTCAAGCAAGATCGCTCTTCTGAAAACTGAAAGTGAAAACTCCTTCCTTCTTAGGAGAATCCATGCGAAAGCAACAAATAGGCAAGCCCCGACAAAGCGGACTATTAAGCCAATTTCACCAAAAAGTTCTGAAAAAAACCAAAATAGCGTCCAGAATGGGTCTATTATTTCAATACTTGACTGAATGATTGTGTATATTCGGTAAATCGCTGGGAAAGAATTTAACAGTATGAACGATTGAAACAGGATGAATGCGATTGCTACCGCAAAGATGTATGGCGCTTTAGCCCTAAAAATTCCACTCAAACTAAACTACACCTTAACTGTGAGGCTAGATCAAGCATTGGCATGATAGCGCTTATACTTTTTTTGAAAAACAGCAGGTTTACTTCAGGATGTCAGGTTTGGCGCGCGCACATCTCAATTGGAACGGGACTGAAAGTGTAAATGTTATAAGGCAGGAACCAAGGCTGTTGCCTTTTGTAGATTGATGTTAAGTAGCAAGAGCTAAACTAAGGCCTAAAATATGAGGGGAAAAAGCACAAAGTTAGCCTTGAACAATGAGTTCAATAATTCGGGCAATAATTGAATCTGGTTAGAATTCTAGAAAACTTTTATAAAGCAATAGACTGTTTGGAGGTTTTAAGGAACGGGGTAAATTCGTATGAAAAAAAGTGTAGTTGTTTCTCTTGTTTTCGTTGGTATAATCTCTTTGTTTTTCACTTTCACTCCGAACGTGCTAAGTCAATCCGAAAATGTTGAAGTCCTGAGCTATAGCTGGTACGTTAATGAATACGGATATTTCATTGTGGTCGGTGAAGTGCAAAACGTAGGTTCAACTATTCTTGATCATATAGATTTGGTGGGAATTGTTTATACAAAGGATGGAGAGGCTCAGGCAGAGAGCTACAAGAGGGTGTATTCTGCACAGACTCTTCCACAGCAGAAGGCGCCCTTTCGCATGTTCTTTTTTCCTGAAAACAGTTACATAGGTGACTTTAGTTGGCTTTCAATTGGGGTTGATCGTGTGGACTTTTTTGTCGTGAGCGCTAATGAGACTGATAGTTACCAATATCAAGACTTAGAGATTATAGATAGTACATCTAGCATCGGTTCAAATGGTCTCTACTCGGTTACGGGAAGTATTCGGAACACAGGAAATCAAGCGGCGGGTAGAGTCTGGGTTGTGGCAACTTTCTATAATGTATCAGGAAATGTAGTCGCAGCAGGCTACTCTGACTATTTGACTCCCAGTTCAATACTCCCTGATCAAACAACATCGTTCACAGTATCTCCACTTGATTCCACACCTCAATTGGCTACTCAAATTACAAATTATTCACTGCTGATTCAAACGGAAGCGCCAATTATTCCAGAGTTTACATCATTCCTCATCTTATCGATATTCATGGCAGCAACACTGCTAACGGTCATAGTCTACAGAAGACGGTTGAAAAAGGTCAGTGAGTAATCCGCCAAAAAGTTTATGCGCGCGCAATTGTGAAATTGAGTGATTAGGGTAGGCTTTCAAACATTTGTTTCATGTTCTGGCGGTATTTTTTAAAGGAGGCTCGACCTTTTTCTGTAAGCTGAAGCGCCGTGTGGGGTTTCTTGCCCAAGAATTCTTTTGTCACTTCGACATCGCGCGCGCGCTTCAATAATAGCAGCCATAGCTATTGCAGCTGTCTTCGTTAAATACAGAAAAAAACAATAAACCTTCCTTTCCGTTTTGCCTTCCATACAAAATGCCTGCATACAGAATCTAATTACGCTTTGTCGTTCTTACCACCAAAATCATCATAGCAAAAAAGAAACAAGAGAATAGCTGCAACCAGACAAATGGCGCAGAAATAACTGCGCTCAAAAAATAAATAGATGGGTTCTCTTAGGTATAGATGCATACATTGTGGTCAAATACGCGCTCGAAAGCTCTATAACGAAGATGCATGAACAATAACGGATAAACTATGAAAGAACAAAAATAAACAGAATAGCTGAAGTATGTAGGATCAATGATTAAGAGGCTTAAAAATGGGTGGAAAAGTCAGAGACGAAGGAATCCGGTTGTTAAAGAAGATGATACAAGAAAAGTCCTCTGATGAAAAGGTTGGAGAGGTTCTTGTCAAGTTTTGTGTGCGAAGCGGTCTTTCCATGGATGCTTGCAGAGAATACTACAAATTTTTGGTTGCAGAAGGCGAAATCAAAGAGGCTTGAATCCCGTTCAGCGAAAGCGCTATGCATGCACAATAAATCTTATATCCCCTGGCAGTACGTTGGATATTATTTCTAATCATAGTTCTCACAAAGTGAAGAGTGAGGGAGGGCTTCCTTGAAGATATGTATAATCGGCGGCACAGGAAATATGGGTAGAGGCCTCGCGCTAAGATGGGCAATAAACCACGACCTCCTCATTGGTTCAAGATTCTCAGAGAAAGCTCGAGAGATCGCTAAGAAATTGGAAAAGATTGCTCGAGGATTCTACCAAGATGAGATGCAAGGCAGTATTAGTGGAGTTCTCAATTCCGACGCCGTAAAGCGGTCTGAAGCGGTAATAATCACTCTTCCGCCTGAGGCTACAATTCCCGTTATGACGGAACTGGGTGCAGATTTTCATCCTAAACAAATAGTCGTTTCAACAGTCGTTTCAATGAAGAAAAGAGAGGGTCTCTTCTGGTATACCCCCCTTTCTTTAAAAGGCAGCGTTAGAGATGATGGAAAATCAGCAGCTGAGCTGATCCAAGAGATTGTGCGGCAGGCTCTGGTTGTATCTGCATTCCAGACTGTGCCAGCAGCTTACTTAAGTAATTTGGATGCGATTCTGAACATCGATGTTTTTATCGCCAGCAACGATGACTCCGCCATCAATGCGGTTTCGAAACTGATATGTGACATACCCAACCTTAGACCACTAAAGGTAGGTCCGTTAGCTAATTCTAGGTGGATTGAGTCCGTCACGCCGCTGTTGCTCAACGCGGCCGTTCTCAATAACCTTCAGGATCCATCGATTCGAGTAGTTCCATGGATTCCTACATCATATGATTCATGCGTGAGCCATGATTCACGCATGCGTTAACTTTGCGCGCGCGTGCGTATCCAGAGACTAGTAAGAGGTCAAGTATTGGAGAATGTAACAATTACGAAACACTTAATTCATAGGGTTATCCAATAGGTAGAGAAGTGACACTTTTTGAAATTTGAAACTGAAGTAGTAGAGATTATTGAACGAACTCATGATGTTAAGAGTTTCAGGTTTTCTCGTGCTTCCTTTTTTGAGTACAAAGCAGGTCAGTTCATGTTTGTAACGATTAGAGACGGAAGCGGTGAGATGAAGAAGCATTTTTCAATTTCCAGCAGTCCGACAGAAAAGGATTTCCTAGAATTCACAAAAAAACTTACTGGATCCCCCTTCTCAAATGCGTTGAGCTCCTTAAAGATAGGGAATAATGTCAAGATTGATGGACCTTATGGCAACTTCACTCTTGATAGTGAAAAAGAAAAAGTGGGAATGCTTTCAGGTGGTATTGGAATTACTCCTTTGAGAAGCATGTGTAAATACAGTATTGACATGAAACTAGAGACTAACATAATCCTCCTTTATGGAAATAATACCGTAAAAGACATTGTCTTCAAGAAAGAGTTTGAGACTATGCAAAAAGAGAACAGTAACCTCAAGGTTGTGCATACCTTAACTACACCTCCATCAGAGTGGAAGGGCTACACCGGATACGTCGACGCTGGGATGATACGAGGTGAAATACCTGATTATGCAGATAGAATCTTCTACACTTGTGGGCCACCAGCGATGGTCAAAGCAATGGACAGTCTACTTAGAAACTTAAAGATTCCAAAAGAACAGATAAGAAAGGAAAACTTCTCTGGCTACTAATGCATGCATGCTAGCCAAACGCTATTACTTTATCAGATTCCTCTACTATTCTTAGTATGCGCGCGCGCGTGTGTGTGAACGGCTGAGCTTTCACTATTAGCTATTTACGTTTTCTCTGTTTTCAATGCTTCCCGGAATAATTTCTTTACAGCGGTCCTCCTAGCTTTTTGAGAAAGAACATCTTTTGTCGTGAAGTCCAGAGCCTCTTCGGGACACCATTCCACACATTTGGGTGAACCTCCACAAAGGTCGCAAGTGAAGACCACTCTTTTTTCGGGATGCAGCTGGATAGCACCATAATCGCAGGCTTCGATGCACCACCCACAGCCATTACACTTTTCTTCATCAACCAAGATGATGCCAGTCTCCTCTGATCGTGACAACGCATCTCTTGGACACGCAGCTATACATGGAGCGTCTTCGCAAAGCCTGCATGCAACAGCCAAGTTCACGAAAGGATTCAGGCGCACAGCACGTATTCGAGATTTCGTTGGGTTATATGTTTTTTCTTTTTCCATTGAACATGCGTATTCGCAAACGGAACAGCCAACGCATTTAGCGGGATCTCCAGAAACAAACTTCCACTTCTGAGTTTTAGCCATCTTAACACCACCCACCCGATGATTTCGCATACTCTCTTTGAGGGACATAGATGCAAGAAATGGTTTCAGCTACTATCAATTCACCGAATGCGTTTATCAAATTGTTTTCGAGGCATTGTCCGTAGGTAGCGGTTTGTTTGGGCAATTCTAAACTATTCCCCATTTTATATATGGTGTTGAAGGGATATAAATATGACCTATGTCATATTCTATTCTGTAGTCACCCAACATTTAGGCTCGAAAATAACATTATAAACCTCAAAAAACGCGCGCGATTTTGTCTCGATGCAAACAGGAAAGTAAATCACAGACATTTGAATGCATACACCATACAACCAAACACTTATTCTACAAAATGGGGATAATTCAGATCAACCAGTAGCGCGCGCGCACATATTTCTGCACACACCACCACCTCTCATCTTACGCTGACGCTGATCTCTATTATTCACCTTCAGGCGTCAGCTTGAAGCAGTGGTGGTGGTAGTGGTGCTTTAAAATTTAACGCCCCCATACACTTGGTGGGTATATTCCCTTGGGAGCATATTTCACCTAGTGAAATATCTTTCAAATATTGTGCGGGTATTTTCTTTCAGGTTAAGGTGCGGTTGTTGGATAAAAAGAGAGAAAGGAAGGGTGTAAAACAACCGTTTTCCGCTGATAAGGATTACACCATTTTTGACGCTTTACTCGAGATTTTGAAGAAGCAGGATGAGAGTTTTTCATCTCCCAGTTTTCAAAAGCATGGTTCCTCTCGAAGGTTTTTGATAGCTTTTTTCTTTATAGTTTTGGGGGCTGCCACTCTTATTTGGGTCGGTTATTTAGCCTGGTATGACATAACAGTTTGGGGAAAGGATCTTTTCTTGATTTTCTTTGGTTCTAGGGTAGGCGAGGCCATCAGTTTAGGAATAGGAATGAGATTAATTGCCTACCTTTTAATAGGAATAGAGTTTGTCCTTTTGGCTTGGTTATGCTGGCCAGAACGCGCGCGTACAGTCTGAATACATAAAGTAAGTTTTTTTCTAAAGAGTTAGGTCATGAAACTTTGTTAGGCAGAATTTTTTTCCCAAAGTGACGTAGTCTTGCGCGCGCATTATATAGGTCGGGGGGAGGGGCGGGCGGAGATGAACGAACGAATGAATGCGAGAGAGAAGGTTAAATTTTAATCTCCACACACACTTTTGTTGAATGAAAAAGACTATTAACTTGCGCGCATGCGCTGTGTGGTTTGTTGTAAACGAGTTTTAAACAAAGAGTCAAATGGAGTTTTATGACATGATTCTTTCAAGGAGGAATGAAATAAACATGAAAAATGTTCAGGCATCGAGGAATATTCTGTTCTTGGCAGCGCTGATTGGCATCGGCATCATTCTAGGTTCAATCGTTTTATATGCAATAAACCCAAAAGAGGATGCGGGTTCTTGGGAATTAGAGTTCGAAGATGGTAAAATAGTTCTAGACGCTGGAGATAGGACTAAGCTAAAAGAAAAGGCGTTAAACGTAACCTTGGAAGATGAAGAAATCAAAGAATTGGTTGCTGGAAAAGTCTATACAACACAAGTAACCTTAACTGGAAATGCCACCGTTGATGAAATCATTGTGGATCCAACAAAACGGGGAATAGTAGCGGAAGGAGAAGTGAACCTCATAGTCATAGTTACCGTGACTTTCGAAGATGGCTCCGGCTACAACATTCCAGTAGATTGGCAGAATTGGACAGTAGGAGAACCAGAGTTTGCTCAGCAAGTATCTCCACCAGAAGACGAGTTTCGAATAATTGGATTGCCCTCAACGGAACGAACTACATCTTTTCCATAGTTAGCTGGCGGATATGTGTCGGTGAAGAACAACATTATAACTGGTGAATACAATGCTTAATATTCTCTTTCATTCTTTTTTCTGTTAGGAGGGGTCCTCAATGAGAACAGGGAAAATCTTGGCAATTCTTGGCTTAATAGTGTCTACTCTTGTAGTCTTGGTAAAGATAATGACCCCAACTAATGTTCAGTTTATCATCGACGGAAGCGTTATTGAATTTAAGAATATCCCAGAAATCTACGATTCTTCTGATATGATTTTGATAGGCATTTCATGTTTTGTTTTGGGTTCAAGTTTAGTGTATTTTTGGTTAATTGGAAAGAATGGGGCTGTGAGTGCTGGGACTTTGTTGAAGAGAAGTTGGGATGAGCTTCTAGAGGGATTATCAAATCCAGATGAGAAAAGAATTGTCAGTTTGATCATTGATGAAGGAGGAACCATTTTCCAAAGTCAGTTGGTGAATAAAAGTGGATACTCAAAAAGTAAGGTCAGCTTAATCCTTGATAGGCTAGAGGCCAAAAAAATTCTGGAGCGTAAAAGGCACGGCATGAGTAACGTAATAATACTAAAATAACTTTCTGATTGCAATTGGATTCCAAATAAGGGTGCGCGTGCCCTTGGCTGCATTGGTGCAAACAGAAGAAGAACCTGCTCCCTTGAAAAAGATTCTATCTAATGACTTAAATTGCTGAGAAAAGGTCGAGTGAACGAATATAAAAGAAGATTATAGGTCTGAGTATTACTGGAGTAAGAGCTGGATTGAAAATAAGAAGGAAAGCTCTCAAAAAGAGGATATAATTG
>JABAOH010108411.1_pt2 | contig 27021 bp, 28 predicted proteins | sample 7062181 | NCBI WGS metagenome assembly JABAOH01 (sample SAMN14538630, study PRJNA623070) | marine sediment metagenome | biome: marine biome [ENVO:00000428]; feature: marine pelagic biome [ENVO:01000023]; material: deep marine sediment [ENVO:00002113]; isolation source: pool of 5 deep marine...
TATGGGTCCCGCAATTGCAACATCAAATAGAATTTCTCTGTTAATGGTAAGTCCTCTGGATTGAATAAATGCTCCAAAAGTTGGAATGCCATAAACTGGAATTCCTGGAATAAAGTATGGCCAAGTAGTCTTTAGTTTGTGATATCTTGCAGCAATAAGGTGGCCAGATTCATGAATTCCTAGAATTCCTAAAAGAGATAATGTGTAAATTCCTGCTACTTCAAGTGGATCTCCAATAAAGATTAGATCATTTGATGCGGCTGTTCTATAATATCCATCAATCATTACAAAACCAATTACCACTGCAAAAAGGATTCTGGGAGTCCAAGATTTTGATAGCCATCTCCTTTGTTTTCTTGGAGGAAATCTCATTACGAAAATGTATAATCCATCAGGAAGTTTTTCTATCTTACAAGCTAAATCCCTAGCCTCTAGCCTTTGAGCAAGATCTACAAACTTTGATTTGAATTGCTCATCTTCTACTTTGAATTGAAGTCTATCCAAATTTTGTTGCATTTCAGTTACTTCAAAAACTGAAGAAACAATAGATACGACTTCTTCTACTGTCGGTTCACTCACAACTACTAATTCGACATTCGGTACATTAATGGCTTTTGCGGTTTAAAATTAAATATTCCAAAATGACTCATTATAGTCATGCAAGTTATTCTAAAGCAGATTGGCGACTGTATTATTAGAAGAGCTGAATTAGGTGATCTAATTCCTGTAATGGAAATCAACCTAAAAACACTACCAGAGCACTATTCTGATTATTTTTACGAGAGCCTTCTTGCCGAATTACCTGAAGCGTTTCTAGTAGGAGAAATAGCTGGAAAACACGTTGGATATATCATGTGTAAAACCGAATATGGTTTTTCAAATTTTAAAAAATTAGGTTTTGTAAAAAAAGGACACGTAGTTTCAGTTGCAGTTCTAAATGAATTTCGAAGAAAAGGAATTGGTAAAGGATTGGTTGAAGAAGCAATCAATGGAGTAAAATCCAAAAAATGTGATGAGTTGTATCTTGAAGTTAGATGCAGTAACACAGATGCAGTTCGATTGTATGAAAATATGGGATTTATAATAAAACAGAAACTCAAGGCATATTATCGTGATGGCGAAGATGCCTATATGATGGCAATTGAGTTCAATTACTAGTTAAAAAAAATAAATAACTCACTTTTTGCTTGAACGCATTGGATAAACGTAAATCAACTGGAATTTTTATTTTTGTTGCATGTATTGTAGGATTTTTTGTTTATGCTTATCTTCTAATGTTATCAGAGTGGAGTCCAATTGTTTTACAATTATCAGTTTTGATGATTGCAGGTGGTCTACTTGGAGTAATTTCTTGGATTGGATATACTATGGCTACAACAAAACGTACCCCATCATCAATTACTTCTGAAGATGAAGAATAATTTACTTTGAAATTTTTACATCAACAACTGTTTGATAGAAATGTGGACCAACAGCTCTAACAATTTTTGAATTTAGAATTTCTGATTTTACAGGACATACATCAAGAAAATGTTCTTCAGAAAGTCTAGGAGCATCTGATTTTACATCAGCATGAATATGCGAATAATAATGGATTATACCATGATTTTTTGTAGCAAGTAAAGCTGAATCTAAAAACTCATCTGATCTTTCAGGCAATAACATCAAAATTCTATCGCCTTTGTTCTCTAATTGATCTTTGACAATCTGAGCAGCATCTCCATTAATTGAGATTACTTCTCCAGCAAGTTTGTTTCTTTGAATATTTTTTTCACATAATTGGGATGCTACTGGATTGATATCGAGATTGTAAACAGTACATTTTTTCTTTTTAGCAGCCATGATGGAAAACATTCCTACTCCCCCAAACATGTTGATTACCACCTCTCCATCATTGACAATATCTGCAATTCTTTCTCTCTCAGTTGAAAGTCTAGGAGAAAAAAACGCCTTTTCTACATCAACAATGAATCTACAGCCGTATTCTTTGTATTCTGTTTCGGTATTGTTTTCTCCAGCAAGTAATTCCAAACTTCTTGTTCTAAAGTCACCTTCTACCGCAGAGGATTGGTAAAAAACTGAATTTGCAGTCTTTACTTGTTCTAGCAGAGTTTCTCCAATAACCTTCTTTTTTGAAACAAGCGAATCGGGAATTCGAACTACTATGATATTTCCAATTTGATCAAATGCTGAAAAAAGCTCTTCACTTTCTTTGTCGGTTAAGACGCCTTCAAGCGCCTTTTTTAGCATTTTAGTCAATTCTTGTAATAGAAATTTCCAGATTCTTTTTGCTGTTTGTCTAATCTACTTTCTAGCTTGTTAACTCTCGGCCTTAGTGATTTTTCGTCTCTTCTAAATGAAATATCAAGCGTCTTTAGGAATTGATTCATTGCATCAGTCTTTGCTAAAGGTTCAGTTGCATGTCCTTCTTTTCCTGAGATTCCTTCAAAAATTACCATTCTATCTGATATGAGATCCATTAATTGCAAATCATGATCAATAACTATGGCTGATTTTCCATAAGAGCGAACAAACTTTTGAAGAAATTTTGCAATTGCAATTCTATCTTCTACATCCAAAAAGGCAGACGGCTCATCTAATGCATAAAGATCAACTTTTTGAAGTAAGCAAGATGCAACGGCAACTTTTTGCAATTCTCCACCTGAGAGATTCTTTATAGATTTGTTGTAGAGCTTTTTGATTTTTAATGGATCAACAATTTGCTCTTCTTCTTGACTTCCTTCAATTGGAATATCATTTGCTTTATCTAAAACTGAAACAACTTCAACATCTACATCATTCTGCAAATACTGGGGTTTGTAGGCAATCTTGACTTTTTTATCGACTTCACCTGAATCTGGTTTTTCAACTCCTGCAATCATCTTCATCATAGTTGTTTTTCCAAGGGCGTTTGCACCCATAATTCCCAAAACTTCTCCTTTTCTTACTCTACCAGGTTCAATACTTACTGAAAATGTAGGATATTTTTTCTCAAGTTTTGGATATGTAATAACTTCACTGCCTTCCTGAAATTCATCACTTGAGGAAGAAACATCAAATGAGAATTTTTTATCTCGGAATCTTACATTCTCATTTGGAAGATAACCATCTAAGAATACATTAATTCCAACTTTTGTTGATAATACACTAGAAACAATACCATATGCGGCTGGCTCACCATATAGTACCTCGATATAGTCGCTAAGATAATCAAGTAGAGTTAAATCGTGCTCAACTACCATTACACTCTTGCCAATTTTTGCAAGACTTTGAATTACTCTTGCTACTCCAGTTCTCTGAAAAACATCATTGTAAGAAGATGGTTCATCAAAAAAGTAAAAATCAGTATCTTTTGATGCAGCAACAGCTACGGCAATTCTTTGTAATTCTCCTCCACTAAGCTCCTTGAGACTCTGTTCCATTGAATTTTCTAAACCTAGCTCTTTGATTAGTTGTGATGAAACTCCTCTTTCATCATATTTTTCTAGTAATTCTTTTCCAGTACCGTCAAAAGCTTGTGCTACATGGTGTACTTGCTGGGGTTTAATTGACGCCTTGATTTGATTATTTTTGATTTTTTCAAAATGTGATTTTAGCTCAGTTCCACTGTAATACTTTAAAATTTCATCCCAATCTGGAGGATTTTCATATCTACCAAGATTAGGTTTCAAACTTCCTGACAAAATGTTTACAACTGTACTTTTTCCCATTCCATTTCTACCCAACAATCCCATAACTTCACCTTTTTTTGGAGTAGGTAACTTGTATAGTCTAAAGGAATTTTGGCCGTACTGATGTACTTTGTCAGTTGCAAGCTCCGTTGCTAAATTTACAATTGTAATTGCATCAAAAGGGCAAACCTTCACACAAATCCCACAACCATTACAGATATCTTCATCGATCTGTGCCTTTTTGGTTTCTTCGTTTAGAATAATACAATCTGCTCCTGATTTGTTTACAGGACAATACTTGATACACTCTAGACCACATTTTTTTGGCTGACAAAGCTCTTTGTCTAAAACAGCTACACGATGCGTCATGACGATATTCCATTTTTCTATGCTTTATACCTCTTTGGGAATATCTAAACAGGCAAAAATGTCGTTACCTTAATAGATAACATATCTGGAAATGTAATTAAGCCGGCCATAGCGTTAGGGTGCGACCCAATCCCATTCCGAACTTGGAAGTCAAACCTGACGTCGCTGTTGTGTTACTAAGATGCGAGAGCTCTTGGGAAGCAATAGTGCTGGCATTTTTGATTTAAGTTAAAATTTAGGATAAAACTACTTTTTTTCATGCCTATCTGTTCTGTCTGTGGAGCCCAAGTTGAAAATGATATTAGATTTCTAAATCATATGATGGAAAAACATGGTTTTAGAAATCCAAATGTTGGAAAACCAGATCGAAACAGTCGAGGTTACTAATTTTTATTTTTTAGATAATCGAGAATTAGTCTTACCCCAAATCCAGTTGCGCCTTTTGGATTGTATGGTTTTTCTTTTGTTGCAATTTGTGTCCAAGCTACTCCTGCAATATCAATATGTGCCCAAGGAGTTTTTTCTACAGCATTTTTCAGGAATGCAGCAGCTGTAATAGTTCCTGCAGCTCTTCCAATTCCAATATTTTTCATGTCTGCAACTTCAGATTTTATCATATCCATGTAATCATCATTTAGTGGGAGCTCCCAAATCTCTTCAGTAGTTCTTTCTGAAGATTTCTTAAGATAATTTTTTAGATTTTGATTATCACTTACCAATCCCGCAACATTAGTTCCTAATGCTATAATGCATGCACCAGTTAATGTTGCAAAATCAATGATTGCTTTAGGAGAGTATTTTTTTTCTCCAAAAGATATGGCATCTGCTAAAATTAGCCTCCCTTCTGCATCGGTGTTTAAAATTTCTGCAGTTTTTCCACTATACAATTTTATAATATCACCTGGACGATAGGATTCTCCACCAGGCATGTTTTCAACAGATGGAACAATTCCAACTAGATTTATTGGCAATTTTAATTCTGAAACAGCTTTCATAATTCCTAAAACTGTACATCCACCACACTTGTCAAATTTCATCTCATCCATTTTTTCACCAGGTTTTATTGAAATTCCGCCAGTGTCAAATGTTACTGCCTTTCCAACTAAGACAATTGGTTTTTCATTACGTCTTCCTCTATTATGTTCTAAAACAATTAACTTTGGCTCGTTTTTACTTCCTTGACCAACTGCTGTAATTCCTCCAAAACCTTTCTTCTTTAACTCTGATTTTGAAAAAATAGAACACTTCATTTTATTTTTTGAAGCAATAGATTTAGCAAAACCTGCCAAAGTTGCAGGCGCACACTCGTTAGGAGGTAGATTGGCAATACTCTTCGTAAAAATGGCCCCATCAGCCACAATTTCTGCCTCTTTGATGGCTTTCGTAGCTCTATCTGATTTAGAAATTAAAAGAGAAATATCCGGGGATTTCTTTGCTTTTTTCTTTTTGAATTTATCAAACGAATAAAGAGATAGTTTTACTCCTTCTACTATCTGATTTAAGGCATCAATTTCTTTAACAATTCCTTTTGGGACAATTATTGAAAATTCTGAAACACCCAACTCTCTTGCTTTTTGAGCAATTTTTCCTGAAGTAAATCTAAAACTATCATTAGAAATTTTTTTCTTATTTCCTAATCCTGCAAGTAAAATTTTTTTTGCAGGTGATGATTCTAGAGTGTTAATCAGTGATAACTTTCCAAGATTTCCTTCCATCTCTTTAATGGATTGTTGGATTGCTGAATCAATTTTTGAATTAATTTTACCTAAGCCAAGAGGTTGGTTAGAATTTTCTAAAATAAATGCGCAGAGTAAGGAAGTTTTTTTCTTTAATGGATTAATACTATCAGATTTTATTTTCATAATTTGGCTTTGTTTTGTTGTTTATATAATAGATTTAAGTGTGATGACAAGCATTTGAGATAATGGAGATTGGAATAGATGGAAATAATGGGTAGAGGACTAGGACAAATTTTACGAGAATCACCTTTGTATTTTCATATTTTTACAAAATATGCTGGATACAAACTTTTCAACAAACGAAGCCCTTTGTACGGTTCGGCAGATATTACTAACGTTTGTAATTTACACTGTGAGCATTGTTATTGGTGGTTAAACAGAAAAGAAAACGAAGATCTTACTGTTGAACAATGGAAAAAAGTAATTGATGAGAAATTCAAAAAGAAACACGTCTTTATTGTGACAGTAGTTGGTGGAGAGCCAATGATGAAACCCGAAATTGTTGAATTATTTGTAAAAGAATTTCCAAAACGCGCCTGTATGGTTACAAATGGAACTTATCCTCTACCACATTTCAAGGACATCTATTTTTACTGGATATCAATCGACGGTGATGAAAAAACACACAATGAGATTAGAGGAGAAGGTGCTTGGGCAAAAACACGAAAAAACGTTATTGATTATGTAGAAAATAACGGCAAGAAAGCATGGAAAGACATCTGGATTACCATGACCATTAATTCTCAAAATTATAAAACTGTCAAGAAAGTTATTGAAGATTGGAAAGACTATTCAAATAAAATTGGTTTTCAATTTCACACTCCTTTTATGAAAAATGATCCACTTTGGTTACCGTTTGGTGAAGAAAGAACAAAAGTTGTCGATGAAATTCTTGAAATGCAGCAAAATGGCTACAAAGATTACATCATTAATCCAAAAAGTCAGTTAGAATTAATGAAAAACAGCTGGGGCGGAAAAGGAGATGTTCCAATTGATTGTCCTACATGGGCAATTATTTCAGTTGATCATATGGGACGTGAAAAAAGACCTTGTTGTATAGGAAGTGCAGAAAATGATTCTATGAAACCAAGATGTGAAGAGTGTGGTTTAGGTTGTTATTCTGTTTTAGTTGGATATGGAATGAAAGGATAAATCTTTGAAATTATCCAAATATCAAAACTAAGTTTCAAATCAGAAAATCAGCCGGTGTTTTTTATATCCACCACAGGTGTTTGATTTTATTATGACTGATGCCCAAGCAATAATGAATTCTCCAATAAGTATAGAATCAAAATCATCAATTTTTGATGCAATACGACTTTTAGAAGACAAAAAACTGAGCAGATTACTTGTTTCTGGTGAAAATTCAATAATTACGGAAAAAGACATAGGACTTTTTCTTCTAAATGATTCTAGCGAGAGAAGATTAGATGAGATTCCAATCTCTGAAGTAAAAAAATCCCTCATTTCAGTTGATAAAACAACTTCAATCAAAGATTGTGCAAAAACCTTGATAGAAAATGCAATTGGCTCTCTAGGTGTCTCAGAAAATGATTCTACTGTAGGCATTCTAACTAAAACTGATCTTGTAAGATACTTTTCTGAAAATTTTACTGGAAGAAAAATAGTTGGTGAATATGCTACTTGGTATTATGCATGGGTATATTCTGATTCTCCACTTTTCAAAGTAGTCCAAAAAATGATTGATGATAGAGTATCTCGAATTATCTTAAGAAATCATAATGAAAATCCAGAGGGAATTTTGACTTTTAGAGATCTCTTTAGAGTTGCCTTACAAGGAAATCTAAAAGAAGTAATTGACAATAAAGATCCTGCAATTTCTGTTGTCTTTACTCGAAAGGGTTTTCTTTCTGAATCTGGTTTTGGTGGAACAACTACTGCGCATGATATAATGACAAACAGAATTGATTCTGTATACTATGATGATGATTTAGCAGATGTTTGTAAAGTTCTATTAGAAAATAAGATTAATGCAGTTGGTGTTCTTTCAAGTCAAGAAACAATTATTGGAATATTAAGTAAAACTGATGTAGTTAGAGCACTAGCATTTTTAGATTAGAGATTAATCTTTCTACTATTTGTAATCAAACTTGCAGAACGAATGAAAACTGCTTTTACTGTCTTGCATTCTGAGTCACACATCTCTTGAATTTTTAGTTGTTCATGATTTTTTTTCTTTGAAAACAAAACTATTTTTAATAATGGAGCAAGTGCGGCTCTTCCTCCATATGCAGTTTTTTTATCAATTAACCAAAACATCTCTAATGCACTAGAATCTAATAATTCAGATCTGAGTTTTTCACCTAAAGAAGAATAATGACCTACCAATTGTAATTTTCCTCTACCAAGAAAATTTACGAGTTTAGCAAATTTTATGCAAAGATAACATTGGTCATCATACAGAACAATTGGTGCCATTTTTTGCAAATCCATACTTTACTTACAGCTCCAATCAGATTAAAATTTTCAGAAGTAGATTTTTATTCAATTCTCAACGGGAAAAATCAAGAAATGGGCCTCAACTATTATCAAATTAAAAAGAATGTCCGAAAGGCCCGCAAGTTAGTCATCAAAGCTACAACTGCTGCAGGTTCAGGTCATCCTGGCGGTTCATTTTCTATGGCTGAAATTTTAGGTACAATTTTCTTCAAATATCTCAAATATGATCCTAAAAATCCACTTTGGGAGGATCGTGACAAACTAATCTTATCCAAAGGTCATGCAGCTCCAGGACTGTTTTCTAATTTGGCTATTGCAGGATACTTTGATGAATCTGAAATTGAAACTTTGAGACAGTTTGGAAGTAGGCTGCAAGGCCATCCTGACTTAAAATGCCCTGGTGTAGAATTTTGTGGAGGTTCTTTGGGAATTGGATTGTCATTTTCTATTGGTTCTGCACTTGCAGCAAAAATTGATGGAAAAAACCATCACATCTTTACAATAATTGGAGATGGAGAATCAGATGAAGGACAAGTGTGGGAAGCTGCAATGACTGCTGCAAAATACAAAGTTGATAATCTTACTGCAATAGTTGATAGAAATTTCATTCAACAAGATTCTTACACTGAAAAAATAATGCCACTTGATCAAGAATTAGTTGGAGAAGATCTATCTGAGATGTGGAAAGACGCATCTAGATGGAAAACTGGTGATAAATGGCGTGCATTTGGTTGGAATGTAATTGAAATTGATGGTCATAGAATAGAACAAGTAGATAATGCAATAAAACGTGCAAGTTCTGCCAAAGGTGTTCCTTCAATCATTATAGCTAGAACAATTAAAGGAAAAGGAGTTGAACATATGGAAGATAATCCTAAATGGCATGGAAAATCACCTGATCCTGACATAGCGCCAATAATTCAAACAGAATTAGATTGCCAGTTCATGATTGCTCCTTCTATAATTGCAGGAGATATGACAAATCTACAAGAAGAAGTTAAGAGATGTGTAAATGGACGTGCAGATTATATTCATCTTGATGTTATGGATGGAAAATTTGTTCCAAACACTACCTTTGATCACACAAAGATTAAGGAGCTAAGACCTCTTACAGTTATTCCATTTGATACTCATCTAATGATAAACGAACCAGTAAAACATGTGAAGGATTATGCCGAAGCTGGCAGTGATATCATTACTGTTCACACTGAAGTATGTGATGAATCAAGTTTTGGAGAAATACATGATTATCTTAAACAAAATCAAGTGGGAGTTGGTCTTGCAATAAATCCTGAAACTGATTTACCTGAATGGTCTTACAAATTCTTACCAACACTGGATCAACTAATTGTTATGTCAGTAGTTCCTGGAAAATCAGGACAAAAATACATTGAAGAAACTCATGAGAAAATGTCTCTAGTTACAAAGACACTCAATGAGCACAAATTTGAAGGATATATTGAGGCAGATGGTGGCGTAAATCTTGAAAATGTAGGTTCTTGCTTTGGTGACGGAGCTAGAGCATTTGTAGGGGGTGGAGCAATTATTGGTCAAAAAGATGTTAGAGGAGTAATAAGAGAATTTAGAGAAGCCATCCTAACAGCTAGAAGAGAATTGTTGTTGAGAAAGGCAAATGAGCTAGGAGGAAAAGAACTTGTCTCAAAATGGATTGGACTTCATAATGTTGGTGGCAAGGATAGTAAACTTACCAAAATAGCTCAAGAGGCAGGAATTCTATGACCACTGTTCAAGAACAAATGACTGATATGAGAACAGAGTATGGTAAAACGCTAATTGAAATTGGAAAACAAAACCCCAATGTTGTTGTATTAGGTGCAGATACTACCGATTCATTAAAAACCGCAGAGTTTGGAAAAGAATTTCCGAATCGATTTTTTAATGTTGGAATTGCTGAAGCCAATCTTGTTTCAGTAGCTGCAGGTCTTGCAATTTCTGGAAAAACTGCATTTGCTAGTACATATGCAATTTTTGTTCCAGGACGAGCAGTTGATCAAATTAGAAATGCCATAGCTTATCCTTCAAGAAATGGCAATAAGGGTCTTAATGTTAAATTAGTTGTTTCTCATGGAGGCTTATCTGTGGGAGCAGATGGTGGTTCTCACCAACAAATAGAAGACATTGCAATAATGAGAGTAATTCCAAACTTTCGTGTACTAATTCCTGCTGATACATTTGCTGTATCTAATCTTGTTAGAATAATGTCAGAACAGTATGGACCATTCTATATGAGAATGGCAAGATCTAAAACACCAGTAATTCATTCTGAATCACAAAAATTTGAGATTGGAAAAGGAATAACTTTACGAGATGGTTCTGATTGCACAATTGCTGCATGTGGAATAACAGTAAAAATGGCACTTGAAGCAGCAGAAGGTCTTCAAAAAGACGGAATCTCTTGCAGGGTACTTGACATGTTTTCAGTAAAACCAATTGACGCTGAATTACTTGAAAAAGCAGCAAGAGAGACTGGAGGAATTGTAACCTGTGAAGAGCACAATATCATGGGCGGATTAGGTTCTGCAGTATCTGAAGTAGTTTCTGAGCGATATCCTGTTCCAATTAAGAGAATTGGAGCACAAGACAAGTTTGGTGAATCTTGCAGAGACAAAGAAATCCCACTTTTGCTTGAAAAACATGGAATCACATCTTTTAATATAGCAAATAATGTGAAAGAAATTAGGAGCAAAAAGGCATGAAGATATTTCTAGACACTGCCAACTTAGAATCAATCAAAAAATATAACGACATGGGTTTACTTGATGGAATTACTACAAATCCATCTCTTTTATCAAAAGAAGGAGGCGATCCTCAAAAAACCATGGAGGAAATTGTCAGTATTATTAAAGGAGATGTTAGCCTTGAAGTTGTTAGTACTGACTATGAAGGAATGCTCGAAGAAGGACGTCGTTTACACAAGTATGGTGAAAATGTAGTTGTAAAATGTCCAATGACTCCTGATGGTCTAAAAACTTGCAAAGCTTTGAGTGCAGAAGGAATTCCTGTTAATGTAACTTTAATCTTCTCTCCAAATCAAGCAATCTTGGCAGCAAAATCTGGTGCAAAATACGTTAGTCCATTTATTGGGAGACTAGATGATATTGGAAAAGATGGAATGCACTTAATTGATGAAATTAAACAAATATTTTCTAATTACAAATTTTCAACTGAAGTCCTTGTCGCTAGTGTTAGACATCCAATGCATGTTGTTGAAGCCGGAAAAATTGGTGCTGATGTTGTAACTTTACCACCAGCAGTTTTAGGAAAAATGCTAAAGCATCCACTTACCGATATTGGTTTGAAGAACTTTTTAGCTGATTGGGAAAAATTAAAAGCTGAAAACCCTAACATCAGATTATAATTTTAAAATTAAAAATCTAGATCTAAACACCTAAGCTTTCTGCTTTAGTTATCTCCAAGAAAACTTTGTCACCAACTGAGAGATTCATCTGTTTGTACTCATGCATTTCAAGTTTAATTGCCGTAACTCCTCCAGGCATTCCTCCCATTCCTGATAGCATTTTGTTAAGATCTTTCATCATGTCATTCATGTTTGTAAATCCCATCACTTTTTGCCCAAATGGTGATTGTGGCTGCATTCCTTCTTTAACTTCCTTTGAAGATGATAATGATACTACAACGTATGGAGAACCATCTGGTGAGGCATCAATACTTCTTACAATGTATTCTTTCTTCATTGGTGACTAACCTCCTCATTTCCAATATTTTAAACTTCAAAACCTAGGTTTCTCTAGGGCTTGTAATAAAAAAATAGCTGAAGTCAGAACCTTAGATTTTACAATTGAGATTGGTATGAACAATGAAACTGGGACACAGATTGACCTGCAAAAAATTCAGGTCTATTTGCAACTTCAGCCATATCTTCTATTATACACCTAATTATTAGAGGATATTTGTAGACCATATATGGCAGACTGGACAACCCTTCGAGCTAGATTCCCCGAAGACGAATTTGAAGAAATCGAAAGGATCAAAGAACAATACGATCTTAGTTACAACGAAATCATTCGCTCTGGTGTGAAATTCTATGTTGGATTAACACTTGCAAAAGAACTTCTTGCAGAAACTTTTGTGGGTAAAGACATCAAAATACAAGGCAAAGATTTGGGAGATATTCTAAACAGTCCAAAATATCAAGCAAATCTAGAACAAAAAGCAACAAAACTCGTTAAACTTTTGATCTTTGAGATGTTTGAAAAAGGAATAGAGTTTAAAGAAAAAACAAAAACAATTAGAAAAACACGAAAAGTTGGAAGACCAAAACGAGAACGTAAAGTAGGAAGGCCTCGACAATAGATCACTTGAAAAGAAATTGGTGATCTAACCTTGGTTATTTTATTATACGCTTGCCTTTTTAGCAAAAATGTATTCGATAATCTATGAAAAGTGATGAAAAAAGATCCCATCGGCTAAACTATTTGTTAAAATATTATCTTCAAAATCCAACTGAATTGGAATTATACAAAAGAGCAAAACAGATGGGCGTATCTGATTCAACTGCCAAAGACTATATGAGAACCGTAATTATCCAAGCCAAGAAAATTTACTCATAAGAAGTTAATAGATTTCTGTTAATTTTCTCAGTAATGTTAAACAATGTAACTTCATAAGTACTAGAGGTGAATTTCATTCATGGTTGATACCATTCTTGATGATGTTAAGGATCTATTACTCAAAGAGAAAGGTGATCCAAAGGTTCTAGAGAGAATCAAACGTGCTGCTGAAAATGATGAAGTAATTTCAGTTTATGAGCGAGATTATGTAAAAGACCTAGTTGAAAAATATCTCAGACCAAAATCTGAGCCTATATCGCCAACTGAACCCGCTGAATCTAAAGAAGAACAAATTCCTGAAACAATTTCTGAAAAGCCAAAAGAACAAAAACAAATTTTTGAATTTACATCCAAAAATCCAAAAACTACCAAGTATGCTTTTGCAATTGGTACAATCGCTCTTGCAATAATTTTAGTTGTTGGAGTTTCACAGACAGGCAATATTGACCTGCCTCCACCAACTGTTCAACCACCTACTCCAACAAAGGGAATAGTAATCAACACTGATGTATCTTCTTATGAAACTGGAGACATCATTTCTATTTCAGGTACCTCTAACCCTTCTCTTGGAAGTACAATAGCACTTTCAATTGAAAACACTGAAGGAGATCTAGTTTGGTATGAAGAAGTTAAAATCAAAAGCAGTGGAGCTTACTCGACTTTGGTAATTGCAGGAGGAAGTGGTTGGGAAATGAGTGGAAAATATAGCTTGATTGCAGAGCATGGAAGTGAAATAAATGCAATTTCGTTTAGCTTCAAAGCCTAAAATTAAGATTTTAGATATTTTGATCTGGCTTTAAGCTCTTCAGCTAATTTATTGAAAATCTCGTTTGCTCCAACATCAACTAGATTGATTGTTGCAGATTCACCAACAATCTGCTTCTCAAAATTATCTTTTATTGCAAATGAAACCGAAGACCAATGTAAGACTCCTTGTAGCTGTTCTTCCATAACAGCATTTGTTGCTGGAAAGTTAAGAGGAGAAAATACGACTCCATTTGCCCACTGCATTGTTGGAATTCCCCCTCCTGATGTTTTGCTACTAAATGAGATCTGTTTTACCCAATCTTCAAACTTGTATTCAACAACTTCGTGGATTACAAGTTTTTTCCACGGTTCAATTGAAATTTCCATTCAACAAGATATCATGAATCCTACATATAATCATATGATTATAGGAGCCAGAGATTTGAGACGTATCTATTCGTTATAGATCATTAACTGTTTTTCTTCTAAAAGCGAATGTAGGTTGTGAACAGAACGATATACATCAGCTTCTTTTTTGGCACCTGTACAGACAAGCTTTCCTGAAGCAAATAACAAAATCACCGTTTTAGGATCTAACATACGATGAATCAATCCTGGGAATTGCTCTGGTTCATACATGCTTCTTGGAAGAACTCTAGCAGCACGTTCCAGGTGTATTTTGCCACCTAAATTGATGGCAGCAACAATATTTTGAACAACTATCACTGCATCTTTTTTAATTTTAATTCCTCCTTTTCTAAGTTTTTGGACAACAGTTCTTACAGCTTTGATTGCCATCTCTTCTGATTTTGCACCAGTACAAACCATTTTACCTGTTCTAAAAATGAGAGTAGCCGTTCTGGGTGTTTTTAATCTAAAAACAAGTCCTGGAAATTGATCTGGATGATATTCAGTATCAGGAAATTTTTCTGTAACTTCATTGAGATCTATCTTTTGATCAACTGATGCAGATGCTACAACATTTTCAACACTGACAATAGGTTTTGACTGAGGCATTTTGTGGTTTTTTAAATACCCCTTTATATATAGATAGTAAATTTAGCGGGAATAGATTTTTGATTTTCTAATGATGTCCAATCCATTGATACCTGTATTCTTCATCAATAATGTCTGCCTGAAGTTCTTTTTTACTAATTTTTGTTTTAGGAAGTTTTACATCAAAAAATCCAAGCTTACCTTTGTATGGAATTGGAATTCGAAAAACTTTGGCATTCTTTATTAAAAATCCATAACGTCTATCATGAAAATTTTTCAAAGCTAAATGTTTTTTGTAATCTGAATTTACTTCTGATTTTGAATTATACTTTTTAACATCATAGATTTCAGCTTTTCCAATAATTGCACCCGTTACAAATTTTTTTGAGATCTTTAATCTTTTAGCATCTTCAGTTCTAACTTTAATTGGAGAATGTATCAAAAACTCTCCTCTGAAATTTGTATTCCATTTTCTAAGCTCAATAGTTTTTTTACCCGTAACTATCAAATCTGCAAACGGTTGTGAAATTGAAAGACACTTCAAGATATTATTCAGTAGCTACTTTGATATATTCACCAGGGTTTTTACCTCTTCCCTCAGGCAAATTTGTTATGCCACCATTTAGGCTCTCAGTTGTAATTCCTTTTCCTGCAAGAACATTGACTGCCATCAAAGAAGTATTTCCTGCCATACATACTAGCAACGATTTTCCTTTGGAACCTTCCAACTCTTTACTTAGTTCCTCTGGAACTTGCTGTGTCTGCAATAATCGACCAATCGTACTTGCCTTAGGCACAGATATTTTAGACTTGTCAACTCCAAGGGATTTAGCAATCATCTCAATTCCTTCTTCTTTAGGTGTATACTGGGTATGGACCCAAATAATTTTGTCATAATCATCCACACTGGATGCTGCATCTTGTAAGGAAACTTGGGTTCTTTTTTGATTCTTTGACATCTCCTCAAGTTTTTTCTTGTACTTGTCAATTCCATCGGCAATCATCACAACAAAATTCTTAGCATGACCAAAGTTTGCTAATTGAATAACTGTGAAGAGTTCAAGTGCGCTACTTTCACCAATATCATAACCTTTGTCAACAAAAAATTTTAGGAGATGTTTTGCTTGTTCAAAGTCTATTTCGTATTCTCCTACATAATCATCTGGTTTGTAATACTTTAGTCCAGATGCTTTATCTCTAGTTCTAATTCCTGCAACATCTTGTCCTGCCGGTGGAAAAACTACATGAACTGCTTTTCTACCATACTTGTCAGATACATATTTGTTTAAACCCCCAGAGGTACCACCCGTACCAAATGAACAAATAATTTCAAAATTTTCTAATGATTCTCCTTTTTCGTGTAATTGCTGATCTATTTCAACTCCAGTAATTTTTCTATGTGCATCAACATTTAGATCATTATCGTATTGTTCGGGACAAAATACTCCGTAAATTTTTGCAAGATGCTTTGCCAAGTTAATGATGTCTTGAGCCGCTAAGAGTGATTCTATTTCAGGCATTGCATTATCAAAAACTGTAGGATCAAAACCAAGCTCAACTAACTGTGAACGAATATTTGCAGCGGTTGCTTTTGCAGCTAAAACATTTGGATTATCTTTCATTCCTGGAGCAGGACATATGTCCATATCAAGATCCATAATGCGAATATTTTCATTTCTTAATTCAGTAAATACTCCCTCTTGCAATTTTCTAGAAACAAGAGCAACTACAGTAATTCCAAGTTTAGATAATAATCCAAGAGCTATTCCAAAGTTGCCTGAGGTTGCTTCAATAACCATTTGACCGCTTTTCAGCTTGCCTGTGGCGATTGCATCATGGATGATGTGAACTGCAGGCCTTACTTTGATTGAGCCTGATAGTAAATCAGAATCAAATTTTCCATAAACTTTCAAGTCTTTATTGGAAAGATTAAGCTTGTACACACTTTGTGCACATTCAATCAAATCTTCGGTGAGATCTTTCAACGGTGTTGGATTAGCTACCTTTACTTGACCATCACTTTCTTCTAAATGAGGAATTTTACTCCATACCTCTTGTTCAAATTTTTCAAGTAGAGCAGTATCTACATCATTTGCAGAATTCATAAAAAATCTCGATTCTTTACCACATTTAGAATTTACCTATTGTTTTACCCGGTTAAATGTAGCAATATGGGAAACTAATTATCTCTTGCAAGGCTTTGAATGAGCCTTTGTCATATGACGCATAGTCCTTTCAGGTTCTGAGAACTCCATTCCACAAATTTTACAGACTGTGGTGAGTTCCATCTTCTTACTAAATAATCCCATACGAATCAGCATTTCTTAGGAGGTAAATAGATTGGTTTGATTTTTTTCAACAAGCTCCAAAAATCTCATTTTGAAGAATTTAGATATGATAAAATCCATTAAATTATGATGAAAATTTTTACTTTCGCGATTATTGCTTTTGCTCTAAGTTTTTCTATGGTTTATGCAGAAGAGGAGCCTCCTTTACTTCCCCCTCCAATAGAATCTGACGAATCATTACTCCCTCCACTTTCAACTAATAATACACTAAAATCAGAAATCACTTTTCAAACTCCACAAGAAATTTGGGATTCTCTATCTCAAATGACTGTTCCAAGATCTGAAGTTGTAGTAGTTGCAGTAGATAATGAAATCTATGTTATTGGAGGTTTTGATAATTCTGGAAGAGCAACTAATGTAATTGAAGTATATGACACAAATACTAATTCTTGGAGTTCAGCAACTCCAATTCCAAAAAAATTACATCATGTAGGTGCTTCTGTTTATGAAAACGAAATTTATGTTGTAGGTGGTTATACAGATGGTTGGAATCCCTCTAATTCTTTATTGATTTACAATACTGAAAAAAATTCTTGGAGAGAAGGTCCTAACATGCCAACTTCTAGAGGGGCACTTACAGTTCAATTTGTTGGCGATTCACTATATGCTATTGGAGGTGCAAACAGAATTGCACTAGATATCAATGAAGAGTTTAACACAAAAACAAACAAGTGGACTGCAAGAACATCAATGCCAACTGCAAGAGAACATCTGACTTCTGCTGTAGCTGGTGAGCAAATCTATGTTATAGGAGGTAGAACCATAACTTTATCTTCAAATCTTGCATCAAATGAAGTCTATAATCCAAAATCTGATTCATGGATTACTCTAGCGTCAATGCCTACACCGCGAGGTGGTCTTACCGCTTCTACAATAAATGGAACAATCTTCGTTTTTGGTGGTGAATCTAATTCACGAGCATTTGATGAAAACGAACAATACATTCCAAATGAAGGATGGTTTTCACGATTATCTATGCCTACACCACGTCATGGGTTAGGTTCAGCAACAGTTGATGATCGAATTTACTTAATTGGTGGAGGTGTTTCACCAGGATTGAGTGTTAGTGGAATCAATGAATCTTATTACAATGCAAAATTTATTCCTGAATTTGGATTAGTATCAGTTCTAATTTTGATAATTTCATTTACTGGAATTTTCCTTCTTTCGAAATTTTGGAAAATCAATTCTCTCCTAAAACATTGAGAACCTTTTTTGGAATATCATTTAATCTGCTTACCGCAAGGGTTCTCTCATATCCCAAAACCTTGAGATTATTTGCTATAGTTGTTGCACGCATTGTACTAGGACCAAGACCTAATGCTACCATTTTGATGCCTAATGATTTTAGAGATTTTATCATAGCGCGAACTGCATTTGGATCTGAGGGTTCTCCATCAGTTAAAGTCAAAAAAATCTTCGGTCTCTTTGATTGTAATACGGGATACATCTTGTCATAAACTTCTGCTAGTGGAGTTCCTCCATTAGCAACAATCTGCGTTAGACGTTTTGCACAAATATTATTCCATTTCGTGTTATCTGGCTTTATCAGCCAACATACAACTGATTTATCTTGAGTGCTAAAGGCATAGACTGCAAATTTTACTTTGAGAAAAGAAAGAACCTCACATAATGCAAGTGTTGCTTTTTTGTATTCTAATTGGTCAGATGCAATACTAGAAGAATGATCAAGTAAAATTACAATTTCGGTTTTGATAACTTTTTTTACGTCTGTAAAAAATGGTTCATGTCCTTCAATGTATGTCTCTTCATCAAATTCATCACCTGCTCTGAGATGTTGCTCTTTCCAACCAGACTTCCATTCTTTGAATCTAGTCTTCAAACTGTTGATAAGATCAATATCATAAATGGTAGTTTCATCGACATTTGTTTTAGAAGGAATCTGAACACCAATTGATTCTATTCCTAGACCCTTTGTGTCATTTTTCATATTTTCTTCTACCAGAACTTTGAATTCATCAAAGATATTTTGACCTTGTAAAGCAGCTTTTGGATCTACTTTTCCAAAATCTCCCTCACGATTTTTTGAAATCTTTACTAGAGTTTTCAGTAATTCTTCTTCTGTTAAGGCCATTCCTTGTTTCATCCAAGGTAATGCAACAGGTATTGTCAAAAGCGAATCAATATCTAAAATTCGAATAATTTCTGGAACTTTCTTTTCTAACCAACCAGAATCATAGTTATTTTTTATTGCTTCATCTAGAATTTTTTTAGAATATTCTACTGCTTTAATGACTTTTTCATGTTGGCTGATCTGAATTTCTCCTTTGATTCCATCAAACAAAAATTGCTGATAAAATGCCTCTACTATCCTAGCTTTTCCATATACAGAGCTAAGCTGAGGTCGGTAATGCCAATGATACGCATAGTTAAAAATTAATTCCTGGTCCATCCCCTTCCAAACTTCTCTACCCAAGAGTTCAACTCTTCTTGTTTCAATCGCATTTAGAATAAAACCAAACGCATGGTCATTGCTAAGAATTTTCTTGCATAGTTTCAATCTCATAGACTCGTACCAGAGAGATGTTCTAAACTGTCTGTATTTTTGAAATTCATTTCCGATGAGTTTCTCAAATGGGATGAGTATTATCCTATTTTCTTTTAGTCTGGTTCTTGTTTCAGTTTTATCAGAAAATTCTACTGTAACATTTTCTTTGCCAGACCATCTTCTTACTAGAAAAGTTGCAATTTCTACTAATGTATCACTTCTAAATCGTAATGATTGCATTTAGCTACCATACATTGAGGTAATGATGTCGCTTACTTTTTGATACTCTACATTTCCCCACTGTGCGTAAACATTTCCAAAAACAATGTTTGCAGCTTCTTTTGCAGAAACTCCTGTATCAAGCAGCTTTCCATAAGATATTGTCTCTCTCATACTTGGAGAATAGTATAATTCCTCAACTGCAGCTGCTTGACGTAAATTATTTGCAAGCTTTATTCCTTGTTTTAGCTCTTCATCATGAGAACCTGAAACATATTTTTTGACAATTTCAAACTCTATCTCTTCTGGAGGATATTCTAATCTAATTCGAATTGGGAACCTACTGAGTAATTGTGGCGGTAATTCCTTTGTTCCAACGTGGGTGAGTGGATTAATGGTAGCAATTACAAACCATCCATCTTTTGCCTTTACGGTTTCTCCTGTTGATTCTTTGAGAACTATCTGACGTCTATCATCTAATGCTTCATCTAGTCTAAGTAAAACATCAGCTTCTGCAGCATTAATTTCATCAAGATATAGTATACTGCCTTCCCTCATTGATTTAATCAAAAGACCTTCATCAAATCCCACCGTTCCTTCGCTGAGGGTTTTTGTTCCCACAAGATGACTCTCTCTGGTTCTAAGACTAAAGTTAATTGATTCTAGATTTGCATTCTTACTTTTTGCAAAATCTCTAACCAATGTTGTTTTTCCTGTTCCTTTTGGGCCAATTACCAAAACAAATAATCCTGATTCGTATGCTTTGTTCAGAATATCTTTAGAATTATTCCAATCAAGATATTGAATCTCATCCAAGGTAGGTATTTCTAGATTTCAACGATATTTAATATTAGATCTAATTTCCAAATGCTTCTACTTTTGCAAAAGCAGCATCGAGTCTTTGATGTAAAGTATTATTCCATTCCTCAAAACCTGAGGGATCCTTTGGATAATTGTTATAGTGTTCTACCAACCATTGATTTTCTTTTGATGTGTATCTTAATCCGTCTGCAACTGTTTTATTCATAGCACCTCGTATGATCATTCCAATCTTTCCTAATCCTGAAAAGTCTGGATGTTCACCTTTGCTAATTGATTCAACATCCAGATTTCCCAAAAAGTGTTTCATACCATAACTAATTTGATCATTTGTCATTTGCTGAACTAATCTTCTAAAAAGTTCTAAACCTGCTGTTTTGTATCCATACTCTTTGATAAAGTCAAGATTGTATTGCCAAAGTCCAGCTTCAGAAACATCGTTTGCTTCTATTGCTTGAACTACATTGTTTCCAAGAATTGTTCCAGCAATCAAAGCAGGACCTATTCCACCTGCATCAATTGGTTTTGGCATCCATGCAGAATCTCCAACTAACATGTATCCTCCTGAAACCATACAATCGTTTTGTCTTCTGACAGAAACTTGAAAGATTCCAGAATTGTTATTCTTATCTGCAGGATCTTCTGAGAGTTTTGGATTTTTGATAACTGTATTTCTATGCAAATATTCTTTCATCAAAGATTCAACATTATCCTTTTTTCCTAATCTCTTGTTTCTTTTCTCTAAAAATGATTTTTCAACTCCTAAACCTATGTTTACTTTATTGTCTGCTTTTGGGAAAACCCATCCATACCCACCAGGAGCAATGTCTTGATCTAAATGAATTATACAATAATCAGGATCAAAATCTGTAAGATCTTTTTGTGCAGGATCAAAATACATGATGTATCTACCTGTTGATTCCAAGTCTCGTCTATCGATTCTCTTTTCAACTTTGGTAGAATTTTGTAGCCCATTTCTTAGCATGGATGTTACTCCAGTAGCATCAATTACAATTTTTGAAGTCTTCTTGTATGGTTGCTTTGTTTTGTTATCGATTCCTTGAACGCCAACTGCTTTCTGACCTTCATAAATTAGACCTGTAAGATTTACTTCAAATTCAAAGTCTATGCCAATGTTCACACACCTTTGATTTTGAACTTCAGGCAAGTTTTGACGGTTTAACATGTATCCTGCACCATCAAATGGAATTGCTGTTTCTTTGTCTGGTGAGAATGCCATTACTCCTTTTACATCGTGTTCAATTTCTGGTCTAGTCCATTCAACTTTGATCCTTTCAGACATAAAATCAACTGCTTCTTTGGAACATGCATCGCCACACACCCATCCAGCTAATGATTTTCTTCCAGGCAAAAATTTTGGATTTCTGTCAACAATTAAAATTTTCAGATTTTGATTTGAATAATGAGAAATAGCTTGTGCTGTAATTGTTCCTGCAAGTCCTCCACCTGCAACTATAACATCATAATCTGCCACAAACAACTCCCTCGTTCATCCGTATTTAAAACAATCTTGTTTTTAAGATCTAAAATTTTGGGTCGGTTCGTCGCGGCGTCCTCAAAGCTTTAGCTCAGACTGGAGCGGCTTTTATTTCCTCATTCCCTAAATACAATATTCTTTATTTCCTTTTAAATTTAGTTGGCAGATTTTAGAAGATTTGAGTATGTTTTTACAATTTCTGTTTTTTTGTATATGGGAGTATAGATTTTTAATTTAATAGAATTTTTTTCCTGGATTGCAAAATTTCCATTAACAAATTCTTCTTTGTCTAATCTCAAATACAAAGTTGAATTTTCTAATCTTTCATCTATGCTTTCTAGAATATAGTCAATTTGGTCAGGTGAAATTTTTGATACAAGAGTCTTTACAAATTCTGCTGCCTTCTTTTTTGAAATTTTAGCATCTAGCAAAGTAATAGGATTGTCGAAATGACCCGTTAGATGTTGTATGGTAAACTCTTCTTGTTTTAATCCGAATATTTCTTCAAAGGCATCAAAAAATTTTGAAGGATCTTCTGTTGCATGAATAATTACATCAATTGTTACTTCAATCTTGGACGCCATTATGATTTAAAAGAAAAATTTGTGTTTAGGCCTGAAGAAGAGCAATTTGTTCTTCAGCAGTCTTGATGAGTTTGACTTTTTCTAAACCAACGTGTCTCATTCTGATTAATTTTTTAGTTGCAGCCATGATGTCAGAATTAATTTTACCATAACATGTTGCCTGGACAAATTGATCTATTGTCATCTCTGGAACAGTCTTTTCAATAATGTCCCTAGCAATTAATCTCAGTGCATGTTTTCTTGATGTGTTTAACTGTCTATGGGTTAAGGCAATAACTTTTAGTCTGAAAACATATCCGTCTTTTGTTTTAGCATCAATAATGAAATTAATTTTTGAAGAGCCACGTCGGATCAAACTTCTCAAAAATTCTTTTGCATATTCATAACGTTTGAAAATTGTTGTAGCCTTATCATCTTGAACCTTGTCTACTTGAAAGTAAATCTTGTATTGATGTTGTGAAGGATCACCTTTTAGAATATCAAACAGTGTTACTTCAACTACTCTACCAGAAGCATTCTCTTCATCAGTGATAGGAATGTATGCAATTGGAACATTGTTAAAAGAATCTGGAGCTAATACAGTAACCCATTTCTTTTCTCTCCACTTGTCCTTAACTCTGGTCTTTCTCCTAGCCAATTAGTAACGACCTTTGAATCCAAAATATAAGGGTATGCGACTAGATGGATTCTTTTCCCATGTAATTATGCAAAACTTTTGGAATATTGATATGGCCATCTTTTGTTTGAAAGTTTTCCATAATAGAAACTAAAACTCGAGACGTTGCAATCAAAGTACTATTTAGCGTATGAAGATACTGAGTATCTTCATTTGTTTTGTCTCGGAATCTAATCTTTAATCTCCTTGCTTGATAATCCATGCAATTCGAACAAGATACGATCTCTCGGTATGTGTTTTGTCCAGCCATCCATGCTTCAATATCATATGTTTTTGCAGAAATCTTTCCCATATCTCCACTGGATAAAAGAATAACACGATGAGGAATTCCAAGATTTTGATAAAACTCCTCAGCTATCGATATCATCTTTTCATGTTCCTGCCAAGAATCCTCTGGCCTTGCAAAAACAAATTGCTCTATTTTTTCAAATTGATGAACCCTGAAAATCCCTTTTTGATCTCTACCGTGTGCACCAGCTTCCTTTCTAAAACAAGGACTAACTCCTGCATACCTTACTGGCAAATCCTTTCCTTCAATTATTTCCCCAGAACGCATTGCAGCCATTGCATGCTCTGATGTTCCAATTAGATAGAGATCCTCATCCTCAACTTTGTAAATTACATCCTCAAAGTCTTCAGCAATGATAGCACCTTCCATAGATTTTCTATTAATTAGATAAGGTGGCTGAATCAACATGTATTCTTTCTGTGCAAGAAAATCAAGTGCATAATTCATCAAAGCTTGATTAAGTCTAACCAAATCATTTTTGAGATAATAGAATCTTGCACCTGAAACTTTTGCTGCTCTTTCTAAATCAACCAAATCTAAATTGGCTGACATTTCAATATGATCTTTAATACTGAAATCAAATTTTGGTGCATCTCCCCATCTTCTAATTTCTTTGTTGGCAGTTTCATCTGGACCAATGGGTACTGATTCATGGATAAAATTTGGAACCGTATGAGCTAATCTATAATATTTTTGCTCATTTTCATTTTGTAAAACTTCAAGCTGACCTAACTCTTCTGAAACTTTTTTCATCTCATCAAGAATTTTTGATGCATCTTCACCTGACTTTTTCTTTTGTGCAATCTCTAAAGAAACTTGATTTTTCTTTTTTCTTAACTCATCGGTTTTTATGATAAACTCGCGTCTTTTTTTATCCGACTCTAATAGTCCATCTAAATCATATTCTATAGCTCTATCCTTTAACATCTGACGAATTTTATCAGGATTCTCTCTGAGAACTTTAGGATCTAACATTACTCAATCACTTTTAGTGCAACTTGAACGTGCTCTAAAACCTCATCTATTGTGGCTATTAGCGTTTTCATGTTATCTTGACCTTGGAAATTAAAAACAAGTTTGTTATCAATATTTTCTATTTCCAGTGTCAAGTTTTCTGGAAAATTTATGTTGTCAGGCTCTAGAGATTTTTGAATTGCTTCAGCCTTTTTTTTCGTAATATCGTTTAGAATTACTTCAACTTTACACGTTAGTGACATTTGCCTCTAGATAATCTAAAAATTCATCTAATTTGTCTTTAGTTATTCGAGCCCCAGCAGCAGCATCGTGTCCTCCACCAACTCCTTCAAATTTTTCTGCACCTGTTCTCATCAAGGCACTCAAATTCACATCTGACTTGCATCCAAACGATTTTCTTGATGAAAACTTGATTGTACCTTCTTCACCATTTGTTCTGAGAATCACAATTTTTCCAGCATTTTTTGGAGAACCTGCAATCAAAGAAGATATAGTTCCTGTCATTGTTTCTGGAACAACTCCTTCCCCATTTACCATAACACACATTTTATTTTCTGATATCCTCCATCTCTCATTTGCCAAAATATTCATGTAATTTCTAATCATCTTTCTATACTCATTGAGAATATTTTCACCTTCTTGGAGAAGCTTATTTCTGTCACCCATACACACACCAATTCCTACACCAGCTTTGCTAATTCTACCACAAGAGTTGAGCATTGTAGAAAACTCTCTACCGTCTCTCAAAAAGCTCCTTCTATCTTCTCTAGGAAATGTGTAGGTATATCCGATTAGTTCCTCCATAATCTCTGTAGCATTTTTTCCTGATGTGAATTTTGTAATTGATTCAATTACTGCTCTTTTTTCTTCCTCGTTAAGTTCTGCTGGAACTCGCCATCTTGCCCCATCTTTGAGTTTGATTCCAGAAGATGTTAGCAAAGAAAGACATGCATCGCGGTTCCATGTAAGTCCCTCAATAAATGGCTGAGATGTAAATGCTAAAGCATCGGGAAGTGGTCTTGTTTCCCTTCCAACAAGTAACAAATCTAAATCAATATCAAGTAGGTTTTGCTCTTTTGCAGTATTTGCAATTTCAAAATTCTTTCCAGAGAATGCTTTTTTGGCGCCCTGATCCTGTCTATCTCCTAGTGCTGAAACAACTGCAATTGAAGAAAGGTCCACATTCTTTTCATCTAGAGATTTTGATGCAAGATAAGCCATGCCGCCAGCACAAATTTCTGTACCCCCATCAATTCCATATTTCCAAGCATTAATCACTCTCTCATTATCTAATTCCTCATCAGGAATTTGGTGATGATCTAAAACAATCCAATTATCTCCTAGTTGTTCATCAAGGTCTTTTGCAAATCCACCGCCCAAGTCTGTAATAACATGAAAATCTCTGGCATTGGATTTTAGATTTGAAATGACTTTTTTGTTGAATTCATTTGCAGTACTTACAGTACATTTTGCATCTGCACGAATCAATGCCTTTGTGATGATGCTGCCCGAGGTTAATCCATCACAGTCAATATGGGTAGTAACTGAAATTGATTTTTTAGATCTAATACAATCAAAAATTTTATCATCAAAATATGTTAATGATTTTTCGAGATCCTGGACCATTACTCTAATTGAGCAACCACGGACTTATATTTCCAGTTTTCAGGAATTCTACCAATTCTTTTGTAATAAGTTGCAAGTCTGTGAACTTTAGCTTCAATTAGCTCAAGGGATCTTACATTTCTACGATCTGCCTTGTTTGATTTTAGGTGCTTTTGCAGGCCTACTGCTTTTTTCACAATGTTATCCAAATCTTCAGGCATTTCTGGGGCGAGCTTGTTTTCCTCTAAAATCTTTGCAATTGTTTTTTTGGTAATTGGTTTTACAAGAGGAATTGAATATTGATCGCGAAGCTTGATTCCAATCTGACTTGGTGATAATCCTTCTTTGGCATATTTTACAATTAACTCTTCTACTTCCTTTGGACTTTGCGAGATCCATGAAGGAGCACGAATTGTAGCTGGCCTAATGGAATGTGATTTTCCATGTCTATGACTATGTAGTCGTCCCATGTCATGCGAGACTTGAGAACAAAATTAAACGTTACTTCATTTACCAAAAAATTCTCGATCCCCCTTGAGAATAAAGGTTAAATAACTATGGAAAGTTCATCTGAACAGGTAAACGGTATGAATAAAGCACTACTAATAGCATCTGTTTTTGCAGTATATGCCCTAGGTTACTCTGTTGCATATGCCACTACTGGTGTCGCATACGCACAATACATGGGTAACGTAGGTGATGAAGGAGAAACAGGAGCAAGAACATTAGAAGAAACCTTACTACTTGCAAGAAGAAGAATTGAAGCAGCTGAGGCAAATCCAGCTTCTGGATCAGGAACACCATATCTTGATGCAGGCGGAGTTATTGGTGCATCAATTATTGCAGGTGCAGTCTTTGGCGGTATCGCAACAGCATTCTTTGTAAGATCAAGATCTGGCAAATATGCTGCTTACGGAAGAGGCTA
>JABAOH010006221.1_pt3 | contig 27015 bp, 21 predicted proteins | sample 7062181 | NCBI WGS metagenome assembly JABAOH01 (sample SAMN14538630, study PRJNA623070) | marine sediment metagenome | biome: marine biome [ENVO:00000428]; feature: marine pelagic biome [ENVO:01000023]; material: deep marine sediment [ENVO:00002113]; isolation source: pool of 5 deep marine...
ATGGGCTTTACTGAATACGCCCTGGACACGGAAAAGTTCAGCCCCATCATCAAACCCCTCGATACTACCGCCCCAGATAACCCCGTCTACCTTATAGGCGTCACCGGGCACACCTCTGTCGTGAACACCCGCGCGCTGGAGATCCTGGCGCTACCCGATGATATGCCAGGCCTGATGCGCGATGCCCAAGGGCAGCCCAATGGCCTGCTGTCGGACCAAGCGAACAGTCTGGCAGAAGATAAATTCAGCGGACTCTTTGGCGCGGGCGAAAAGGCTGTTGAGACGATCCCTTTGGCAGTGGAAAAGGCTCACTCGGTGGGGATCACCACCCTACACGCCCTGGAAGGTGGGCTCACCAGCCGGGATAGAGCCGTACAAGAGTTCTTGGCCCTCATGCCTACGCTTTCTTTACGCATTGTACTCTATTACCAGACGATGGACGTAGACAAGGTCGTCGCGATGGGCCTGCCTCGCATCGGTGGCTGTATCCTCTTGGATGGCGACGTCGGCCCGCACACAGCGGCTCTGTCCAAACCTTACGCCGACGATCCGGAGTGCTATGGCACGCTGTACCACTCTCAGGAAGAGATAGACGCTTTTGTGCTCAAGGCACACAAAGCGGGATTGCAAGTAGCTATGCACGCCGTCGGTGACGCAGCGGTGGAACAGGCGCTCAATGCCTACGAGGCAGCGCTAGCTGCTTACCCACGAGACGACCACCGGCACCGCATCGAACACTGTGAAGTGATCCGGGAAGATCAAATCCAGCGTGCCCAACGGCTGGGCGTGGCCTTGGCCATCCAGCCGCCCTTCAACCATTACTGGCCTCATACCGAGTATTATCCCCTGCTAGGTGAGGAGCGCGCCTGGAAAGCCGACCCGGTGCGCACCCTGATGCGTCCTGGCCTGCTGGTTGCTGGCGGTTCTGACAGCACTGTCACGCCGCTAGGGCCATTGATCGGCGTTCACGCCGCCGTCAACCACTCCAACCCCGCCGAGCGGGTCAGCGTAGAGGAGGGGTTGCAACTTTACACTATCAATGCCGCTCGCATCGCCTTCCAAGAGGCGGATAGAGGGTCGCTAGAGGTTGGAAAACTGGGCGACCTGGTCGTGCTGGCCGACGACCCGAGGACCGTCGCGCCGGCGGCCATTGCAGACATCCCTGTAGAAATGACGGTTGTTGGTGGAGAAATCGTCTATTCCAGATAACGCGGTGAGGTCTGTATCTCCTGGCCAATGACGGAGATGCAAGGGTGATACATTCTATTGACCGGATTTTATGGGGATTGCTTCTGATGGCAGCCACTCTAGAGTTCATTGGCGATCTGGCCTTCAAATGGTGGGCTGAAACAGATCGCTGGCTGGGGCTTGTCATCGGACTGGTCGTCTACAGCCTGGCGCTGATCCTCTTTGCTCTGCTGCTGCGGCGCGCCGAACTGGCTATTATCTTTGCTTTGTGGGTGGGGGTTGCTGCTGTGCTGCTGGCCCTTGCTGGCTGGTGGTTCTTTGACGAAGCCCTGTCGCTCCGACACCTGGCGGGGCTTGCGCTTGTGGTCGGAGGGATGATCCTGCTGCAGATGTAGCAATTCACCGATCTACTGAGGAATAGTGGAGGTAGGAATGAAAAAAATGTGGATTGATGGTGCGTGGGCGGACTCGGCCTCTGGACAAACCATCGAGGTCACCGATCCCGCCACCGAAGAGGTGTTGGACACGGTGTCGGCGGGCACGCCGGAGGATGTGGAGCGGGCGGTGGCGGCGGCGAAGGCGGCCTTTCCCGCCTGGCGGCAGACTACCGCCGTGGAGCGGGCGCAGATGATGCACGAGGCCGCCGCCAAGATGCGGGAACACTTTGACGAACTGTCGCGGCTCCTCACCCTTGAGGAGGGCAAGCCCTTACCGGAGAACGAGGAGGAGATGGATTGGTCCCTCAACACGCTGGACTACTACGCCGAGCTGGGCCGCCACATCCGAGGCCGGGTGATCCCCTCCCCTGACGTGGGACAACTCTCCCTGGTGCTCAAAGAGCCCTACGGGGTGGTTGGCTGCATCGTCCCCTGGAACTACCCCATCCTGCTCCTGGCGTGGAAGATCGCCCCCGCCCTGGCGGCGGGCAACACCGTCGTGATCAAGCCCCCCAGCCTGACCCCCCTCACCACGCTGCGGATGGTCGAGGTGGCCTTTGACCACTTCCCGCCAGGGGTGGTCAACGTGGTCACCGGGCGGGGTGGGGAGGTGGGGGAGGCGCTGGTGGCCCACCCCGACGTGCCGGTGATCGCCTTCACCGGCTCCACCGCCGTGGGGCAGCACATCGCCCGCCTCACCGCCGGTCAGATGAAGAAACTTCACCTGGAACTGGGAGGCAAGGACCCCTTTGTCATCGCCGACGACGCGCCGCTGGAGGCGGCGGTGGAGGCACTGGCCTACGCTGCCCTCATCAACGCCGGGCAGGTCTGCACCTCCACGGAACGGGTCTACGTTCCCCGTTCCATGCTGCCCCAGTTTGCCGAGGCGATGGCGGAGCGGGTGGGCCGCCTGCGGCTGGGGCCGGGCATCGAGCCCACCACCGACGTGGGGCCGATGATCGGGGAGTCCTACCGGTCCAAGGTGGAGGAGCACGTGGCCGACGCGGTGGCAAAGGGAGCAAAGGTCCTGGTGGGCGGCCGCCGCCCCACTCACCTGGAGCAGGGCTTCTTCTACGAGCCGACGGTGCTGGTGGACGTGGACCACTCGATGCGCATTATGCGCGAGGAGACCTTTGGCCCGACCATTCCCATCATGGCCTACGAGACCTTTGACCAGGCCATTGCCCTAGCCAACGATAGCGACTACGGCCTGGGGGCTTGCCTCTACACCCATGACGCCCGCAAGGTGCGCCGGTTCTACGAGGAGGTGCAGGCTGGCACCATCTGGATCAACGACCCCCTCACCGACAACTATGCCGGCCCCTTCGGTGGGATGAAGATGAGCGGCTTGAGCCGGGAACTGGGTGAAGAGGGTCTGGAAGAATTCTGGCAGACCAAGCACGTGCATTGGGATATTGAGGGTGGGGTGAAGGAATACTGGTATCCGTACTGAGTTTCAGGTTATAGGGTTTCAGGTTGGGTGGATCTGAAACTTGATACTATGGCGGGGGGGCTGCCCGAGATAGATCGCATGCTTCCCCTATCATGAGGTACGATGCTAGCAAGCTACCTGCCCGATTCTCTCACCGAACTGATCCACGGTAAATCGGTCGAAATCCTGAGCGAGGTCGGCTTTTGCGTGCCAGAGCAGGACGCCCTGGCCCGCCTCGAAGCCGCTGGTTTCCCGGTTGATTGGGAATCACAGATGGTTCGGGTGACGTCCGAACTGCTGGAGACAGCCCTAGCCCGCTTACCCCGCGACGTCAAGCTTTACGACCGGGCTGGGGAGACGCCAGCGCCTTTCGAACGCGGTCCCCGCTTTATGGGCGCTGGCACGCCGGTGAACGTGTTTGACCTGGAGACCGGGGTGCGGCGGCCCGCCACCCGGCAGGACGTGCGCAACCTGGTGACCTTGCAGGATGCGTTGCCGCAAGTGGATATCGTCCGGCCCACTGTCACCGCCACCGACCAGGGTACTTGCTCAGACCTAGTTGAGATCGCTGAACTACTGCGCTGCACCGGCAAGCCGGTGGTCCACCGCACTCTGTCCTCGGAGCGGGTGGACGCAGCCGTGGAGATGTTGGCTGTAGTAGCCGGAGGGGAAGATGCCTTCTGTGCGCGCCCCAACTTTGCTACGTTGTATTGCCCCATCAGTCCCGGCTACTTTACGCCGGAGAACGTGCGCTGCATGCTGCGCTGGGCCGAGCATAGTGTTCCTATTACTCTGCTCAGCATGGCGATGGGTGGCGCCTCAGCACCGGCCACGCTTCTCGGCGAGTTGGTCGTCATCAACGCGGACATCCTGGCCTGGATCATCGCTCTGCAGATCCTCTACCCGGACGTGCCCCTGCTGTACGGCAGCGTATCGGCGGTGCTCGACATGCGCACCGGGTTGTTGCCGTTGGGCGCGCCGGAGCGGGGGATGGTCAACGCCGGGGCAGCGATGATGGCCCGTTACTATGGGATGCTGTCAATGTGCGGTGGGCTATCGTCGGACGCCAAGGAACTGGATGCCCAGGCTGGTTTTGAGAAGGCGGTCACCGCCGTCCCGCTGCTGCTGGAAGGGGCGAGCATCATCTATGGGGTTGGCGCGACCGACGCCGGCTCGTCCATCTCGTATGCACAGATGATCCTGGACGACGAGTTGATCGCCGGGCTGCGGCGCATGATGCAGGGCATCACCCTGCACGATCTCGAAGAGGAGGTGGCCCTGATCAAGGCCAACACGCCGCGCGGCAACTTTCTAAAGGCCAAGCACACCAGGCGGACCTTTCGTGAGCACTGGCGGCCCGGTATCCTAAACCGCGATACCTATGAGGCGTGGCAGGCCAGGGACGGGACCATCGAGCAAGTCTGCCGCCGCAAGGCCCAGGACATCCTGGCCCAGCACCGTCCACCGCCGCTGCCTGCTGAGGTCGAGGCCGAGATGGAGCGCATCGTGCGGCGCTATCTGGGAGCAGACTTCCACTTTGACCCATGACGTGAAGTGATGAGCGAGGAAGATGCCTGACATAAAGCCCATCCATCCCAAGTTTCACCTGGAGGTGCTGAGTGCCGATCAGATTGAAAGGATCAAGTCAGCAACGCTACACATCCTGGAGCACGTAGGGGTGCAGTTTCCCTCCCAGCAGGCCCTGCGCGTCTTTGCTGAGCACGGGGCTCGGGTCGACATGGACAGTCAGATTGTGCGGCTGCCACCCGACTTGGTGATAGAGGCGATGAGCCACGCACCACGTTCCTACGTGCTGTCCGGGCGGGCCGAGGGAACGGATTTGGTTTTGGATGGCACGAAGAGCTACTTTGGGACTGACGGGTGCGGGACGGAGACGGTTGACCTTGAGACGGGGGAGCGACGTCGCTCGTGCAAGGAAGACGTGGCGAAGATGGCACGGGTGGCGGACTATCTCTCGTCGGTTTCTTTTTATTGGCCGATGGTGAGCGCGCAGGACTACGGGCACCTGGCCCCCCTGCACGAATTGGATGCCAGTTTCAACAACACAGTGAAGCACGTGCAGACCGAGACGGTTATGGGAGAGAAACCGGCGCGGTACGCGCTGCGGATGGGGGAGGTGATCGCTGGCGACAGGGAGAAGATGCGGGCCCGGCCTCCCTTTTCTGTATTGATCTGCACGATTGCTCCCTTGGGGCAGGATAGGGAAGGAATTGAGGCGGCGATGGTGTATGCGGAGGCGGGCATTCCAGTGGGCTTTATGGCCATGCCGACCATGGGTGCCACGGCCCCGGCGACGGCCGGTGGGGCTCTGGCCGTGGGCAACGCCGAGGTGGTCAGCGCGATGATGTTGATGCAATTGGTCGCCCCCGGCGCGCCAGTCTTTCACTCGATCCTTGCTTCGGTGATGGACCCGCGCACGGCTGATTACATCGTCAGCATACCGGAGAAATACCTGTGCAACACCGCGGCTGTGCAACTGGCCCACGATTGGGGCGTCCCGACGCTGGCTGGTGCGTTTGGCATGGATAGTAGCGAGCCCGCCACCTGGCGACTAGGCCGGGATAGCGTCTACACGACGCTGATGGTCGTCCTGGCCGGGGCAGAAATAGTTACGGGGGGAGGCATGTTGGGGGCCTCAACCCTGCTGGTGCCGGAGCAGATCATCTTTGACGACGAGATCTACCACACGCATCGGATTCTGGCGGAGGGGGCAGACACGAGCGCCGATGGCCTGGCGCTGGGGGTGATTGCAGCGGTAGGCCCCAGGGGTCATTTTCTGGCCCAAAAGCACACGCGCCGGCACGTGGAGGAGATGTGGATTCCAGAGTTGAGCCATCCACGGCCATCGTTGGACGGTGAGCCCTTGCCCGATATCCGGTGGAGAGCCAGGGCAGAGTTCGACAGGATTCTGGCGGAGCATCAGCCCCAGCCCCTGGAAGAGGCGGCTCAGGCCGAATTGCGGGCCATTTTGGATGCCGCAGCAAGAGAGCTACGTGCCTAATACCTGTTGCGGTATAGGGAACAACAGATGGGCAGGGCTGCTATTGGCCGTCCCTGGGAGAGCATCAAGCCGTGATCACAGCGAGCAACAGGAACCACAAGACAAAGCTATAAGGAGGAAACGATGTCATCAAAGGAAGAGTTCTTTAGCAAATTGGCCCAGGCGGTGATAGATGGGGAGCCGGAGGACGCGGAGGAGTTGGCCAGACAGGCACTGGACCAGGGTCTCGATCCTCTGACCTGCATCAACGAGGGGCTCACGCCGGGCATTGATCGCGTCGGCGACCTATTTGCCAGTGAAGAGTACTTTCTGCCCGACCTGATCATCGGGGGCGAAGCGATGAAGGCGGCCCTGGCCGTCTTGGAGCCAGCCCTGAGTGGGAATCAGGAACGGGAGGTACTGGGCCGGGTGGTGCTTGGCACAGTGGAGGGCGACCTACACGAGATTGGCAAGACGCTGGTGGGCACTATGCTCGCGGCCAATGGCTTCCACGTCACCGACATCGGCATTGACAAGCCAGCATCCGAGTTTGTCGCTGCGGTCAAGGAGACGAACGCAACGTTGGTCGGGGCTTCGGCACTGCTGACGACGACGGTGCCGGAGCAGCAAAAGATCATCGAGGCGCTTGAGGAGGCAGGTCTCCGAGACGAGGTAAAGGTGATGGTCGGGGGCGCGCCGGTCACCCAGAGCTGGGCCGACGATATCGGCGCTGACGGCTACGCCGAGAATGCCATCGCCGCGGTCGCCGTCGCCAAGAAGCTCGTCGGTGCCCAGTAGTGGCCTGGAATACGTCTGCTCCCCTCTCCCAGGGTTGGGAGGTTGGAAGGGTTTAAGGTGTACCGCGCTTTCCAATCAGCTTTCAAAAATCCGGAATCTGTTTCTGCAATCAGGTTATGAAGTGATAGATATCCCCTACCCGGAAGGATTTGCCGAGAGATTTCCCGGTGGTCATGTCGTTGACCCTGTTCTTTACGCCAACTGCTTGATAATGAACAAGCGCGTTGTCATACCGGCGTACGATCAAGCCGGTCTGGAGAAATATAACGATGAAGCGATTGAAGCCTATAGCAGAGCCTTTCCCGGTTACAAGATTATTTCTATAGATGTTTCGATTCTGACGAACGGCGGCGGCGGAATATACTGTAGCACGAGAGAAATCCCAGAGATTTCCTAATCTATGATGCCAGGAGGTACCACTATGACCAAGGAAGAGATATTGGCCGGGTTGGCCGAAAGCCGCCGTGCTCTGCACCGGGCCACCCAGAGCCTGAGCGAAGAGGAGATGACCCAGGTTCAGGTGGAAGGGGTGTGGACGATCAAGGACGTGCTGGGGCACATCGCTTCTTGGGAGGAGTTCTGTCTGGAGCCTCTTCGGCGCTATGCGGACGGCGCTCCCTTTGAAGTCAAGGTCATCAAGGACTATTTGACCTTGAACGACGAGCTGGCTGCCCGCAAGCAGGATATCCCGCTGGACTTCATTCTGGATGATTTGACCGCCATCCGCCAGGAGTTAGTGGCAACGGCCAGCAGCCTGTCGGACGAGCAATGGGAGCAGAGGGTGCTCTTCCCGTGGGGAGACGAGGGGGCGGTGACAGAGATGCTCGACGAACTGTGGCAGCATGAACTGGAACACGTGCGCGTCATTCAGCAATGGCGAGGAGAGCGAGGCTGATTATCGTACGCAAGTCTTCCGCGAATGCGTAGAGCCGCCCGTGGGTTAGGATGAGAGACGAATATGTATTCCGAGACCCCTGATATCATACCGTTCACCTCGCCTTTCAAAAGTGAACTGCTGACGCAGGCGCAGCTAGAGACCCTGCAGGGAGGCACGCTGCGCCTCTTGGACGAGGTCGGCGTCCACTTTCCGTCCCGCATGGCGTTGGAGATCTTTGCCGACCATGGTGCGCGGGTGGATATGGATACAGAGATCGTCCGCATCCCGCCGGACCTGGTGGAGAAGGCGATGTCCACAGCGCCGCGCTCCTTCGTCCTGGGGGGACGGGAGGAGCGCTTTGACCTGCTCTTGGATGGGAGTTGCTCCTACCTGTGCACCGACGGAACCGGGGTGCATGTGGTTGACCTGGAGACGCGGGAGAAACGTCCCTCGCGCAAGGAGGACGTAGCGATGATGGCGCGGGTGTGCGATGCGTTGCCCCTGATCAGCTTTTACTGGCCGCTGGTCAGCGCGCAGGATTACGGACGCACCGCGCCGCTGCACCAGTGTCACGCCGGGCTGACGAACACACTGAAGCACGTGCGTGGGGGAATGACAGTGTTCCCCCAGTTAGCACCATACGTCGTGGAGATGGCGACGGTGGTGGCTGGCAGCGATGAGGAGCGGCGGCGGCGGTCTCCCATCTGTGCCAACTTTTGCACCATCGCCCCACTGGCCCAGGACAGCGATAGCATTGAGACGGCGCTGACCTACGCCGAGGCGGGCATCCCCACCAGCTTTATGGCCATGCCGACTATGGGCTCCACAGCGCCGGCCACTCCTCTGGGTGCGTTGGTGGTCGGTGATGCCGAGGTGGTCAGCGCCATGGTGCTGATGCAATTGGCCTACGCTGGCGCACCTGTATTTCACTCGATCCTGGTGACGCTGATGGATCCACGCACAGGTGGCTACCTCAGCAAAGTGCCGGTACCCCATTCTATGATGGCTGTCCAACTGGCCCATGCCTGGAATGTACCCGGCCTGGGAGGAGGCAAGGTGAGCGGTGACGCGCCTGATATTGGCTGGCAGTCGGGCAGCGAGGGTGGGTTGGGGGCAGCCCTTATGCCGTTGTGCGGCGGTGAGATCACCGGCCTCATAGGGCTGTTGGCGGGTGCGATGACCCTTTACCCTGAGCAGGTGATTCTCGATCACGAGATCTGCCAGGCTGCCTACGACCTGCTGCATGGGTTCGAGTTCGACGAGGCGGACATGGCATTGGATGTGATCAAGGATGTGGGGCCGCGCGGCCACTTCTTGGCGCAAAAGCACACCCGCAAGCACATCCGTGACTTTCGACTGTCCAAGTTAATGCGAAAGAAGGGGCCCGACGGCAACCCGCGCGATCCGCGCGAGGTGGCGTTGAAGGAGTTCAAACGGATCAATGAGACGCACCACCCCCAGCCTCTGCCGCAGGAGGTGCTGGATGAACTGGACCGCATCTTGGCGGCAGCCGAGCGTGAGGCAGAAAGAATGGGCTAAAAGTTGCCGATAGTGTGGTTGGGAGGACAAGATGGTTGACATAAAACCAATTCGACCCAAGTTTCACCTGGAAGTGCTGAGTGGTGATGACCTTGCGGTCATCCGGTCGGCCACGCTGCACGTTCTGGAGCACGTTGGTGTGTGTTTCCCTTCCGAGCGGGCCTTGCGCATCTTCGCCGAGCACGGAGCCCAGGTTGACGTGGACAGCCAGATCGTGCGGTTGTCCCCGGACTTGGTCACAGAGGCAATGAGCCATGCGCCGCGCTCCTACGTGTTGTCCGGACGGGCTGAGGGCACCGATTTGCTCCTCGATGGTACGAACAGCTATTTCGGGACCGATGGGACCGGGACGTTGACCGTTGATTTCGAGACGGGGGAGCAACGCTACTCGTGCAAGGAGGATGTAGCAAAGATGGCGCGGGTGTCGAACCATCTCTCCTCGATTGCCTTCTACTGGCCAATGGTCAGCGCGCAGGATTATGGTCGCCTGGCCCCTCTGCACGAACTGGATGCCAGTTTCAACAACACGGTCAAGCACGTGCAGACCGAGACGGTGATGGGGGAGAGACCGACGCAGTACGCGGTACGTATGGCCGAGGTGATTGCCGGGGATAGGGAGAGGATGCGCGCACGACCGCCCCTTTCTGTCTGCATCTGTACGATTGCTCCCCTGGCGCAGGACAAGCATGGTATTGAAGGGGCGATGGTCTTTGCCGAGGCAGGCATCCCGGTGGGTTTTATGTCCATGCCGACGATCGGTTCCACTGCACCGGCGACGGCCGGCGGGGCGCTGATCGTGGGTAACGCCGAACTGGTCAGCGCGATGGTCTTGATGCAGTTGGTCGCTCCGGGTGCACCAGTCTTTTGCTCGCTCTGTGCTTCGGTGTTGGACCCGCGCACGGCCCACTATATTGTTGGCATACCGGAAAAGTACCTGTGCAACACGGCCGGGGTTCAGTTGGCTCACGATTGGGGTGTCCCCACGCTGGCCGGTTCGTTTGCCATGGACAGCCCCGAGCCGAACACGTGGCAGTTGGGGCGGGATAGCGTCTACACGGCGTTGATGGTTGCCCAGGCTGGCGCGGACATGGCTGAAGGGCTGGGCATGATCAAGTCTTCAACCCTGTTGGTGCCAGAGCAGATCATCTTTGATGACGAGATCTACCATGCGCATCGCATCTTGGTCGAGGGAGTGGATGTCGGCGCCGACAGCTTGGCTGTGGATGTCATCGCAGATGTTGGCCCACGAGGACATTTCCTGGCCCAGAAGCATACGCGCCAGCGAGTGCGAGAGATCTGGATCCCAGAGCTGACTCATCCGCGGCCGCCCAAGGATGGTGAGCCATTGCCCGACGTTCGGAAGCGGGCGAGGGCAAAGCTGGACAAGATTCTGGTCGAGCACGAGCCCGAGCCGCTGGAAGAGGCAGTGCAGGCCGAGTTGCGGGCCATTCTGGATGCGGCGGAGCGGGAATTGGGTACGTAATCGATGTGGATGGCCATCGCTACCTCGACTTGTGCCTTGTGGATACGAGAGTCCGTCGGTGGGACTCACAGGATCAATTCGTACGTGACAGGGGCGGGCAGGCATTGCCTTAAACGGCTTAAACATAGGGGGATTTATGTATTCTGAGACTCTAGATATTGTTCCTTTCACCTCACCCTTCAAGAGCGAGTTGTTGACGCAGGCGGAGCTTGAAACCCTGAAGGGCGGCACGCTGCGCCTCTTGGACGAGGTCGGTGTCCACTTTCCATCCCGCCGGGCGCTGGAGATCTTTGCCGACCACGGCGCGCGGGTGGATATGGAGACAGAGATCGTCCGCATCCCACCGGACCTGGTACAGAAGGCNNCAGAAGGCAATGTCTACCGCGCCGCGCTCCTTCGTCCTGGGAGGACGGGAGGAGCGCTTTGATCTGCTTCTGGATGGGAGTTGCTCCTACCTGTGCACCGACGGAACCGGGGTGCACGTGGTTGACCTGGAGACGCGGGAGAAACGTCCCTCGCGCAAGGAGGACGTGGCGATGATGGCGCGGGTGTGCGATGCGTTGCCCCTGATCAGCTTTTACTGGCCGCTGGTCAGCGCCCAGGACTATGGACGGACAGCGCCGCTGCACCAGTGTCACGCCGGGCTGACGAACACGCTCAAGCACGTGCGCGGTGGGATGACGGTGCTCCCGCAATTGGCCCCCTACGTTGTGGAGATGGCGACGGTGGTGGCCGGCAGTGAGGAGGAGCGAAGGCGGCGCCCCCCCATCTGCGCCAACATCTGCACCATTGCCCCGCTGGCACAGGACGAAGACGGCATCGAGAACGCGCTCACCTACGCTGAAGCGTCCATCCCCACCAGCTTTATGGCTATGCCGACTATGGGCTCCACCGCGCCGGCCACGCCCCTGGGCGGGTTGGTGGTCGGTGATGCCGAGGTGGTCAGCGCCATGGTGCTGATGCAGTTGGCCTACCCTGGCGCACCGGTGTTTCACTCCATCTTCGTGTCGCTCATGGACCCGCGCACGGGCGGCTACATCGGCGAGGTCCCGGCACCCTTAGCGATGATGACCGTTCAACTGGCCCACGCCTGGAACGTGCCCAGCCTGGGAGGGGGCAGCGTGAGCAGTGACGCGCCCGACATCGGCTGGCAATCAGGCATGGAAGGCGGGCTGGGATCGGCCTTTATCCCACTGTGCGGCGGCGAAATCTGCGGTTTCATGGGGTTGCTCGATAGCTCAATGGTCCTCTATCCTGAGCAAGTGATCCTCGACCACGAGATGTGCCAGATCGCCTACGACGTGCTGCACGGCTTCGAGTTCGACGAAGCGGACATGGCGCTGGACGTGATCAGGGACGTGGGGCCGCGCAGCCACTTCCTGGCGCAGAAACACACTCGCAAGCACATCCGTGACTTTCGACTGTCCAAGTTAATGCGAAAGAAGGGGCCCGACGGCGACCCGCGCGAGGTGGCCCTGGAGGAGTTCAAACGAATCAGCGAGACGCACCATCCCCAGCCCTTGCCGCGGGAAGTGCTGGCCGAACTGGACTGCATTCTGGCCGCGGCCGAGCGAGAGGCGGAGCGGATAAGGTAGACACTAGCATTGCCCATAGAAGTATGGTTCCCTGAAGCAGCGAGATTAACTGCCCTGAAAGGCGCTGAAATCATCTTTTGTCCAACTGCTATCGGCTATAGGCGTTCGGAAGAAAAAGTAGAGACCAGATACGGATACCATGATGCCTGGCAAGTTGTGCAAAGAGGCCATGCTGTCGCTAATGCTTGCTATGTGGCAACCGTTAACCGTGTAGGTTTTGAGGAGAATCCTGAAGGTAAGGGAGGGATTGATTTTTGGGGGCAAAGCTTAATATCGGATCCTTATGGGAAGGTAGTGAAAAAGGCTTCTGAGGATCGTGAAAAGATATTGGTATACTCTGTAGATTTATCCTTTATCGAAGAGATTAGAGATGGCTGGTCATTTCCCTTCTGCGATCGAAGAATAGATAGTTACAGTGATTTAACAAAACTCTATCTACTTTAGCTTCCGCTAACTTTAGCGCAACGCCATATATGGCGGTTTTTGACTTGTAAAGCTAAAGCTGTTCAGCGGTGGCAAAGTGAGCCGAGAACTGGTTCACTTGGCCCGGCGCGAACGGACGAAAAAGTGATAGTAGGAGTTCAGCATGGAAACGATTCTAAGAAGCGCACAGAGAACGGTGGTCATCAGTCCCGAAAAGCCGACGGTGCTCATCGGCGAGCGGATCAACCCCACGGGCAAGAAGCGCTTGGCTGTCGCCCTCGCCGAAGGTAACCTGGAGATCATCCGCAGGGAGGCTGAGGCTCAGGTGGAAGCAGGCGCGGATGTCTTGGATGTCAACGTCGGTGCGGTCGAGATGGACGAAGTGGGTGTGCTGCCCAAGGCTGTGCGCCTGGTTATGGAGACGGTTGATACGCCGGTGTGCATAGATACGGCCAACCCTGAAGCACTGCGAGCTGCGTTAGCGCTCCACAAGGAGATGGCGCCAGAGGGCAAGCCGCTCATCAACTCCGTCAATGGGGAAAAAGCTCGTTTGGAGAGCGTGCTGCCCCTGGTGGCCGAGTACAAGGCGGCTGTCATCGGCTTGGCGATGGATGACGACGGCATCCCTCCTACGGCCGAGAAGCGGCTGGCGATAGCCCGCACGATCGTTGAGCGGGCAGAGGCGTTGGGTATCCCTCGTGAGGACCTGGTTGTTGACTGTCTGACGTTGACGGTGGGCGCCGACTCCCACGCGGGCCTGGTCACGCTGGAGGCGATCCGGATGGTACGCGAGGAACTGGGGGTCAATATGACACTGGGTGCTAGCAACGTCTCTTTTGGTCTGCCGGAGCGGGAGGTGATCAACTGGGTTTTCCTGGCCTTGGCCATCCAGAACGGCGTGAACTGCCCCATCGTGGACGCAGCCAAAGTGCGCCCGGCTATCTTGGCCACCGACCTTCTCCTGGGGCGCGACGAGTACGGCTTGCGCTACGTCAAAGCCTACAGGGAGCGGATAAAAAGCGCCAAGGCTTCATAAAATATCTCTAATATGGGCCCCAAGTGGCTAGTAAGCGATAAGGAGATGATGATGCACAGCGAGACCCCGCAACTACAACCGATTGTCCCAGCCTACCACCTGCGCATCCTGAGCGATGAGCAGTTGGAGCAGCTCAAGTCGGCCACGCTGGAGATTCTCGAGGAGGTCGGAGTTCACTGCCCTTCGGAAAAGGCGCTGGCGATCTATGCCGAACACGGGGCGCAGGTGGATTTCGAGAACCAGATCGTCAAGCTGCCGTCCGCGGTGGTGTTAGAGGCGATGTCTCACGCGCCGCGCTTCTACACGATGGGGGCGCGGTCGGAGGCCCACGATCTGAAACTTGATGGAACGACCTTCTACTGTGGCACCGACGGCTGTGGGGTGGAGACGATCGACTTTGAAACCCGGCAGCGGCGTCCTTCGGTGAAGGATGACGTGGCCAAGATGGCCCGCGTGGCGGACTATCTGTCCTCCATCGGCTTCTACTGGCCCATCGTCAGCGCCCAGGACTATCCGGCTACAGCGCCGCTGCACGAACTGGACGCCTCGTTCAACAACACCGTCAAGCACGTGCAAACCGAGACGGTGGTGGGGGAGAAGACGGGGCGCTACGCTGTAGAGATGGCAAAGGTCATGGCGGGGGATGAGAAGACCATGCGGGAGCGACCGCCACTCTCGTCGCTGGTCTGCACCATCGCCCCGCTGGGACAGGACCCGGACGGTATGGAGTCGGCGTTGGTCTTTGCCGATGCAGGTCTGCCGGTGGGTTTCATGTCTATGGCCAACATAGGCTCAACCGCGCCCGTAACCGTCGCCGGGATGGTGGCGGTCGCCGACGCCGAGATGGTGGCGGCGATGGTGCTGATCCAGATGGCCTACCCCGGCGCGCCAACCTACCACTCGATGATGCCGGGTATTATGCACCCGAGGACGGGAGCCTACCTGTGCGCCGCCTCGTACGTCTACGCAGTGGGAGTCGAACTGGCCCACATGTGGGGCGTGCCCACGCTGGCCGGCACCTTTGGCGGGGATGCTCCAGAGCCAGGCTGGGAAATGGGCGCATTGAATGGCGAAGGCCTGCTGCTGTGCGCGCTGTGTGGGGCGGAAACGGGAAGCGGGATGGGGCTGCTAAAAGGCAGCACGGTGCTCTATCCCGAGGCAATGGTCCTGGATACGGACATTTACCACCACATCCGCAGGGATCTCGCAGGTCTCGACACCAGCCAGGAGGAGTTGGCGCTGGACGTGATCAAGGCGGTGGGGCCACGGGGACATTTTCTGCGCCACCGGCACACCCGGGACCATATAGGCGAGCGGTGGTACTCCGACTTGACTGCCCAGCTTGGAGAGGGAGGCGGCTACCGCGATCCGATCGAGGTGGCGCAGGAAAAGACGGCGTGGATTCTGGAGAACCATCACCCGGAGCCGCTGGAGGAAGCGCAGCAGGCTGAACTGACCCGCATCCTCCAGGTGGCGAAGCGCGAATTAGGCTAGCGTGACCAGTTCACGCGTTGGGTTTCACGAGACTGGCGCAGTATTTCATCTTTCTCATTCAGGGAGGTAGAGTGATGCATAGCGAGACACCGCAACTACAACCGATTGCCCCGACTTATCACTTGCGCATCCTGAGCGATGAGCAGTTGGATCAGCTCAAGTCGGCCACGCTGGAGATTCTGGAGGAGACGGGCATCCACTGCCCTTCAGAGAAGGCGTTGAACATCTACGCCGAGCATGGCGCACAGGTAGACGTTGAGAGCCAGATCGTCAAACTGCCGCCCAAGGTGGTGCTGGAGGCCATGTCTCACGCGCCGCGCTTCTACACCATGGGCGCGCGCTCACCGGCCCACGACTTGAAGCTCGATGGGACGGCCATGTACTGCGCCACCGACGGCACAGGGACGGAGACAATTGATTTTGTGACCCGCCAGCGGAGATCTTCGGTGAAGGAGGACGTGGCCAAGACGGCCCGCATAGCGGACTATCTGTCCTCCATGGCTTTCTACTGGCCTATGGTCAGCGCTCAAGACTTCCCGGCCACAGCGCCGCTGCACGAACTGGATGCCTCGTTCAACAACACCGTCAAGCACGTGCAGAGCGAGACGTTGATGGGGGAAAAGACCGCGCGCTACGCCGTCGAGATGGCCAAGATCATCGCCGGCGACGAGGGGACCATGCGCCAGCGACCGCCCCTCTCGTCGCTGGTCTGCACCATCGCCCCGCTGGCCCAGGACGTGGGCGGCATGGAATCGGCGCTGGTCTTTGCCGAGGCCGGTCTGCCGGTGGGCTTTATGTCTATGGCCACCGCCGGCTCGACCGCGCCGGCAACCATCCCCGGCACAATAGCCGTCGCAGACGCCGAGATGGTAGCGGCGATGGTGCTGATCCAGATGGCCTATCCCGGCGCGCCAACCTATCACTCGATGATGCCAGGTATTATGCACCCGCGGACGGGAGACTTCTTGGGCGGCGACTGGGATGCAGGTATGTTTTATCTAGCAGGTGTGGAACTGGCCCACATGTGGGGCGTGCCCACGCTGGCCGGCACTGGCACAGAAGCCCCAACACCAGACTGGGAGTCCGCTGTAGGAATGGCCGCCAGCATACTGATGTGTGCGCTATGTGGGGCGGAGACAGCCAGCGGCCTGGGGCTGCGGGAAACCTGCACCCTGCTCTACCCCGAGGCGCTAGTCCTGGATAATGAAAGCTACAACACGGCGCGCCTTTACGCGGCCGGCCTGGATGTCAGCCCGGAGGAGTTTGCTCTGGAAGTGGTCAAGGCCGTGGGACCGCGCGGCCATTTCCTGGCCCAAAAGCACACGCGCGACCGCATGCGCAAGTGGCAGCTCTCGGAGCTGGTCAACCAACCCAGCCCGGAGGGCGGCTACCGGGATCCGATCGAGGTGGCACGCGAAAAGACGGACTGGATTCTGGAGCATCACCACCCGGAGCCGTTGGAGGAGATACAAGCGAAAGAACTGACCCGGATTCTCCAGGCGGCGGAGCGGGAGTTGGGGTAACATCATCACGTTTCACGCCACAGGATTCAGGAGCAAGCAGTGAGAACGTTGTTGCAGGTGCTTTCAGAGGACGAGCGGGCCCAGGTGCATGAGTGTACGCTCAGGGTCCTGACCAATACTGGCCTACAGGTGGATACGGCTTGGGGTCGTCAGATACTCAAGGACGCTGGGGCAGAGGTGGACAAGAACACGAACATCGTGCACTTCCCTCGAGCTTTGATAGAGGAGTCACTGCGCTCCGCACCCAAAGAGTTCACGCTTGGCGCGCGCAGGCCGGGCTGGGATCTGCGCATGAATGGGGGAGATTGCACTCTTCTTATAGATGGTGAAGCCATGTTTGTTCTCGACCGGGAGACGGGGGAACGCCGGCCAGGCACTTTCAACGACTGGCTTGAGGCAACTCGCCTGATAGATGCGTTGGATGAGGTCGGCGTCTACTGGCACATGGTCGAGGCCAGCGACAGCGGTGACACGATGGCCGATTCCATCATGTATTGGCGGAACCTTTTCCGCAACTTTTCCAAGCACGTGCAGGACCCGATCATTAGCCCAGAGCAGGCACCCTGGCTGCTGGAAGTATTGCAGGTGATCTTTGGCGACAAGGAGACCATCCGTTGCAGACACCCACTGTCGTTCTTGCTGTGCCCACAGTCGCCGCTAGTTATCGAGGGGCCGTATACAGATGCCTACCTGGCACTGTTGGGCTGGGACATTCCGGTGGCAGCCATGTCCATGCCGCTGATGGGTGCCACGGCCCCTGGAAGCCTGATCTCCACCGTCGTGCTTGGCAACTGTGAGGTGCTGGGCTTACTTTGTTTGATACAGGCAGCCGCGCCCGGCACGCCGTTCATCTACGCCCCGGCTCTGGCGGTCATGGACCCACGTTCCGGGCGGTACAGTGGTGGTGCGATCGAGCAGGGACTGCTCGGTGCGGCGACAACCGAGATGGCCCGCTATTACGGCCTGCCGGTGGAGGCTTCGGGCATCGGAACAAACCACCAGGTCCCTGGCATCCAGGCGGGCTATGAACGGGCAATGAATGGGCTGCTGCCGGTGCTGTCCTGGCCGGACATCCTGGTGGGGCCTGGTCTGCTGGGCGGCTCGATGAACTTCAGCCTGGAGCAGTTACTGATTGACGTTGAGGTCTTTAGGATGTGCAAGCAGGCCCGCCGGGGCATCGTCACCGAGGAGAGGAGGTGGCTGGAGGATGTGATCTGCCGCGTCGGGCCGGGCGGCAACTTTCTGGGCGAGCGCTCCACGGTAGCAGGTACCCGTGAGGGTGAGTGGTACGTCAGCAAGCTTGGCCTGCACGCTACCTTCGAGAGGTGGGATGCCGCCGGCAGGCCCATGCTCCTCGAAGAAGCCCGCGAGAAAGTGGAGCAGATCCTGGCGACCCACGAACCGCTGCCCCTCGACGAGGACGTCGAACGCGAGTTGGACCGTATCCAGAAACGAGTCCAGGAGATGGACTAGTGCCTGGACAACTGCAACAAAAGGGGGAATCATGAGAGTTCTATCGTTAGGCGGCGCTGGCGCTGTCTGCCAACACGCCACCCGTGACCTGGCCGAGTTCTCCAACTTTGATCAGATCGTCATCGGCGACTATAACGTCGCTGCAGCGGAGAAACTGGCCGCCGAGATTGGCGATCCGCGAGTTAAAGTTCTGGAGGTGGATGCCAACGACTACGAAGGGCTGGTCGAGACCTTCAAAGACTTTGACGTGATCCTCAACGGCCTACCCTGGAAGTACGACCTGGCCGTGACCAAGGCTTGTGTCGAGGCTGGCGTCAGCGGCCTGGACGTCTCTACCGAGGAAACCCAATGGGATTACGACGCGGCTGCTAAGGAGAAAGACATCGTCTTCATCCCTGGCGTCGGCGCTACGCCCGGCATCACCAATGCCATGGCCCGGCGCGGTGCGGATCAACTGGACGAGGTGGACGAGATCCAGATCAACTTTGCCGCCTTCCGCTGCCCGGCTCCTGCCCCTGGTTTGCTCATCACCTTTCTCTGGGAGTTCCACCCCAAGACCGAAGAGCGGACATACTACAAGGATGGCCAGTTCCACTGGGTCGGTCCCTTCGCGGGTTTGAAGACGGTGAACTTTCCTGGCCCTATTGGCGAGCAAGAAGTCTGCTACATCCCACATCCAGAGACGCGCACCATGCCCAAGAGCCTGGGGGCCAAGGCCGTCTCGGTCCACGGCTGCTTTCCACCTCATGCCATGCGGCTGGCAAAGGCCATGTTGGAATCTGGCCTTTATAGCGAAGAGCCCATCACCGTCAAAGGTGTCCAGACCACGCCGTTTGAGATGATGTACGAACTCTTGCTCCAATTGCCGGAGAGCAAACAGACTCCGCTATGGGCTTATGGCTTGGTGGTGGAAGTCTATGGCAAGCGTGACGGGCGCGACGTCAAGATCACGTTCTGGAACCGCCATCCGCCGCAGGAGGAATGGGGCGGTCCGGCGGCCTACTACAAGAACATCGCCATCCCACTGAGCATCGGCGCGCAGATGATTGGCCGGGGTGATGTCAAGGTGAGGGGTGTCGTGTCGCCAGAGACGGCCATTGATCCCCAAATCTTCTTCGCTGAACTGCGCAAGCGGGGTATCGAAATCCATGAGCAGGTGGAGGAGTACCACGTGATAGGGTGAGAAACTCACCGACGTTTCTGGGCCTTCTGGGCTGCCCAGAGCCTCACACGAGGAGAAGGTAACAAGTCTGGAGGATAGTGTATGGATACAAGCAACGATGGTTTAATTTCCCCTGTCTGGACCCGCTACACGCCCATTGTGGCGGAACGGGCGGAAGGGGCCTATGTCTACGATCGGGACGGCACCCGCTACCTGGATTTCACCTGTGGCATCGGCGTGGCCAACACCGGCCACTGCCACCCGAAGGTGGTGCAGGCGGTCCAGGAACAGGCGGCCAAACTCTTGCACGGTCAAGCCAATATTGTCTTCCACCCACCGCTTCTGGAGCTGGCGGAGGAACTGCGGACGGTTGTGCCGGAGGAATTGGATTGCTTCTTCTTCTCCAACAGTGGCGCTGAGGCGGTGGAGGGGGCGATCAAGCTGGCCCGCCACGCCACCGGCCGCCCTAACGTCATCGTCTTCCAGGGCAGCTTCCACGGCCGCACCGCGCTGACGATGGCCCTCACCACCTCCAAGACCATCTACCGGGTTGGCTACCAGCCCCTGCCCGCAGGAGTCTTCGTCGCCCCCTATCCCTACGCCTACCGGTACGGCTGGAGCCCGGAGGAGACCGAGGACTTTTGCCTGCGGGAAGTGGAGTTTCTGCTGGAGACCCAGACTGCCCCCTCGGAGACGGCGGCAATCCTTGTCGAGCCGGTGCTGGGGGAGGGTGGGTACGTGGTGCCCACACCTGGCTTCCTGAAAGGCTTGCGCCGCATCTGCGACAAGCACGGCATCCTGCTCATCACCGACGAGATCCAATCGGGCTTTGGGCGCACCGGGCGGTGGTTCGCTGTGGAGCACTTTGGCGCGACGCCAGACATTATGACGATGGCCAAGGGACTGGCGTCGGGCCTGCCGCTCTCGGGGATCGCTGCCAGGCGGGAGTTGATGGAGCGGTGGATCCCCGGCTCCCATGGCGGCACATACGGTGGCAACGCCTTAGCCTGCGCCGCCGCTGTGGCCACCATCCGCGTCATCCGGGAGGAAAGGCTGCTGGAGAACGCGACTCGGATGGGAACCCACCTGATGGAGCGGCTGCGAGCACTTCAGGCCGAGTTCCCTTCGACAGGCTCAGGACACCGCCCCGTCATTGGTGACGTGCGGGGGTTAGGGCTGATGATCGGGGCCGAGTTCACTGCCCCCGACGGTTCCCCGGCCACGGACCTGGCGAAGGCGGTGGGGAAGGGCTGCCTGGAGCGGCATCTGCTGCTCCTCACCTGTGGCCCATGGGGCAACACCGTCCGCTGGATCCCGCCGTTGACCGTCACTCAGGAGCAGGTGGAGGAGGCCTTGGTAGCTTTCAAGGATGCCTTGATGGAAGCAGTTGCTTAGATCTTGGGAGGACATTATGCCTGTACCTGAATCTATTCTGTATCTCACTGAATCGGACGTCCAGCAGACCCTGACGGTTGCTGAGGCGGTGGACCTGGCTGAGAAGGGCATCAAGGCCGACGCAGCCGGCCAGGTCGTTGGGGACAAGTTTTATATGAATGTGGGCGAGAATGGCTTCATCAAGCCGTTTTCTGGGTATCTGGATGGTGAAGAATTGGCCTTTGTCAAGACCTTCAGCTTCTTCCCAGACAACCCGGCGCGGTTTAACCGCACGACAACCTCGTCAATGGTGCTTCTGTTCGACGCCGAAACGGGCCTGCCGGTATGCCTGATGGAGGGTAGCTGGGTGACCGCCCTGAAGACCGGGGCCTCGACTACTATAACCACTGCCTATCTGGCCCGGCCCGACGCGGCGACCGTGACCATCTTCGGCGCGGGGACGCTGGGCCGGATGCATTTGCGGGCGCTGACTCATCGCTTCTCTCTGCGCCATGCCTACATTTTGGACATCCTACCTCAGGCGGCGGAGGCGTACGTGGCGGAACTGGAACCGGAGATGGACTTTCCGGTGGAGCTCGTACCGCTGGAGGAGCGGGAACGGGCTGTGCGCAAGGCTGACGTTATCTTCACTGTCACCACCGGTGATCAGCCGTTGGTTGAACGAGATTGGCTGCGGCCGGGGGCTTTCGTCGCCCGGCTAGGCTCCTACCAGGAAATCGCCCTCGATGTCATCACGGAGGCCGACAAGGTGGTTGTGGACAACTGGCATTACGTCCGCCCCCGTATCCCGGAGTTGAAGATGCTGGCCGAGGAGGAGCGCTTCGGGTCCGAGAACGTCCACGCCGAGTGGCCTGACGTCGTTGCGGGCCGGAGGCCAGGCCGTGAATCGCCTGAAGAGGTCATCGTCTACATCGCCCTGGGGATTTGGGGCGAATACGCTGCCATCCTGCCCGAGGTCTACCGGCGGGCTCGTGCGCTGGGTTTGGGGCACCAATTGCCCCAGTCATAGAGGCATCAATGGAAAATTACGCTTAGGAAGGAACGCCTATGCGCGCTTTGGTCTTAAGGGATGCCGGGACGGGTTTACAAGGAGGCCACCTGCGACCTGGCCTAATACAGCAACTTCGAGGAGGCGTGGAGGAGGGCAAGTTGGCATAGTGTCCCAAGTTCCAAGTCTGAAGAAGTTCCGACGAGGTTAGAGAGGAGGTACAAGTATGGAATACGGAAAGTTGAAGAACTACATCGGCGGCGACTGGGTGGCATCGCAGTCAAGCGAGATTCAGGACGTGCACAACCCCGCGACTGGGGAGGTCATTGCCCAGGTGCCCCTTTCCACGGTGGAGGAGGTCAACCAGGCGGTGACGGCGGCCAAGGAGGCGTTTCAGGAGTGGCGGGAGACACCGCCGCTGGTCCGCGCCCGCTATATGTTCCGCCTCAAGGAACTGATGGAGGAAAACTTTGAGGACGTGGCCCGCACTTCTGTGAAGGAGCACGGCAAGATCTTGGACGAGTCCCGGGGCGAGGTGCGGCGGGCGATTGAGAACGTGGAGATGGCGACGGGTATTCCTTTCCTGATGATGGGCTACAACGCCGAGGACATCGCGTTGGGGATTGACGAGGAGTGCGTGCTGCAGCCGGTGGGGGTCTTTTGCTGCGTGGCTCCCTTCAACTTCCCGACGATGGTCCCTTTCTGGTTCATGCCCTACGCCATCGCCTGTGGCAACACCTACATTGTCAAGCCCTCGGATCTGTGTCCCATCAGCCAGAACCGGGCCTTCGAAATACTGGACGAGGTGGACTTTCCGCCGGGGGTGGTGAACCTAGTCAACGGGGCGAAGGGGGTGGTGGACGCGCTGCTGATCCACCCGGACGTGGCGGGGGTCTCATTCGTGGGCTCGACGCCGGTGGGAAAGTACATTTATGCCACGGCGGCGGCCAACGGCAAGCGGGCTCAGTGCCAGGCAGGGGCGAAGAACTGTCTGGTGGTGATGCCGGACGCGGTGCTGGACCGCACGCTGGCAGCTATCCTCACCTCCGCCTTCGGCAACACCGGGCAACGCTGCCTGTCAGGTGCTCTGGTGCTAGCGGTGGGGGAGGTCTACGAGCCGCTGAAGGCCCGGCTGGCGGAGGCGGCCTCACAAATCAAGATCGGCGATGGACTGGACGAGGGGGTCCAGATGGGGCCGGTGGTCTCGCGCAAGTCGCTGGACCGTATCCTGGGCTACATCGAGAAGGGACTGGAGGAAGGAGCAGAGTTAATTCTGGACGGCCGTGGGGTCCAGGTAGAGGGCTACCCGAACGGCTACTTCATCGGCTCGACCATCTTCGACAAGGTGAAGCCGGATATGGCCATCGCCCAGGACGAGATCTTCGGGCCAGTGCTGGGCATCATCCCGGTGGCCGATTTCGAGGAGGCGCTCTCCATCATTGAGGACATTCCTTACGGCAACGCCGCCTCGCTCTTCACCGCCAGCGGAAAGTGGGCGCGGGAGTTCAAGTACCGGCTCCGCTGCGGCAACCTCGGCATCAACATCGGCATCGCTGCCCCGATTGCTACCTTCCCCTTCGCCGGAATGAAGGACTCCTTCTTTGGCGACCTGCACGGACAGGGGCGGGATGCGATTCAGTTCTTTACGGATCGGAAGGTGGTGATTACACGGTGGTTCTGATCACGTTTCAAGTATCGCGTTAGGTAGAGAGGTACTGACGATGGAACTAGGCACTTTTGGAGCGATCCTGCGCTTTGCAATGGATCTGGAGCAGCAGGCAGCGGACTTTTACGAGGGGGCAGCGGGAGGTGGGCTAGAGGAGACCTTCCGCGAACTGGCACGGGGGTCCCGCAAGCGGCTGGGTCGGCTGGAGCGAGCTCGGCGGGAGATGGTGGCGGAGATGATCCTGGAGTCCATCACCGGCCTGGATGGAGACGCCTATCGCGCAGACCTGGCCCCCGCGGCCAGCGAAGCCGAACTGCTACGCCAGGGCCAGGCTCTGGAGGAAACGTCCGCTCGCTTCTACCGGGATGCAGCGGACAAGATGCCCATCCGCGAGGTCGTCCGCCTGTTCCAGCGGCTGGCGCGAGAGAACGAGCAGCGTGAAGCACAGCTTGGCCGTTAACCACTGGCTTGGTCGCCAGCAGTCGGCCATTGACACCGAGTGGCTAATAACTCACACTTAAAGACAAGGAGGTACATATGACACGCAATCTGACCCAAACCCGAGAGCTGTTCGAGAAGGCAAAGCAGTTCATCCCCTACGGCGTCAACTCTAACTTTCGCTACTGGGGGGAAGAGGACACCTTGGTGGTGATGCGAGGGGAAGGGTCCCATGTCTGGGACGTAGATGAGAATCAGTACATTGACTACCGGCTGGCCTTTGGTCCCATCATCCTGGGGCACGGCTACCCCCCGGTGGTGGAGCGGGTGGCGGAGGCGATCCGCGACGGGACGCTCTTTGCCTGGACAACCCCCTTGGAGATCCAGGTAGCGGAGCGGATCGTCCGCCTGACCGGTGTGGAGAAGGTGCGCCTGTCCAACACCGGCACCGAGGCGACGATGCACGCCCTGCGCATAGCCCGCGCCTACACCGGCCGGGAGCGGTTCATCAAGTTCGAGGGCCAGTACCACGGGATGTACGACTACGTGCTATTCACTACCGCCTCGACCCCGGCGAGTGCTCTGGGCTCTCGTCGCAACCCCATCAACGTGCAAATGAGTTCCGGCATTCCGGAGGGCATCCGCCGCTACGTCATCAACCTGCCCTTCAACGACTTCGAGCGGCTGGAAGAGGCGGTGGAGGCTCACTGGCACGAACTGGCAGCTATTATGGTCGAGCCTATCTTGGGCAACGCCGCGGGCATCATGTCTCAGCCCGGCTGGCTGGAGAAGGTCCGGGAATTGTGTGACCGTCATGGTATCGTGCTCATCTTTGATGAGGTAAAGACCGGTTTCCGGGTCGCCCGGGGTGGGGCGCAGGAGTACTTCGGCGTGAAGGCCGACCTGGTCACCTACGCCAAGGCGATGGGCAACGGCTTCCCCATCGCCGCCATCGGTGGGAAAGAGGAGGTGATGATGGTGATCGAACCAGGGCGGGTGTCCCACGGCGGAACCTACACCGGCAACACTGTCGGCACCGCCGCCGCCGCCGCGACGTTGGAGATCCTAGAGACAGAACCGGTCTACGAGGCCCTCTTTCAGCGGGGCCAGATGCTCATGGACGGCATCCACGAGATCCTGAACCGGGCCGGTATACCTCATTTCGTCACTGGCCTGCCGCCCATGTTCAGCTTTATCCTTGGTGTGGAGGAGGAGCCGGTTGACTTCCGGGGCTACTGCACGGGCGACGATCCCCTATACGAACGGCTGGCGATGGCCCTCCTCGAGCGGGGGGTGATGCTCGACTGCGACGGACGCGAGCCCTGGTTCCTGAGTTACAGCCACAGCGAGCAGGACATCGCCGATACGCTGACGGCGTTTGAGGAGGCGGTCAAGGCAGTGATCTAAGTTTGCAAGTACCAGGGAGGAGAACAATGCCTTACGGATACCACGGCAAGATTCTGCATGTTGATCTGACAGCAGGGAAGGTCCAGGTGGAGGAGCCCGAGGAGACCTTCTACCGCAAGTATATGGGCGGGAGCGCGATGGGAGCCTACTACCTCCTGAAGCACACCCCGCCTGGCGCCCACCCACTGGGGCCGGAGAACACCCTCAGCCTGATGGTCGGCGTCGTCACCGGCGCGCCCTTCTCTGGGCAGTCTCGGGTCACCGCCACGGCCAAGTCGCCCGAGACCGGCCTCGTCGGCGACTCACAGGCCGGGGGGTTCTGGCCGGCGGAGCTCAAAGCCGCCGGCTTCGACGGCATCGTGGTCCATGGCAAGGCCGAGCGGCCCGTCTACCTGTGGGTGCACGACGGGGAGGCGGAGCTGCGGGACGCCGCCCACCTCTGGGGGCAGTTCACCGCCGATGTGGAGGACGCCATCCGGGCGGAACTGGACGACGGGCGCATACAGGTCCTTCAGTGCGGCCCGGCGGCTGAGGAGGGGGTCCGCTTCGGCGCGCTCATCAACAACGCCAACCGGGCCAACGGGCGCACCGGGATGGGCACGGTGATGGCTTCCAAGAACCTCAAGGCGGTGGCCGTGCGCGGGCGCAACCGCCCCGAGTTGGCTGACCCAGAGGCGGTGAAGGCGCTGGCGAAGTGGGGGGCTGACCACTTTGAGGAGTCGGACGTGTACGGGATGGGACTGTTGGGCACCGCTGAGGTCGTCCTTCCTCAGAACAAGAAGGGCGGCCTGCCCACTCGCAACTGGTTCACTGGCACCTTTGAAGGGGCTGAGGCCATCAGCGGCCAACGGATGGCCGAGACCATCCTCAAGGAGCGAGATACCTGCTTCGGCTGCGTGGTCCGCTGCAAGCGGGTGGTGGAGGTGACCGAGGGGCCGTTCCCAGTAGACCCCCGCTACGGCGGTCCCGAGTACGAGACCATCGCCACGATGGGCTCCTACTGCGGCGTCTCCGATCTTGTGGCCATCGCCCGTGCCAACCAACTGTGCAACATGTATGGGATGGATACCATCTCCTGCGGCGCGACCATCGCCTGGGCGATGGACTGCTTTGAACGAGGGCTGCTTACCCCGGAGGATACCGACGGCATCGAACTCCGCTTCGGAAACGCTGAGGCGCTAGTGCAGATGGTGGAGCGCATCGGAAAACGGGAGGGCTTTGGGCGCGTGCTGGGGGAGGGCTCCACCCGTGCCGCCGAAACCTTGGGCGTGGGCCAGGACCTGGTGGTGGCGGTGAAGAACCACGAACTCCCCGCCCACATGCCCCAGGTCAAGCGGAGCCTGGCCCTCATCTACGCCGTCAATCCCTTTGGCGCCGACCACCAGTCCCACGAGCACGACCCTGCCTACGAACTGGAGAAGGACTGGGAGTACTACCGGGATCGCCTGGCCGAGCTGGACCTGCTCGACCCGCAGCCGGCGCGCAGCCTGGGAGCGGAGAAGGTGCGCTACGCCTTCTACACCCAGTGTCTCTACTCCTGCCTGGACTCGGTTAGCCTTTGCCAGTTCGTCTTCGGTCCGGCCTGGCACCTTTACGGTCCCAGCCAGATGGTGGAGGCCGTGCGGGCGGTCACCGGTTGGAACGTCAGCTTGTGGGAACT
>JABAOH010006251.1_pt2 | contig 26987 bp, 32 predicted proteins | sample 7062181 | NCBI WGS metagenome assembly JABAOH01 (sample SAMN14538630, study PRJNA623070) | marine sediment metagenome | biome: marine biome [ENVO:00000428]; feature: marine pelagic biome [ENVO:01000023]; material: deep marine sediment [ENVO:00002113]; isolation source: pool of 5 deep marine...
CAGGCGGGTAGCTCCCTTGGCATCATGGTCCCACCCAGCGTCGTTCTTGTTCTCTATGGGATGATAGCCAGGCAGCCGGTTGGACATCTCTGGATGGCCGGTGTTTTCCCGGGCTTCCTGTTGGCGGCCTTATTCGTCCTATACATCGCTATTCGATGCAAATTTCAGCCACACCTGGGGCCAGTGTTGCCCCTGGAAGAGCGGCGGCAGATTGGCTGGGCGGAGAAGTTTCGGCTGCTCAGGGCAGGAATAATTCCTCTGGTCATTATTTTTTCCATGACGGGGCTGTTCTTGATGGGGATAACCAGTTTGGTCGAGTGTTCAGCAGCAGGTGCGGCAGCAACGACCATTGTTGCGGTTATCAAAGGCCGGGTAAACCGGCGGGTAATGGACGAGACACTCCGGAATACGCTGAGCGTGAGTTGCATGTTTATGTGGGTTATTCTAGCGGCGCTTACCTTTAGTGCCGTCTTTGACGGTCTTGGCGCGGTGCATGCGATAGAGTCTCTATTTCTCGAAAGGTGGGGACTCAGTCCGTTTGGGATACTGGTCATGATGCAGCTTTCGTACATCCTGATGGGCATGTTTCTGGACGATACGGCCATGCTCATCATTGTTGCTCCTCTCTATGTCCCCTTAGTCATCAAGCTGGGTTACGACCCGATCTGGTATGGTGTTCTCTATACGATAACCTGCCAGATGGCTTACATGACGCCACCCTTTGGCTATAACCTTTTTCTTATGAAGGCGATGGCTCCTAAAGAGGTAACGCTGGCAGACATCTATCGCTCGATCATACCCTTTGTGCTGGTTATGGCTGTTGGGTTAGCCATTGTCATGATCTTTCCCCAGATAGCCCTATGGTTACCCGGAATATATTTCGGGAGATGAAGTCACTGATGCGTATGATCATGCTGAATGCACTCGCGCTGTCATTCGTGGTATCATCACAGCCGTGCTGGCTTATGGGCAAGGTCAACAAGACAAAGGCAACATCAAACCCTGAACCTTTGAACCCGTGACCGGACAATCAATCGGGGAAGCTCAGCTGAAAGGGATTCCGAGTTGGGTTTTGCGGTCCTGGCTGGGTGCACAGAGCAGGCGATGGGGGAGTAGAAATGGTTGTGGAACTCAACGACGGAAACATTCTTGAGCTTATGCCCGAGCTCGGTGGTTTAAAACTCACGGTTGATGAACTCAAAGGAGGGATCACGAACAAACTCTATCGCGTCCAGTCTTCAGACGGGCATGACCTTGTTGTCAGGCTGTATGGCCGGAAAACGGAGTTGTTCATCGACCGGGAAGTCGAAATGGAGAATATCAGACGAATGGAATCTACCGGTGTCACTCCGAAGCTTTTCAAATACCTCCCTGACAGAAGAGTGACAGTCGTCGAGTTTATTCCTGGGTACGTCCTGAAGAACGAAGACTTCCTCAGAGAGGAACTCTGGGAGAAAATCGTTCGGCCCATTAAAATCATCCACCAAAGTGGGGTCACACTGCCGTATCATTTCAATCCTCTGGGTGAGGTGAAACGGATGTATCAGATTCTTTCGGGTATAAACCCAGATTATCCAGAGTTCAAGATCGAACAGACCATTGAGATACTTGAGGGAATCGATGACCACGCCAAAATCGCTCCCGATCAATACGTTGCCTGTCATAATGACCTCTTGGCAGATAATTTCATTCTCGTCGAGGACAAAGAGAAGTATGGGGAACCGATGTACCTGATTGACTGGGAGTATGCCGGCATGAGCACGCCATATTACGATATAGGCGATATGTTTCAGGAAATCCTTGTTCCCAGAGAAACTGAAACCGGGATTCTCAGGGTGTATTGGGGAGAGAAAGATCTTGATCATCATATCTATATGACCGATCTCTTCAAACCGTTTCCGGATATATACTGGTTTCTCTGGAGTCTGATTCAGCACAATATCTCAACAATCGATTTTGATTTCTACACCTATGGAAAAGTCAAGTACGAGAATGCTCGGGGAAACATCCAATACCTGGACGACCATTACGGTGTGAGGTTCGTATGACAAAGCCGACCTGTGACATGGCCAAAGACATCGAAAGCGATTCCTATCTGCCGAGGAGACCGACCGCTCGGATGACTTGAGCAGAAAAGCTCGATATGAGTCCACGAAGGGACCCATTGCAAGGTGGCCCGACCATAAGTCGGGCCTCTTACGTTTGTGAGGACGCTGTGTGGGTAGGTAGGGTGTGGACATCTATCTCTGCGATTGCGGGCGGTACATTAAATGGGTCTTCTTTTGGAAAAGGGACTGCATGAGTATCGTTCGTCTCTGAGCTACATGGTTTTTATCTCCTTTGGGTACGAACCCAGCAGCTTCACGAACGCTGCAAAGAAATGGAGCTCGTCCAGGGCCTCCTTAACGTTTGTATCCTCAGGGTGTCCTTGTAGGTCGAGATAGAACAAGAACTGAGACGGTTCGGCCTTGTGGAGCCTTGACTCAATCTTGGTGAGATTGACCCCGTTCGTCGCAAATCCACCGAGACATTTATATAGAGCTGCCGGGATGTGCTTTGTGCCAAAGACGAGAGAGGTCTTGACATCCTTGGTGACCTTCAGATGTTTGCTCGAGATGACCAAGAAACGTGTCGCATTGTCAGCGTTGGCTTCGATTGATTTTTTCAGGAGCTCGAGTCCGTAAATTGAGGCGCATTGCTCGTGGGCGATAGCCGCCTCCTCAGGATCACCCCTCTCCTTTACTAAGCGTGCAGCCCCAGCCGTGTCCCTGACAGGCAAAGGTTCTGCACCCAGTTCCGTCAGAAAGCTCTCACACTGTTCCAGCGCCTGGGGATGGGAGTAGACGTGGCTGATTCCTTCAAGAGTACTCCCGGGGTTAGCGAGGAGGCAGTGAACGATCCGTTGGTAAGTCTCTCCTACGATGAAGAGATTATGGGTGAGCAAGAGATCGTAGGTTGTCGTCACCGTGCCAGCATAAGTGTTCTCGATCGGGACGATCCCCATTTCGGCAGACCCATCGCTTACAGCTTGAAAGACATGCTTTAGAGTGGGAAGACCAACCGCGGCGACCTCAGAGCCGAAAAAATCATAGCAGGCCATTTCACTGTATGCGCCGCGCTCTCCTTGAAATGCGACTTTCATTTCTTGTTTCCTCCAGATACTCGCGAAGATAGCGGGGGGCCATCTCATCAAGCTGCTGATCAATCCTCCTCAGAGACTCGATGAGTTCCTCTCTCATCCGGGCAGCAAATCGGTTAAAGTTTTGGAGATTGTGGAATAGTTCCCACGTGTCGTTCTGCACCACTTCTAAAATTCTGATCATCCGGTCGTATCCAGGGGTCGCCATAACCTCCTCAGACAGTCCTATGTCCAAAAAAGCTCTTCCCAGTACCTGGACGATGGCCTGGGTAGATGCCATTTGCCGGTCATGGGCCTCCGCCGAACTGACTAGCACGTGAAGCTTCAATCGCCTTAAAAAAAGTTTGACCCTTCTGAGGTTTCGGATGCGAATTGGACAGAGCACAATCTTTTTCCCCTGAAGCCCAAGAGCAGCGCTGTCCGGCCCAAAGAGAGGATGGGTCCCGAGAACGTCCACATTGTCAGGCAGAATAGTCCTCATGAGAGCGACGGGATATTCCTTGACCGAGCACGTATCTACGACAAGGGATCCCCCGACCAGGTGGGGGACCATTTCTTTCAGGACCGTTTCCAGTTCGGAGATGGGAACGCAGAGAACAACAACAGATCGTCCGGCCACATCCTTTAGGGATCCTGACCGAACGCCGAGCCCCCCAGCCACCTCTCTGAGATCCTCCCTATCGTATACCATCAGGTCAAAGTGGTCCTTCAGATGGACCGCCGCCAGGCGACCGAACCGGCCGAATCCCACAATTCCCATGGTCCGTCTCATCGCCTCTGAATCCCTCTAGAAGTTTTCATGATTCGGTGAAAAAGATCCTGTACAAGTTCTCTGTTTATCCCAACCTCGGTGGCCCACGTCATTCGCTCTTTCAGTAGTGTTCGTTCTCGATCAGGATCACGAATCTTGAGCCCTTTTTCTCTCTTATACCGTCCGATCTTTGCGGAAATTTCGTTTCTCCTTGCCAGAAGCTGGATCATTTGGCGATCCACGCTGTCGATCTCTGCGCGAATCTCTTCCAGTGTGCCTGCCCTTTCTTCCAGATCTTTCTGACAGAGAAGGGCATCATACAGGACAAGGGCTACCATGGCTTCGGCGGCCGGGACGATGCGAGGACAAATGCACGGGTCGTGTCTTCCTCGTATGGAAAGACGCCTTTCCCCGCCAAAGATATCGATCGTTTCTTGTTCCTTTTCGATTGACGGAGTTGGCTTAACGGCGATTCTTATCCGAATCTCCTGGCCCGTTGAGATGCCTCCGAGGATACCCCCTGCGTGGTTTGTCTTGAAGCCGTGCCGGTCCATCTGGTCGTTGTTTGCGGATCCTTGGAGACGAGCGACCTGAAATCCATCTCCGATCTCTACAGCCTTGACGCCGCCGATCGACATGAGCGCTCGAGCGATTTCCGCATCGAGTTTGTTGAATATTGGCTCGCCAAGGCCGGGAGGGACGTGGCGAGCTAAGACCTCAACGATACCACCGATCGAGTCTCCCTGAGATTTGTAGAAAATAACACGCTCCTCCATCTTTTTGGCAGCATTCCTGTCTGGACACCGGAGAGGGTTCTTCTCGATTTCCTCTAAATCGATGGTCTGGGCTGTGATCCCATCTATTTCACTGGTGTAGGCAATAACCCGAATTCCGTCCTTTGCCAGTTCCTTCTTCGCTATGGCACCCGCTGCCACACGGGCCGCTGTTTCTCTCCCGGACAGGCGTCCACCTCCCCGATGGTCCCTGATCCCGTATTTTTTCAGGACCCCATAGCCTGCATGTCCTGGGCGGAACACGTCTCTAAGATCGTCATAGGCCTTCGAATCTGATTCCTTGTTCGGAATGAGCAGGCAGATGGGCGTTCCGAGAGTCTTCCCTTGGAAAACGCCGGAGAGAACCTCCACCCGGTCCTTTTCCGGTCGAGGGCTGACAAGTTTGCTCTGTCCAGGCCTTCTGCGATCGAGTTCCCGCTGGACGGACTTAAGGTCAAAATCTAAACCTGGTTTGACGCCATCAACAACAACACCAATAGCCTTGCCATGGCTCTCCCCAAAGGTGAGAATCCTGAATCGCTTGCCGAGACTGTCTCCCATTCTTCTTCCCCATCTATCGATATGCCTAGGCCATCACTTCTGTTTGTCTTTCATTGGAATTCACCGTGGCCAGGATCCTCTTCACAGTCTCCTTTACGCCACAGCCGTCTCGATTAATCGTGACGTCGGCATGCATAGCGTACAGCCGCTCCCTGGCTCGGAACAGGTGCGCTAATGTCTGTCTTGGATTCTCGGTCTCGAGAAGGGGCCTTTGTTTCTGGTGTCCGATTCGATTGAAGATGGTTTCAGGCGATAGGGTCAGATGAATCAGGACTCCTTGTTTTCTCAGCCGGTCGATATTTTCTCGGTCGAGAATTACCCCACCGCCGGTAGCAATGACGCATCGACGCCGCCTGGCCACGTCTCTCACGACACGCTTCTCTGTCTCCCGAAACGAAGCCTCTCCGTATCTCGCAAAAATCGTCGACACCGGCTTAGAATAGGCTCTTTCTATGAGAGAGTCAGTATCGACGAAGGTCCATCCCAACCTTCTGGCCAACTCTTTGCCCACACACGACTTTCCCACACCCATGAAACCAATCAGGACGAGATTCACGCCAATCCCTCCAACAAATCCCAGAACGCCGGGAACGATTTGTTCACGCAATCAGGGTCCCGAATAACCATATTCGGCACGCGCAGTCCAGCAACCGCAAAAGCCATGGCCATCCGGTGGTCGCCGTAGGTTTCGATCTCTGCCCCCTGGGGATCGCCGCCTCGAACCTCTAGGAAATCATCGCCCCCAGTTGTCTGAATGCCCAATTTTTCCAGCTCTTGTTTCAAGGCAGCGAGCCGGTCTGTTTCCTTGTGACGGAGATGTCGAATTCCCGAAATACGGGTTGACCCCTCTGCAAAGGCCGCAACAACAGCAAGGGTCTGGACAGAGTCGGGCATCGTTTTCATGTCGACGTCGAGAGCACGGAGGGGCCGGCCACAGACTTCTATAAAAGCGGCTTCTCGGCGGACCCGACAGCCCATTNNNNGATTCGGCCTCTTGTTATGGCAGCGGTTGCAAAGAAATAGGAGGCGCTGGAAAGATCCCCCTCGATAGCATATTCCCGTCCGACATAGGCGCCAGGCGGCACCCGGAATACCCGGTATCCCTGATGGGTGACCTGGGCGCCAAAGTCTCTCATAATTTCAATGGTCACGTCGACATAGGACCGGGATACCTGGTCTTGTGTCAGTTCCACCTGAACCCCCTTGTGTGCATAGGGGCCCGCCAGAAGAATAGAAGAGAGAAATTGGCTGCTCGTTCCCCCCCGAAGAGTCGTTTTACCGCCCTCGAACCGGCTCCCCTCAATGGCAATTGGCGGACATCCGGTTCCGTTCAACGGACGTGCGAAGATCCCAAGGGGTTCCAGGGCGTCGAGAAGATCCTGAATAGGACGCTGGCGCATCCGCTTGTTTCCGTCAATCACGACTGGTTTCCCGCAAAGAGCGGCAACCGTTGTCAAAAAACGAACTGCCGTTCCAGCTCCGCCGAGAAAGACCGGTCCCGGCGGTGGGTGAACCTTTCCTCTCGTGCCTTGGATCAGAAGCCCTTTGGATGATTCCCGAAGCGTCACGCCGAGTGCCCGAAGACCTTGGACCATATACCGGGTATCCTCTGCCCTAAGAGGGTTCCGCAACAGCGTCTCGCCAGAGGCCAAGGCGCCGATGACAAGCGCCCGGGCGGTATAGCTCTTTGATCCGGGGACGGTCACCTCAGTCTCAAGAATGGAAAGAGGTCGAACACTCCGTTTTTTCACTGCGTCAGCCTCCCTCGGGCCTCCTCCTCCATGAGGGTAAATGGGGCGGGCCTTCCGGTCCACCGTTCAAATTGAGCCACCCCCTGATGGAGGAACATCTGAAATCCTGAGGCGATGCGACATCCCTGCTTTCTGGCGTCCTTTAGAAGCTGGGTTTGAATGGGGTTGTAGACAGTATCGAAAACCAGGTGCGTCGGCCGCAGCAAATGACGGTGAATGAGGCTCTCACCGACATGCGGTGCCATCCCGACCGGGGTTGCATTGACAATGATATCGGTCTCTCCCAATATTTTCCCCAAATCGGCCTCCGCAAAGATTGTTCCGGTAAGAGGACAGGAGATGTTTCTCCGCAAATCGTCTAGGAAACGCTCCAGTTTTTCCCGTTTTCGCCCAATAACGGTCAAAGATTTCGGCGTCCCATGCATCTCTGCACAACAGGCTATGGCCCTTGCCACGCCGCCACTCCCAAGAATGGTCCACCGTTTCCCTTTATGGTCGGTCCCAGTTTCCTCCAAGGCCTTCCAGGCTCCATGTACGTCGGTATTCGTGCCGAACCAACTCCCATCTCGGCGATAGACTGTGTTGACTGCTCCCATTCGGTCAGATTCTGCATCAACCCCGTCCAGCGAGGAGATAATCCGTTCCTTGTATGGAATCGTCACGCTGAATCCCACGACCCCTATTGCGGCAAGGTGGGCCATCAGATTTCCGAAATGGTTGACTTGAAAGGGCAGGTAGACAGCGTCATAACCTACTGCCTGAAAGGCCGCATTATGCATCACTGGTGACAGGGAATGGGAGATAGGATTTCCGACCAAACCAAACACGCGGGTTTTGGGGCGAATCTGATCGGCGCGGTAGATTTCTCTTAATTCTCTTGCAGAAATTTGTCCTGGTGCCGACCCTTTTCCGTCCTCTACGGCCCCAAAGGTCAGGTATCCACCCTCCCGCAGTGTGAGGATTCGGCTCGGTATTCCAAAGGACCCCATACAGAGGGCGATTGTCTTAGCTCTCAGTCTTTTGGTGAGCCTGAGTATCCGTATGTTGTCATCAAAATCATTTGCCGTGGTTGCGATCTTGGTAATGTCCCCTCCCCGTGAAAGGACCTCTTTCACGATCGAGTCGAGATTATCGGGGGTCTCTGAGTGGTTATGATAGGAAACGATAAAGCCTGTTTTGTCTCCTTTCTTTTTCATGAGAGATCCAAACAAATGGGGGGGCGTGTCCCACTCCACATCGATGAAATCGGGATCGTAGCCTAATGCCTCCTCCAGCAACCGAATACGCGAAATCTCCTCTCCCTCAAAAGCCCCCCCTTGCCTCACCGGTCGCAGGGTGACGATGGAAGGCCGCTTCTTCCTCTTTAGCAGCGAAAGCCATACGTCCCGGGGAATCAAATCCAATCGGATTTCGATACAGTCGGCCATCGCTTCAGCTTTTTCCATGGTCTGGAGTGCCTCAGACGGCGTGGCGCCCACGATCGGTATGGCGATCATGACTGGACCTCAGTTAAGGCGTCGCGAATCTCGTTGTGCGGAACAGAACCTCTGACGAGGGCTTTTCCGATAGTCGAGAGAAAGACCATGGTGATGCGGCTATCTTCGGTTTTTTTGTCCCAATTCATCAGCTCGATTATCTTCTCCGTATCGTAGTTGACCGGTATTCGAGTCGGAAGTTTATACTGCTCCAAAAGCTCGAAGATCCTTTTGTTATCCCCATTGCGTAACAATCCGGTCCTGGCCGAGAGAACGGTTTCCGCAGCCATCCCCATGGATACGGCCATACCGTGAGGAACACGATAGGCCGTGTAGGTTTCGATGGCGTGGCCTACCGTATGGCCGAAATTGAGAATCCGTCGGAAACCCGTGTCTTTTTCATCTGCCGCCACCACTCGAATCTTGATCTGGCAACACTTTCTGACGACCTCTTCTAGCTTTTTCGGTTCCCGCTGAGAAATGGCGCGCTGGTGGTCTTCGAGAATCCTGAACAAATCCCGCCCTCTAACAATGGCTGACTTAACGACCTCGGCCAGCCCGTTACGGAATTCATCATCAGGGAGGCTTCCGAGGAGCGATGGGTCAACATAGATGCGGGATGGTTGGTAGATAGTTCCAAGGAGATTCTTCCCATGGGGGAGGTCAATTCCATTTTTTCCCCCAAGGCTGCTGTCCACCTGGGCGAGAAGTGTAGTCGGCACCTGGACGTAGGGAATTGACCGCATATAAAGTGAGGCGACAAACCCACACATGTCACCGACGACGCCTCCGCCCAGAGCGATAAGGCCCGATTTCCTGTCGAATCCTTTCTCAACCATCTCCTCAAAAATACTCCGAACTGTTTCCCATCGTTTGGATTCTTCACCTGGCTCGATGGTGATCATGTCTGTCCTGATACCAGCACGGGTTAATTGTCGATGCAGACGATGTCCGAACAGTTCTTCCACCGTTTTGTCTGTCAGTATTCCGAGCCGATTGCCCAAAGGTCTCTGCCTCAGATCGTCGACCAGGAAGTCGATGATTCCCAAGCCTACGAAAACTTCGGACAGGACGGTCTCTTTTTTCAAAACCAGATCCATTTTTTCCATCGGTTCAGGCATTCCTTCCCAGAACTTGACCGAGATGGCGGATATCCGTCATGAGCTTCTGGAATCGCTCTGGCTTCAGTGATTGGCTCCCGTCAGAAAGCGCTTTTTCAGGCCATGGATGCACCTCGATCAGGAGTCCATCCACACCAGCTGCTACCGCGGCCATGGAGAGAGGAGGGACATACTTCCAGTCTCCAGCAGCGTGGCTCGGATCGACGATAACTGGGAGATGGGTCTTTTCTTTGAGAACAGGAATGGCGCTGATATCCAGGGTATTCCGCGTAGACGTCTCAAAAGTTCGAATGCCCCGTTCACAGAGCATCACCTTGCTATTACCTTCAGACAGCACATATTCGGCCGACATAAGAAATTCCTCGATGCTCGTCATCATGCCCCTCTTCAACAGGACAGGTTTTGCAATCTGGCCCACTTCCTTCAGGAGTGAGAAGTTCTGAGCATTCCGTGCACCGATCTGAAGGATGTCAGCATAGGTCGCCACTAATTCAACATTTTGGGGACTGACAACCTCGGTTATCACCGAAAGTCCAAACGCCTCCCGAGCCTGGGCCAAGAGCCTCAATCCTTCTTCGCCGAGCCCCTGAAAGCTGTAGGGAGAGGTCCTCGGTTTGAAAGCGCCTCCCCGCAATATCGAACCGCCTGCCTCTCTGACCACTCTAGCTGTTTCCATCAATTGCGCCTCATTTTCAACCGCGCAGGGTCCCGCCATGACAACCACATGTCCATTTCCTATCTCGATGTCATTGACCAGGAAATCGGTTGTCACTCCCTTTGTCTCTCGGCTGGCCAACTTGTACGGGGTCGATATGGGTACCACACGTTCGACACCCGGGAGACACTCCAATACCTGGAGGCGGTGCCAACCGCGTCCGTTCCCTGTGGCGCCGATGACGATCCCTTTTTCACCCTCAATGCGATGACACTCATACTCGAGGGCGCGGATTCTCTGCATCACCTCTTCAATCTGTTTGGAGCTCGCCTTTTCTTCCATGACTACTAGCATTGCCGTTCCCTCCAAAAGAAAAACCGCGGGATACATCTCCCACGGCTCTCAAACAAAAAAGCCGTGGGCATCATCGGTCTGCCCACGGCTTTCAGGTTTTTTAAGTTACCTAAATGTCCAGCCGAATGGACAGACCACGTCGGAAGAAAAAGTAAAAATAGAAGTAGAAACCTTTTCCGAACATCTTCATCGTGGTCCCCATTGACTAGAGTGAAAACCTGTCTACTACAACAAAAAAAGAATGTCAATACCCAATTTCAAACACTTTTGAAAAAAACGGTCAAATAGTGTTTTCCCTCAGAAGATGAAGGGCGGCCGAATCCTAGAGATTTATGGTTAATCGCCGGTTAAGTTCACCGGGAACCACTCGAGAAATCACGTTCCATCTCGGTTTGATATACGTTCCTCAAATATCTCTGATCCATGTTCGTGAACTCAATTAGGCGGTTCAGTTTGTTCAGAGCTTGGCCTGAATCAATTGAATGATTAGCTAATTCGATCCCTTCGTGGAAATCCTTGGCTTTTCCTGCAATAAAAAAGGTAGCAGCCGCGTTCAAAACAGTGATACCACGCTTGGCCCCGCAAGACCCATTAAGGATCTCTCGGATGATTTCAGCATTCTCCTCTTTCGTTCCACCTCTGATCTCAACAAGCTTTTCCCTCTTCATCCCGAAGTCCTCGGGTGTGATGAAGTAGCTTTTGAATCTGCCATCCCTAAACTCAGTGATCTTAGTCTGTCCGATAATGCTAATCTCGTCGAGAGTACCCTCACCATGCACAACAAGACCTCTTCTGATTCCCAGATCCGTGAGCACGGCGGCCATCGTTTCCGTTAATCCTGATTCGTAGACGCCTAACACCTGGCCCCTTGCTCTTGCTGGGTTAATGACGGGATCCAGGAGGTTGAATATCGTCCGGAGACCGAGATCCCGACGTATTTTTATGACGTGTCCCAGGCCCTTATGAACTAAAGAGTCATAGAGGAAGCAGATTCCGATTTCTTGGACGCATCTTTCCAACTGGGTCGTTGTCATGTCCAGATTGATCCCCAATGTTTCAACCACATTGGCCGAACCACAAAGGGGAGAGGCTGACTTCCTTCCATATTTGACGACTTTGAGGCCACCTCCAGCCGCGACTAGGGCAGTCGCTGTCGAGACGTTGAAGATGCTTGTTCCCTTGGTTGGGGTGGTCGTGCTGAGAATGGTCTCCCTTTCGATCGTGATCTCCTCACGATCTAATGACACGACATCATCTCCAGCGGTTATGGCTGACGCTTTCTCTCGGATTACCCTTGCTGCAGCTGTTATTTCTCCAGGTGTCTCGCCTTTCATTCTCAAGGCTGTCACGAATGAGCAGATTTCCGCATGAGATGCTTTCCTTGTTGTAATCTCCTCCATTACCTTCGTCATTTCTTCTTCCGTCAGATTTCGCTTCGAGACGACTTTGCCAATGGCTTCCTTGATCATTTCTGTCCTCCTCGTGGTTATGTTGTCGAAAACGAAAAAGCCGCGAGCTCATTTCATCGCCCACGGCTTTCTCTTTAGGAAACGAAAGGCCGTGAGCAAGGGATTTGCCCACGGCCCCGATTATTCATTCATCCATCCAATTATCATCTCGCCATAAGTCGGCAAATCCCTACTTTTTCTCTCCACCACCAATAGAATCTATAGCGGTTCATCATTTTCCTCTGGCTGATTTAACACCTGAACAGAGATGTGAATACCAAAGCGGTAGCCCTTTGTCAAGAAAAAAATCCGATGCTCTTTATCTGAGTATGGATATACTCTCTGGCCCGTATTTCTGCTCCGTATAACAGCCCGGGCAAAGAAGGACGCACCTCGATTCTATGACACCTATAACTAGGCGGCCTCCTGGGAGATCTCCTCGATAGCTTTTACATAGGCTCCGACCAAGCCATCCATTCCTTCTTGAGCCCTGGCTAGATCATTATCATTGTCGATGAAAAAAGGTTCTGCGATGATGCAGGGAGCCTTGGTGTAACGCAGGAGATACCCGCCCCGGTCTTCAGCTGTTTTTGGTTTTAGCCCTCTGTTGGTCACTCCCAGGTGATCGACAAGGTGGTTGAGAAGAGTTTCCGCCATTTTCCTGGCTCTTTCAGACTTGTGGTAATAAAGTACCTCGGTCCCTGAGACTTCCTTGTTGAAGGCATTGCAGTGGAGACTGACGATAAAGTCGGGCTGAAGAGCATTTATGTCGTCCGGTAGCTCCCGATAGGTCCGCCGATATATTCTCTGGATTTCGGTATTCTGAACTTCCCTCTCAATGCTGCGGGCCAGGTCTTCATTGAAATCGAATTCGGTGAGATTTGCCGTCTCATTTTTGGCTCCCGGCGACCTTTTCTTGTGGCCAATGACTAGGGCACAGAGCTTGCTCATGAGAATTGGCCCTCCTCCAGGACGTATCTTGTTATCTTTATGGGTATGTGCTAATTGGTCGAGACCAGATCGATCTCGAGTGCGTCCAGAACTCGAGACAGGGCTATTCCATAGGTCCAATTCTCCTGGGCATGACCCGTGCGGAGTTTCTCCTGCCACCCGCCCCATAGAAGACCGATCGGGTTCAATTGTTCATCGTCTGTTACGATCAAGCTCCCGCTGTCGCCATGAGTCGAAAAAGGGATATCCTTATCGCCAACGATGAGCAAATCCGTGTATGCGGTCGCATCTCTCCCGTCAATGAATTCATAACCGAAACCCATAATGGTTCCACGACGTAGTCCCGTCGTGCGTCCAACTCGTAAGACTTTCTGACCAATGATCGACATGTCATCGAGAGAGATATTTTTCGGTGGGCCGAGTTGCCCCACCCCCATCATATGTGGGTTGGTATCTTGCACGTCGAAATCAGGAGCCAGGCCAACAAAAGCGCAGTCCACACGGACGAATGTGTTTGGCTCATCGACCAGCGGCCCGTACCAGTCCTCATCCGTAACATACTCGATTACGGTCTCGGTCGTGCCGATCTGTGTCCCCCAGGGGACGGGGTGAAAAATTTTTTTGCCCGGTTCGATGCCGACATGCTGGTTGGTCAGAAAACCGAAGGCCTCATCGCTGCGTTTTCTGGCAAAAGCGCCCAGCGTCCCCATACTGTAGGAACCCTGATCCTGATTCACCCAATGAGCAACCTGAGACCCGACCCAAACCTGATCGTCCCATCCACGCAAGCGTTCCGCCAGTTCGTCAACGGCCGGTGGCACGTCTTTTTCTGTCTCGGCTTTGCCTCCCTCCACCACATCGAGTGCACATTCGAGCCCATCAGGTCCTTCCAGCTTCTTGGGTATGAGCTGTGATCCGGGAATCCATTTTGGATTGATCTTTTGCGGAACAAACACAATAATTGCTGGCTCCTTGCTGAGGGGCTGGCCGGTGGGTTTCTTGAACCCAAGGGCGGTCCCCAGGTTGCTGTTGATAGAATCGAGGAACTCTCGATTATGGGCACGTATCCGCATCAGGTCTCTCAATGTTTGTGCTTGTGCCATTTTTTTCACCTCCCCGCATTAGATTTATTTTAATCTTGTCCTAAACAGATGTTCCAAATCAAGGGGAAAGAGAGACTGGAACTGATCAGGATTAGGCGGGTGCCTGGAAGGGCGAAGGGGGTTCGTTTCAGGCAATGCTCCCTGTGTTCATTCTCCAAATGGCGAAGTTCAGGGCTGCCGCAAAGGATACCCAAAAAAGGTAGGGGAGTAACAGGTAGCCAGCCGCACGGCTTAACTGGCGAAAAGCAATCGATGTGAGGAGGATGGCAAACCATAGGATCACGATGTCAGCAAAAGCCAATCCTGGAAGCCGCAGTCCAAAGAACAGAATCGACCATGTAGTGTTGAGTGCCAACTGTATCACGAATAGCATTAGGGGTAGGCGGGCGGCGGCCAAACCACCCCGTTGCCACACTAACCATGCCGCTACTGCCATCATGACATAGAGAGCGGACCATACCGGCCCAAATACCCAGTCGGGCGGGGTCCAGGAGGGTTTGATCAAACCGGCATACCACGTCGGAATAGATGGCGTCGTAAAGAGAGACCCCAGAAACGCTGCGCCGAAGCAGAGCGCTATCCACACGGCCAGACCGATAAGTGAACGTGATAGATTCATCTCAAATTTTGAGGCCATGGGAGAAGAAGGCCCGACGGCCGATCATTTGGGTTCCGTGGGGTATCCGGCCTCTACCCATTCGTTCCACCCCCCTTTGAGGGCGTAAACCTTGGTATATCCATTGTCCATGAATTTCAGCGCCAAACTGGCACTGGTCGCCTCATTGGCTCAAGCTCAATAGAGCACGATTGTCTTGTCTTGGGAATACTTATCGGCCCAAGATTCGATTTCTTTCGGGTTTTCCCGGATCGCCCCTTCGATTTTTCTGGTGCTCTCCTCCCAGTCACGGCCGAGGTGAACATCCACGATGACCAGGTCAGGATCTCCAAGCATCGCCTTGAGATCCTCCTTGGACATCCTCGAGGCTTCCGTAGCCATGGCTGTTACAATTGACATACCTATGATGGCGAGCACAAGGCCCGCTGCTAATATTCTCAGACTTCTACCTTTCATTCGATCAGCCCCTTTCTTTTTCGAGTTTTTCCCGGATATTCTTCGCAAACTGTTCTGCCATTCCCTTTGCCATGGTACTCATAATCTTTTCTCCGAAGCCGATGAGTCCCTCCCCAAGTTGTGTGTCGGCTGAATAAGATACGTCCACCTCACCCTGGGAAATCTCTTTGAGGTCGATCACCGTATCGAGGCGAAAGGTCCCCCCTCCGATATCAGCGGTTCCTTCCGTAATAGACCTCAGGTGACGAGGTGGGTCCATTTCTGTGATCGTCGTCTTAGATTTTACCACGATCGAGATGATGGCCAATTTGATCGAGATGGCACTTTCGTAAGTATTCTCGTCGACGATTTCAATTTTGTCGCATCCAGGTATGCATAAGCCGATCTTTTCTGGATCGAGCATGAATTGCCAGACCTTCTGGATGGGCGCCTTCACACGAAATGTCTCTTCAACCATCATCGGATAAGATCCTCCCTTTTCGGTCCGGTCTCTTTTCTGTCAGGCTGCGGCTTTTGTTTCTCCATTTCGGCCGCTATTTTTACGGTCTCAAAGTGGATATCGACCGTGTCCTGAATCTGTCGGGCATAACCGCCACCCATGGTAATGGCAACAGGGAGGCTCGCGCCGTGGCAGTGATGGAGAACGAGTCTGTCACGATTCGCGAGGCCTTCTTTCGTCAAGGAGAGGCGTCCGAATCGATCATTCAAATACGGGTCTGCACCGGAAAGGTAGATGGCGAGGTCGGCCCCAGCCAGTTTGAGCGCCCGAACCAGTGCCCCCTTGAGGGCATCCAGATAGGTCGCGTCATCGGCACCGTCATGGAGCGGTATATCGAGGTCACTTCTCTCCTTTCGAAATGGAAAACCGTTATGGGCGTGGATAGAAAACGTAAAGACCGTCGCGTCGTTTTGTAGAATTGATGCAGTGCCGTTTCCCTGGTGGGCGTCACAGTCGATAACGACGACACGCACGGCCCTGCCTTCGGCTTGCATTGCAAACGAGGCAATGGCACTGTCGTTGAACACGCAGTAGCCCTGACCATAATCTCTGAAGGCATGATGGGTGCCGCCAGCGAGGCTGACGGCCAAACCGTCTTCGAGGGCAGCGCGGCACGCCTCAATTGTCGCGCCACAGGAGCGGCGGGCCCGTTCAACCATCTCCATCGACCAGGGAAACCCAACCCGTCTCATTTCTTTGTCTGACAGATCGCCCGTCTTCACGCGACAGAGGTATTGCGGATCGTGACCCCTAAGGATCTCCTCATCAGTGGCCGCATGGGGGACGCAGAGGTTCTGTGGAGGAACCAATCCGGCCTCGCAGACCTTTCGCCTGAGAAGGGAGTATTTTTCCATTGGAAAGCGGTGTCCCTCTGGGAGAGGGATCACGAAATCGTCGGTATAGAAGATCTTCACGCTCAGTTACTCCCCATGTCGACCATTCTGCCGAAAAGATTCGCCGGGACAGTGTGTTTCTGTTTTCTCTTAAGGGGTGGGGCTCTATCTCCGCCCTCTCAAACGTGATTCCGCAATTGAAGTTCCACGGGGTGTGGATGCAAATAGTATTGCTCCTTAAGGTAAGGCTGGTCATATTTGCGGACGTAGTGATTGATTAATGTGATGGGTACGATAAGAGGAACGAACCCTCGATGATAGTAATCAATGACCTCGAGGAGTTCCCTCTTTTCATCTCCGGAGAGTTGCCTCTTAAAATACCCCACGGCATGCATGAGCACGTTTGTATTCTTTTTGGCGGTCGTTTTGAGGCGAAGGGCCTCCATTAAGATTGTCTGGTACGTCTCGTAGAGTTCTTCCCCTGAAAGGTTCCTGGCCTGAGCGACGAGTTTTCCCATCATCCGGTGATGGTGGGGAGCGTGAGAAAGGATCAGCATTTTGTGTTTGGTGTGAAAATCGACCAGGTTACCGCGGTTCTTGCCCGCTGCCAGCGTTTCTCTCCACCGCTTGAAGACAAAGATGCGTTCGATGAAATTTTCGCGGAGCTTGGGATCATGCAGGCGCCCCTCATCTTCGACTGGCAGAAGAGGAAAGTGCTCCATGAAAACTCGAGCGAAAATGCCTATCCCTTTCTTCGCGGGAACACCGTTTTTGTCGTAGACCTTGATTCGTTCCATGCCACTGCTCGGTGATTTACTCTTGAAGATAAAACCACAGAGACCTTCCTTCTCCAGGTCAGCGACTCGTGTCCGTGCCCAATGGACCATGCGCTCCGTATAATCCTGATTGGTTTGCGACGTGACAAGGCGGGGCGCGGCGGCGTCTCCCACCAGACGCAGCGGCTCGCGAGGCGTGGGAAGACCGCATTCCACCTCAGGACATACCGGGACGTATTCGACGAATCTGCCAAGGGTGTCGGTGATGAATCGGTCGAGTTTGTGCTCGCCATTCCACCGAACCTTTTCGCCCAATAGACAAGAACTAATTCCCAGTTTGATGGTTGTTTTCAATAGCCTCCCCCTTGTGATACAGCCGAGATTGGATTCCCTTTGACGAATAAATCATCCCTCCTCTAATATAGCCCCACCGGCGGGATTACGCCATATCCTTATTTATGTGCTTTTTCCGGCAACATAAGGTCTTGGTTTTTCCTCCGTTGGCCGATCTGAACGATCGGGGGTGGGGTGTTGCAGGAAGGCATAAGGGCGTGAAGGCAAAAAAAAAGAGGAGAGTACGTCCCTCCTCTCGCGAAGAAAATGAGAATACGTTTAATGATCGTTCTCAGCTAATTTAAACATCATGCTGGCGATCGCTTTTCGCTCTTCAGGCGTTCCAACATCCCAAAATTTCCTGAGTAACTCTTCTTCTTTGGTTGCCGGACAGATCTTCTTGGCAAGAAAGTCTCCGATCTTGACTCCCATTTCTTTGATCACTTCGTCAGAGACGCCGAACTTACGTGCCTCAGCGATTCCCTCATGAAGCGTTGATCTCCACGTTTCCCAATCTTTAACAAAATCCATCGCGTTTATGCACTTCGTCGTTTCCATATTAACTACCCCCTTTCTTGACGTAAGCATAATAAATGTGATCACTCTATTTCAAGGGGGGGTGGCTATCGGCTGGTATGGGTCGTTTCCCATGTTCACAGAGATCATGAGAGCGGCCTTTCGTGGTAAGTCCATAACCGAATGGTACCACGGTCGTTCCCTGGTGAAAGGGGATTAGGGGGTTTTCACTAGTCGCCAATCAAAGGAAGTTGATCTTTCGGCTACAATGCTTTACGCTGTCAATCGATCACAAAAGAAAAAGGGGACCGGTTATGCCACGGATCGAGAATAAGGTCGTTGTTCATTTTCGAGACGGTCGGATCGTCAAGGGATATACCCACAACTTTAGCCCGAACAAGGAGACCTTTCATGTTGCCGATGTTGAAAACAAGCACCAGGTCACCGAGGTGTCCATGCCTCTCATGAAAGCGGTCTTTTTTGTCAAGACATTCGAGGGAGACAAAAACCATCCAAATCCAGAAGATTTTTCATTGGAGAGTCTAAAGAACGTCCCCGGTTTGAAAATCAAGGTCACTTTTTTTGATGGGGAGGTGATGTACGGCACGACTCACGGCTATTCGCCGCAGCGGAAGTCTTTTTTCATGTTTCCTGCAGACAAAACCATCAACAACGAAAGGATTTTTGTTCTCAAGGATTCGACCGTTGGAGTCGACACCTGGAGATAGAAATGGGAATACCATAGTCGCCATAATGGTGAATTCGTGAATCTCTCTATATTGTTGCAATTATTGCAATCTCAAAGTTAGCCTTTCACTGCACGAACTAACATGCCTCTGGTCGCTGGAGAACTGTCAAACCCTGTTTCCCCGAGCAACTCTGAATTCACGAAACCAGCCTTTGTGCATAGTGCCAGGAAAGCCTTTCCCGGTATGGCTCCGCCTTGTCACTTGGCCCAGTTGTCGATCCTGATTTGTTTGTCATCGGGGGATTCACCGATCAGGAACTGGTCGGCAATCATGAGTCGTCCCCCTGGCTTCAAAACCCGAAAAACCTCTGCCACAGCCTCTGCCTTGTCCGGAATCAGGTTGAATACCCCATTGGATATGGCCGCATTGAAGGTTTCGTCTGAAAAAGGCAAATCCTCACCAGTAGCTCTGAGGAAGGTGACATTGGGTAGGGGGAAGTTCAGGAGGTTTTCCTTCGCCCGATCCAACATCTCGGTGATCATGTCCATGCCAACCACACGCCCACCGGCGCTGACAAGCGTCGCAGCCGCCATGGTGTCCAGGCCACCGCCACATCCGACGTCTAAAACGGTCTCCCCGGCATGGATCGGCCCCAGGCTGAAGGGATTACCAACACCGCAGTATGATCCAACAGCAGATTCGGGAAGATCCTGAACAAGGTCTGGGTCGTATCTCAACCCGACAAGGCCGTCACGGCCGGTGGGGTACCTGAAAAGGCCATTGGGGGTAACAGAAACTCTGGCGTATTTTCCCCATAGGCCGTCCTTGATGCGTTGTCTATCATTGTCGTTGAGATCGTTTTTGGTTTCCATCTCGGCCCTGCGTTCTACGGGTTGCATCCGACACCTGAGCGAACAGCTTATCTGGTTGGGGAGAAAATCTCCCACGCCAATGGGTTAAATCAAAGCCCCTTCTGTCCAGCCAACCCTGATCAAATCAATTCGTTTTGGGTCCCCGACTCCGACGTTATACTTCAGGTCAGCGTAAGTCACATGGTGAGTCCGCCTTGTGAAAGGCTTCTCCTCGCCGAAGTAGTCACGGCGTTTGGCCGAAAGCAACTGAACGCCAATCGCATCAACGGCGACGGGGTCTGAAGAGAGGAGTATGCCCTTATAGTCCCACACGTAACTGCTGTTGTAATGGTGGGGACCACGGCCGTAAAAAAGTGGCCGGAGGACGACGAGAATATTCAGCCGGGTCTTTCCCTTTACAATCGGTAACGTCCATATGCGTCCGAGGCTTGCACAGGCATTGGGATGGTACCAGAATGGTAGGGATACAAACATGATATAGTTCTTTAAACAGCCACCGATACCTGACCAGTGATGTGTGCGCAAGGGGCGGACATTGATGAGTTGTGTGCAATCTGCAAGCGTCGTCCGTGCGCCCCGGTCGTCCATGCGAACCCTCGCCCTGGGCAATCCAGAATCCGCGAGACGATTCAGAATTGCCCCTTCCACTTCTTTTGGCGTCGGCAGATATGCCCATACGTTGGTCTTGATCCCCACGAGAGAATTCGGGTCGATCAATTGGCGCCACGCCTCGGTCGTATCGTCAATATTCAACAGGGTTCTCACCCCGTCATCGAGCATCTGTTGAATCACGTCCCCATTTGGATTACGGCCCTTGGCGAGGGCATCTGGGTGACGCACCAAGACAACCCTAGAGCGCTTTTCAGATTCCTGTTGCCCTGCAGTTATCGCGGGGGTGCCCAGTAAGGTGGCGACTGCCGCGTAGGTACTGCCACGCAGGAAATCGCGACGGGTAATCACGGGCCTTCCTTTTTTCATTGTTTCTCCTCTCTTTTGCTGCGCACGGCTTCTAGAAAGGATCGGGCCCAGTTCTCCGAAGGAGCGTCGAGGACGACCACTACCAGTGACGAATATAGCTCTGTTGCAGTCCATGTGCCATCCTCTGTCTGAACGGCCGATGACCCCTTTGCTTCCGGCATATAGGCGGTCAAAAAACTTTCGAAAGCCCTTTCTGCCTTCCCCTTCGACGGGTATTTGGCAATGAGCAGATAGGGATTTCCTTCCTCACTCGAATATCTCGCGAGCACGGCTTCAGTCTTGGTATCGAGAAGGAGAATATTCTCATCGGCCAAATAATAGTGGAGGTTCAATACATTGTAGTCATGGAAATAACGGATTGACTGTTCGATCAGCTTATTTTCAGGCAGAGAGGAGAGCAATTTAGGTTTTTGCCCCGTCGATTGGACACTGTCCGCAACAGCGCTGCCCAAAGAGACAACTGCTTTTTTGGACTGATCTGTTTCCTCGCGGGTCATAATTGAAACAAAGAACCGCCCCTTGAAGAGACGGAGTAGCCCTGCTTCGTACTCTGCGCCGTCTCCAATTCCAATGTCACTACCCCCACGCTCGGCAGTGAACACGCCGTAGGCATCCTCGGGCGTGCCCATATCATATACATCGAGAATGATGTCAGGGTTGTCCGCCTTTGAATAGGTGGTGACGGTGACCGTCCGAAAACGGTATGCCAGGTAAAGTTCAGCACCTCCATTGATATACTTGAAGAGCGTCTTTCTATCATATTGGCGCACCTCGGAATCCGCCACCCAGCCGTCCAGTTCTTGTGGAAAGTCATAGTCCATGGTCCCAGTCCTTCTCATGGCACATGATAAAAGTGTTGCTGTCGCAATGGTGGTTGCGATGAGGAGCCGAATGGTTCGACAATCGCTCAAGGATCGCACCTGAACACCTCTTCACTCCGACTCGGAATGCCCCGGCCTTGACAAACCGGGAATTCGTCTCTTCAATGAAAGTCTTACTGAAACTACCAATTGGAGTCAAGGGGCAGACCCTCTTCCCTCTGTTCTTTTAAGGTTGAGTGGGTTTCGGAAGTTCCAAACACATGTCTCGAGAGGTGATATAATCCAGGTCAGCTGATGAAGTCCCGACGGTCATTTGGCCGTCCGGTTGATCCCACAATTTCATTGATTGGAGTACCCGTAGGAATAGGCATGCTCCCCTTCCTGAATTATTTCTTCTTCATCTTCCATTCCATACTGATTGTTTTCAGCCTCTTCGGCTGGATATGGAAAAAGACCCGCCTGGTAAACCTTGTTGTTCTGTTATTGATCGGATCTTCATGGTTTATCCTGGGAATATGGTACGGCCTCGGTTTCTGCCCCAGCACCGAATGGCACTGGCAGGTCAGGATGAAATTAGGTTACTATGACATGCCGGCATCCTACACCAAATTCCTTTTTGATTCACTCACAGGACTCAATGTGAGCGCAGGTTTTGTCGATATCCTGACCGTTGTCTTTTTCATGATAGCGCTTTTTGTCTCCGTGGTGGTAAACGTGCGGGGTTGGATGAGGACTAGAGGACCTTCCCCATAAAGGGGTGGCTGACCCAATCCTTAGGACAGGTTTCATTATGATTCGCGTTGAGGTCCTCCTGACTGAGCAAGAGATGGCTGGCGGGTTTCTGGAAGCCTTTACGAGAAGGTATTTGCCTGAACAGTTTTTCTACTGGTTTCCCCTTTCCGTCAAAGCCTGGTTGGACCTGTGCACAGGTGGGGCGTATCGGAATTATGTACGATCCTATGAGTTGATCCAGGAAAATGCTGCTCATATCGCCTCGCGACTTCCACAAGGAGAGGTCGAGGTGATCAGCCTGGGAGCAGGCCAGGGTGATAAGGATGTTCTTATCCTGGATGCATTACGGACCTCTGGTCGCCATATCGAGTATATCCCCGTCGATGCGAGCCAGTCCCTGCTGGAAATCACCTGTTCAAGAGCAATGGAAGCTGGTTTTTCCTGTCGGGCCATCAAGGCCGATCTTACAAATCTCGAGCATCTGATGCGGCTTGGCCCGCCAAAACAATCAAAAAAGACGAGGTTGATGCTTCTCTTGGGAGGCACAATCGGCGCCTTTGATCCTGACCGATATCTCAGAGACCTGTGCAGTATTGTCAATGAGGAGGATTTCTTGTTGATTGATGGAGAGCTCTATGCTGGGTCTCAGACGATGGCAGGGTATGACAATCCTCTTAACCGGCAGTTTGCCTTCGCGCCTTTGAAGAGCGTTGGCATTACAGACAGTGGCGGAGAGGTTTGTTTTGATATGCGGGAAGATCCATCGACTCCAGGGCTTTATGTGGTTTCGAAGTCTTTTGTTGCCCTCCAGGATCTTGAGCTTTCGGTAGCAGGAATTCCCGTGATGCTGAAGTCCGGCGAAAAGATAGAGATGAGCGGTTCAGCCAAATATAGAAAAGAGACTTTTCTCCAGTTGATTTGCCAGGGGGGAAAACTTCTCTGTGAGGCCGACTACCTGACGAATGATGGCCGTTTTATGATGGCACTCGTCACACCCCAGGAGTAAGTTTCAGATCGCGGAGACCTGTCACCAAAGTTCGTCCGTAGCTAGCTGTGAAGCCTTCCAAGGGGTGACGTGCCTGTGGTATGATTTTCTGGCCTCTGGACGCAAGTCTTGCGTGAGACATGTATGAATCGAACATAGGGAGGAAGGACATGGGTAAGAACGTCTGTTATGGAGATCATGTCGGTCACCTCTGCGTTTTGGCAAGTGACGAAAAAATCGAGGAGATAAAGGAGCTAACGAAAAATCCCGAGTACATATGCTTCAATTGCGGCAGGGTGGCCGATTGCGAGGCGAATCTGTGTAACCCGATGCCTCTGAAGTAATTGAATCGGAATGGCAAAGGCTCCCGAATCGAGAAAAGGAGAACCAGGATTTCATCATTCTAGATTTGGAGACCCTCTCAGGCAGCGCCGTGGAGAGAAGACACAGCGTTCACGCTTTGAGAGGTTTCCGTATTGGAGGAGAACCCAGAGGTGTCCCATTCTGACGTTACGATTGTGGGTGCTGGACTTTCCGGTCTGGCCTGTGCGTTGCCTCTCGATCAGAATGGGATCTCGGTGAGGATTTTCGAGGCGTCTGACGGAATCGGCGGTCGAGTGCGTACCGACCGGATGGATGGCTTCTTGCTCGACCGGGGATTCCAGGTTTTTTTGACCGCTTACCCTGAGGCACAACACGTTCTCGACTATGAGGCTCTTAACTTCCGCCCCTTCTACCCGGGCGCCATGGTCCGCTTCGGCGGCCGATTCAACCGAATCGGTGACCCATGGCGCCATCCCTTGGATGGGATCCGATCCCTTTTCTCACCCATTGGAACATTCACAGATAAGGTTCGGGCGGGTCGCCTTCGGCAACGAGTTAGGACGGGATCTCTTGAGGATCTGTTTCGGCGCCCTGAGACCTCGACCATTGATGCCCTGCATGCCCTTGGTTTTTCTGAAGGGATGATCGACCGTTTCTTTCGGCCTTTTATCGGCGGCGTGTTTCTCGACAAAAACCTCGACATATCGAGCCGAATGTTTGAGTTTGTTTTCCGGATGTTCTCCTTGGACGATACGGCCGTGCCATCAAATGGCATGGGCGCCATTCCTGAACAATTGGCCTCGCGGCTGCCCGAGGGAACGGTTCAAACCAATGCTCGGGTGGTGAAAGTCCATGAAAGAGGAGTGACACTCGAATCAGGGGAAGAGATCAGGAGCCGGGCCGTGGTGATAGCCACTGAAGGGCCTGAAACGGAGCGACTGGTCGGTGAAAAAAAGAGATCACCAATGCGTGGGGTGACTTGTCTCTATTTTGCTTTTTCCGAACCGCCTTCTACCGAGCCGATTCTGTTTCTGGACGGTGATGGGAAAGGACCAGTGATTAACCTGTGTGTCCCAAGTCAGGTGGCGCCCGCCTATGCCCCGCCCGACATGTCCCTGATTTCGGCCACGGTGCTCGGGTGTTCAGAGGATACCGATAACCATCTTGTCGCAGCTGTGCGCACCCAGCTGGCCGAGTGGTTTGGCCGGGCCGTCCACGATTGGCGACATGTGAGAACATACAGGATTCGTCATGCCCTGCCGATGCAGGTCCCACCGGTCTTGGAGCCTTTTTCCCAGTCCCTTCAGATTCACCCCTGGTTGTTTGTCTGCGGGGATTACCGGAGTGTCGCCTCGATCCAATGGGCATTGGTTTCTGGACGGAGAGCTGCCGACGCTGTTATTGAATCGTTCTTAAGATGACAGGAAAAGCAGGCCCGTGACAATCATTTTTTTATCTCAAGTTGCCGCTACGCTGCTCATGACAGGTATTACGTGGTTCGCCCAGGTGGTGCATTACCCCCTTCTGAGTCTCGTCAAAGGGGCCTCATTTAAGGAATATCAGATTGTGAACATGCGTCTGACAACGTTCGTTGTTGGTCCTTTGATTGGGGCCGAAGGCTTAACGGCCTTCCTCCTCCTTTGGCAACGGCCGACTGGGGTCATGATTTCCCAGGTTCTGATAGGAATCGGCCTGCTCGCGGTCATTTGGCTCTCCACGGCTTTTCTGCAGGTTCCGAAGCACAATATCCTCGCCCAGGGTTTTGACGTTCGAGCCCATCGAGTCCTCGTCATATCGAACTGGATTCGGACGGTCGCCTGGAGCCTTCGCAGCTTGCTGGTACTTTGGATGGTGGTGGGGGTGGCTGGATGAATGACACCTGATTTGATTTATCCGACAACAACGATTCCCAAATAGCCATCGACGGTGACTTCATCTCCCGTGTGGATGAGAGAGATCGCGTTCGGGACGCCGGTGACACAGGGGAGTCCGTATTCTCTCGCGATGATTGCCCCGTGGATCAGCATACCACCCCGTCGTTCTACGATTCCTGCAGAGAGGGGGACGACGAAGGTCATTTGGGGTTCAACCGCGTCGCATACGAGGATCTCCTTTGACTTGAAATCGAATAGGTCTGACGGATCCAGGATGACCCGTGCTTTCCCTTTTGCAATGCCGGGACCCGCAGGCTGACCGACGAGCTGTCTTGCCTTCAATTCGTCGTCGGAAGCCGCCTTCTTGGCGGTATGATGCCTTTTGGGGACATAAGATGGATCCTCAAGGGTCTTGACAAGTTCCACCGTATCGATGCCCTGTGCGTCGAGGGTGGCTCGTTTTTCGATTCGCCGTCGTCCCTCATCGATTGCGGCGAGCATTGGCCCCTCAATTCTACCGAGGTAGATATTATCATCGTCCCTCAATCGATAACTCGCACGACCCAAATCGAGAAGCTCGGCAGCCTCAGCTTTCTGCGCCCCTCTGAAATGTGAGAGGAAATTGTTCTTCAGTGCCTCCACATCTTTTGATCGTCTCTCTTCATCCGTCGGGGCGCGGCTGGCCATTTCGAGAAGCAATCGGCAAATCGCCTCCCGTTGTTTTGTGGACTGGGCGAGACCCTGGAATAGATCGCCAAACCTCTCCATAAACTCGCCCAGGGCCGTTGTAAATCCTGGGTCCGAATCCTCTTTCTGACTCCTGAGACTCTCGGCGAGACGTGGATTCTCTCTTATCATACCCGCCATACCCTCGAGCATCCGGTTCCTTTCAAGGCTGGCCATACTGGTGGAACCGAGAAGGTCGATGAACTCGTACGGGTCAGTGGGGCGCACCGTATCATTGTAAGCCTGACCGAACAATCGGGCGCCGTGGGCGAAGGGAATAAAATCACTCCAGTAAATCTTCACCCATTTCTCGTGGACGTGGGATCTCCGGGTGATCTCGGTGGCAAGTTCCGCATCGGTTAGTTTCGTCACATCCTGACGACTCAGGCTTTCGGCCTCCTCGACCATGGCTGGAATGAGTTCTCTTTCGATCCTGCGCCGAAGGGTTTTGAGGTTTTCGAAACTCCGGCGGAGGCTAAGATACCAGGCACGATTGTCCGTCGGCTCGCTGGTCTTTCTGGTTGTGATCGGCCGCGATTGGAGAACGAAGAGGAGATCTCTACGAAAGGTCCACTCCACATCCTGCGGTGGCCCAAATAGACGCTCAGTTCCACGGACAAGGTCAAATACCTTCCGAATTCTTTTGCGATCCAGTGGGGGGGTGTCCACCTTCGTCCTTGGCAATGGATCTTGCCGGACGCCCTCCGGTGTAGGGACGATTGTTTTCTCACGGTGTGCGGGCGTATGGGAGATGATCTCGCCCGTGTCCCGGTCGAGGATCCACCTGTCAGGCTCAACCGTCCCGTCAACGAGTCCCTGGTTCAATCCGTATACGGCCTCGATGACAGCTTGAGATTCGTCGTTGGGATTCTGAC
>JABAOH010012887.1_pt1 | contig 26978 bp, 22 predicted proteins | sample 7062181 | NCBI WGS metagenome assembly JABAOH01 (sample SAMN14538630, study PRJNA623070) | marine sediment metagenome | biome: marine biome [ENVO:00000428]; feature: marine pelagic biome [ENVO:01000023]; material: deep marine sediment [ENVO:00002113]; isolation source: pool of 5 deep marine...
TCTTTGATGCGATTACCCGTTTTGAAGGGGCTTACATAGAAAGCCTCCTTGTGCTTGATTAGACTGACAGAGACTATGTAACCGAAGCCTGCTGGGTTAGCTACAATGCGTGGTTGTTTCGCTTCTTTTTAAGTATTTTAGTAGCTTGTAAAATCGTAGCGAATAGCTTATCTTAGTAGCTGTAAGAGTCAGAAGCATATTAAATACTATTCAAAGAGTAGGCCTCAGTGGGACATGATGAGAATGTATTTCCTTACTTTATCTTTCTCTGTTTTTTTGCTATTTCCGAACCAGGCTACTTCACATAGTCAATTTGGCATAGATAGCAGCCATGGAACAAATAATATTCCCAAGGAAGTTGTCCCGTTTTTTATTCCACTTCCTGAACTCGCCCATGATTTTGGGGAATATCGGTCTGCTTTGAGATTTTATGATGGGCCTGCCGTAAAGACACGGACGGACTGGCAGAGACGCAGGAACGAAATAGTCAAAACGTGGCATGGCATCATGGGGGCTTGGCCACCGTTGATTGAGAAACCAAAGATCGAATGCCTAAGTAAAGAACGCCGTGAGAACTTCACCCAGCATCAAGTGCGTGTCGAGATAGCACCGGAACAGCAGACAGTAAATGGCTATCTACTTGTTCCCTATGGCACGAGGTTGTTTCCTGCAATGCTTGTCGTCTACTATGACGCCGAAACATCGGTGGGCCTGGGTAAAGAGTTACGTGATTTTGGCTGTCAATTGGCAAGACGTGGTTTTGTTACGCTGTCAATCGGAACACCTGAGTTCTCAAGTTTACGAGCTCCATACAAGCCATTGTATGAGTCCAGCAGAGACCAGACCCCTCTCCAGCCACTTTCTGCGCTGGCCTATGTAGCGGCCAATTGTCACACTGCACTTGCAAACTTGCCGCAGGTTGACCCTAACCGAATTGGTATCATTGGCCATTCGTACGGTGGAAAATGGGCGATGTTCGCATCCTGCCTCTATGATAAATTCGCTTGTACCGTCTGGTCTGACCCTGGGATTGTCTTCGATGAGAACAGAGCAAATGTGAACTACTGGGAACCATGGTATTTGGGATATGACCCTAATCAACAGCGTCAAAGAGGTATCCCAAGCGCAACTAATCCTCGCACCGGTGCGTACAGGAAGCTGTTTCTTGAGGGACATGACCTCCACGAACTACATGCGTTGATGGCACCGAGACCATTTTTAGTCTCAGGCGGCTCAGAAGATAGGCCTGAACGGTGGAAGGCTCTTAATCACACGATTGCAGTCAACAGACTTCTCGGGTATGAGAATAGAGTTGCCATGACCAACCGCAAGGGTCATTCTCCAACTCCGGAATCGAACGAGCAGATTTATATTTTCCTCGAACACTTTCTGGCTTCGCCACGTTAGGGCTGAGGTTTTGGCTGTAATGTCCCATTCGGGGAACGGGAAAAATCCCTCGACTTCAGGTGGATACGTGTTTAGCCTGCTTTCGCAGGGGGTGACATCGTTGATTTTCATTTTCCGCAACAGTAACTATTTAACAACAGGTTGCTAATACTCTCTCTGTTTTGCTTTCGTGTCAGCATTGGCGCAGAAGCGAAATTAATTGCGCATATAGCTTTTCATATATCTTATATCGCTTTTCATAGTCTATAGAATTTTTTCGGTCAGGTTCAATTCTTTTCTTTTGTTGAACAGCCTGTTTCACGGCGGATGGCAGATTCGGATAGATTCCCGCAGCGACGGACGCCAGGATTCCCGCGCCGAGGCAGGCAGCTTCGGTCACCGTCGGAACGCAAAGAGGTGTTCGGCAGATGTCGGCCTTGAGCCGAAGCCAGAGGTCGCTTTGAGCACCACCGCCTACTACATGAAGTTCGTTTATTGCAATGCCGGAGCTTCTGAGTAAATCTATATTTGTCCGTAGTTCAAAGGTTAAAGCTTCGAGAATCGCTTTGGCGATGTCCGCCTGCGTTGTTGCGAAAGTCATCCCTAGAATCGCTCCTTTAGAAGTAGTGTCGAGCAAAGGAGTCCCGGCTCCTGAAAAATGCGGAAGTACCATAAGAGTGGTAGGGCCATTAGAAGCGCCGGCCAAGATCAAGTCATACGCGTCCTCGCTCGTTTCGGCGGCCAGTTTGCATTTATCCCGGCAGAGAGTATCTCGAAACCATCGCAACAAAAGTCCACCACTATGATTCAGGGTCATGGCAAGATACAGGTCGGGGACGATGTGACGGTAAATGGAAATATTACCTTTGCGAAGGGATTCGTTTAACATCGGAGAGGACATCGCAACCTCTACAACTTCGGCAGTTCCTGTTGAGACCATTGCAAGGCCGGGTTTAATAACACCGCTACCTAACGAGGCGCAAGCCTGGTCATGTCCCCCGCTAACTAATATCACTTTGTGGTCAAGGCCGAGCTGCCCGGCAAGTCTCTTGTCCAGAGTACCAAGAATACCATTTGAGTTCGACGGAAGCTCGGCAAGACGATTAATGTCAATTTCACATTTGTCCAAGATGTCACTTGCCCAGCAGCCCATCTGTAAATCATACATCTGTGTCCGGGAGGCCAGGCAGTGACTTATGACGGCCTTGCCACCAAGCCGACACAGTAAGTAGTCTTCATACAACAAGAATTGATTAGCCGAGTTCCAAAGGTCTGATTCATTTTTTTTCAGCCACAGAAGCTTTGTAATGGTATTCATGGTGTGCATAGGCATCCCGGTCTGACGAAAGAGCGCTTCCGGGTCAAAAGTCTCCGACAGCCATTGATTCTCTGGTGTGGTTCGAGTATCCATGCCCAATATGGCATTGCGAAGTGGTTTTCCGTGTTTATCAACCGGGATTACAGCTTCTCCCTGAACGGATAATGCGAGTGCTTTTGGTGGCTCTGCCTTGTTCTGTCTTACAGCCTCGGTGAGTGACTCAATTGCGAGTTTCCAAACCTGTTCGGCATCCTGCTCAGCCCAGCCAGGCTGAGGCGTCTGAATCGAGTATTCCCGCTTGGCCTGGCCAAGGATTTCCCATTCATCACCAAAAATGATAGCCTTGCAGCCCGTTGTTCCGATATCCAAACCAATGACTGACATACCCGCACCTTTTTTCGTTTGTAAACTTAAATCAATCTATTAGCATTGAATCAATACAATTTAGGAGTTTCTGCTGCTCTATTTGCCCGCTCATCCATTTATCCTGCAAACGCCGCAGGTCCAGGATTGTTGACGGTTCTTTAAGCCGGACATCGTCATACTTAATGGGCGAATCCTTTTTAACAGGCCGGGTGACCTTCGCACCTTTTGCCAAACCAATCGGCAGGAGGTTCTGCTCTTTGGCCACTTCATAACAGTCAATCAGGCCATAGAAGCTACAGCCGCCGATTCCATCGAGAGTGTCTCCAAGTTGCAAGTCCTGTTTAGCCACAGCAAAGACTTCCGAGACAAGCTTATCTAAGGGAACCATATTTGATTTTCTGCGAATTGCGAGCATAGCACAGGTCAAAGGCACCTCGATGCTGCAAAGATGATACGGACGAAACAGCGTATAGTATGGCCCATTGCCCATATCCCTGTACACAAGGGCCTGCCGAAGACGCGGATGCTCCGTCGTTACGACGAGAAATACACCGGGATGAACCCGACCGATTCCATAATCTACGACGCCTGCCTGATTAAGCACACCACCATGCTCTTTGAGGGCAAAAGTTTCGTGTAGTTTATCGCGGCTGGTCTTAGGGCCGTGCATACCGCGAACATCGGGGATTAGACCAGTTGCATTTGAAACGGCCGCCATTTCAATCATTGTCTTGCTGCCATCTACGAATTCGATGAGCATATTGGGATTAAGTCCGCGTCTGGCTGCTTCCTTGACCCAAACTTCATCGGTCGGCTTGGCATGCCGGTCGAGAGGATTGTTCTTGCCTTTACCTGCCGCAACAATCGTAAAGCCCAGTGAGTCGGCAAAATCATAGAGCTCTTTACAAGCAGCAGGCTCATCGCCAGCAGCCAGAGCATAAAGGACACTTTTTTGCTCTGCATACCAACGTAAAATCGGCCCGACAGTGATATCCGTCTCAACATTCATCATTGCCAAATGCTGACCCGAGCGAGAAGAACGCAATGTCGCCTCGGCACCAACGTCCGGCACACCGGTAGCTTCCAGCATTACATCTATCTCTTTCATATCGGTGACTATTCGATAATCATCTGTGTAGACCTTTTTGCCGGCAAGGACAAATTTGTCCGCTTTTGATGCGCTATCAGCCTGCACAATTGCACCTGACGCCCCGGCAATATTGTATGCGTCTTTTGCTCTCACCGGGTCGATGTCCGCTGTGATTACAACATCGATGCCCTTCATTTGTGTCACTTCGGCAACAACATCAACTCCCATTTGGCCCGCACCGATAAGGCCAATGCGTACCGGTTTTCCCTGGTTATGTCTTTCAATTAACTCTGTATTCAATCCTATCATTGTTTAACTTCTCATATTCGAATGATAACCTTTAATGCTTTTCCACTTGCCGCCGTTTCATAAGCTTCACCAATCTTATCAAGGCTGAGCGTATGCGTAATCAGTAACTCGGCCGGTAGCTTGCCTTCAGCAAGTAAATCCAGTGCCATCTTATGTAATGAAGGGTGGTAAGAAAATGCGCCAATCACTTCTATCTGTCCGTAGTGAATCAGATTTCCGTTAAGGGTCGTCATCGGCTCAGCCTTCGGCAGCCCGCCGAACAGAATCACCTTCCCCCCTTTGCGAACCATCTCCACCGCCTGGGCCTGCGTATCGGCAATCGGATTAGCACAAATCGTAATATCAGCACCTATGCCTTTGCTAAAATCCTTAACCTTCTCGACGGGGTTGACAGCTATCGGGTTAATAATCAACTCCGGAGAGAAACGCTTAACCATCCGCCTTCGGATTTCGGTTGGTTCTGAAACAATTACGTTTGCTCGGCGCTGTTTTGCTAGGGAGACATGGAGACATCCGGCCGGTCCGGCTCCGAGCACAACAACCGTATCGCCGAGTTTCGTGCCGACCCTGTCATGCGTTGCCAAAACAGAACTGCAAGGTTCAGAAACGGCGGCATATTCAAATGACAATCCATCAGGCATCTTGTGAACAATTCCGTTGGTCAGTATTTCCCGCGTAAGCACCATCTTTTCTGCAAAGCCGCCGGGATAGCCGGGAGTGATACCGACAAATTTAATATTGTCACAAAGGTTGTACATTTCACGAGCACAATAGTAGCACCGGCTGCAGTGAATATCCGGAGCAATAGCCAAACGATCACCGACGGCAAAATCCCTGCATGCTTTACCGACTTCTGTGACAATTCCCGCCGCCTCATGTCCCGGGATGACACCATCTGTTCCTGTTGGCGGTCCTTCGGCCCACCTTCGAATGTCCGAACCGCATATTCCACAGGTCTTGACTTCAAGTATAAGACCGTCTTTCGGTAAGACAGGTTCGGGGACATTTCTTGGTTCGATTGTTTTTACTGCTGTTAAAAACGCTGCTTTCATCCGATTTTCTTAAAGTTTATGTTCATATTTTATCGAATCCACATACGATATGCGGGTTCGGCCTTCACGGTTTTTCAGATTCAATCCTCTTACCTACCGCACCGCCGGGATGTGTATCAGCAAATTGTTCTTTTGTGTAGCCGCGTAGTTTAAGTAATAATACACACAAAACATCACAAGCGGCTGAATTCACCAGTGAACTGCCCGTCGCAATCATTCCATATGGGTCAACATTATCCGGAGCTTTAATATGGCAAACTGCATCGCTGAGCCGGGCCAGCGGTGACTGAGGATTTTCTGTATGAGCAATTATTTTGGCTCCCTGGCCCCTTGCGATCTGGGCAAAGCGATTGATTTCGCTGCTTTGTCCGCCTTTCGATATGATGTAAACGACGTCTTTGTCTGTAACGGACCCGGCACCGCCATGCAATGCATCTGCCGCATTTATGAAAAGCGCCGGTGTTCCACAGCAGGCCAGTAGATGAGCAAAACGCTGGGCAATCGCCCGGCTGGTGCCGGCTCCGGCCACCAGAATATGGCCGGAGCAATTAAACATTAAATCCACCACCTTTTTAATATTTTCATTCAACTGTTTCTTCAAAGCGTCAACCGCCTGTGATTCCTCTGTGATTACCCGGCGAGCCTGTTCAATTATATCTTCCGGAGATAATTTTGCCATTGCGTTATCCTTTAACATCTAAGGAAATATTTTCGATAGTGGTTCTGTAATAAATGTTTTTATCATTATATCAAAAAAGTCATTTACAATCAGACATCTTTTAACAACAAATAGTGATTGTTGTTTACAAGGATTCTTCAACTCGTATATATCGCCGCTCCAGTTTTTTGAGCTGAATGTTTCTGAAGCTGTCGAGCAGGACCGCGATGAAAATAATCGCCGCGGCCACGAGTGGGTGCAGGTATAAATCAATTCTTGCGGCGACAAGACCGGCTGAAACCATCTGAATTAACACTGCCCCTATAACCACCCCAGGAAAAACGCTGCCGACACCACCAAAAAGGCTTACACCGCCCAGGACAGCAGCGGCGATGGCATCGAATTCATCGCCCTGGCCAAAACCTGCATTAACATTTCCCAGTTGAGCTACGGAAATAAATCCTCCCAATGCAGCAAACAGTCCACAGAATATGTATGCGGCAGAAAGAACCTTTTTGGTGTTGATACCCGCTTTTCTTGCTCCTTCACGGTCGTGACCTACAGCGTAGATTTGTCTGCCAAGGGTCGTCTGTTTCAGGAAAATCCTTGCACAAAGAACAACGATTGCGAAGATAAAGACAGGGCACGGAACAAAACCGAATATTTCCATCGCTCCAATTCCTGTGATGCTGCCGGGAAAATTCACAGCACGCGACTTTGTGAGCATCAGACCAAGACCACGACCTGCAACCATTGTGCCAAGTGTAGCCACAAAAGGAATCACACCTAACCTGGTGACTATAAAAGCATTTACCGCACCAAAACAAAAACCTACCAACAAGCATATAATCAGTGCCGTCCATGGTGATATCGAAAAATGGTTGATCATAAGCCCGGCAGTCGCAGCGGAAAGATACATGTTTGACCCAACGGATAGATCAATTCCCGCCGTCAAAAGGACAAATGTCATGCCAACTGCTACTATACCGATGTAAGATGCCTGTTTAACGGCATTTTCCAGACTTTGATATTGAAAGAAATTGGGGGAGACGATGCCAAATACGATAAATATCAATACAAAGAGAACAAGCGGAGTATTCCTTAGTCCTAACATAACCAGTTTTGCCTGCACTTTGTGTGTTCTTAACATTTTCGCATTATCCTTGTTCGAGACTTTTATAATTCTTATGACCTCCGAAGGCGGCGTGGAGAATTTTTTCCTCCTCGAACTCATTTCTGTCGAAGAAACCTTTAATCTCACCGTTGCTCATAACCATGATGCGGTCACAAATGCCCATCAGCTCTTCTATTTCGGAAGAGATGCATAGTACGCCTGCGCCCTTTGCGGCCAAGTCGTTAATAATATTGTATACTTCATATTTCGCGCCGACATCAATACCACGAGTAGGCTCATCCATTATCAAGACTGAAGGCTCAGCCATCAACCATTTGCTGATTACAACTTTTTGCTGATTACCGCCGCTCAGATTATGAGCAAGCTGCTTTTCTACTGGTCCGGTTTTTATCTTGAGTGAATTTACAAGTTTCTGTATTAAATTGCTGATTCGGGACTTATCGATAAACTGCGGCAGTTTGGTTCGAGTATATCTTGGCAGCGATACCAGAGCGATATTATCAAAGACACTTGCTTCCATAAGCAGACCTTCTTCTCTGCGATTTTCGGTAATAAAAGCCATTCGCTGTGTTATACTTCTTGAGGGAGATAAGTGTCTTGTCACCATGTTGTTGACGATGATACGACCGGCCTGAAAAGAGTCCAGTCCGAACAGGATTCGAGCCAGTTCACTCCGACCGGAGCCCATCAAGCCAAATAAGCCAAGGACTTCACCAATATGCAGTTTGAAGGAAATATTCCTGATGATACCACTCTGACTTACTTTATCCACATCAAGCACTACGGCACTGCCCGGAGTGCTACTGCGAGATGGATACATCTGGGAAATTTCGCGCCCAACCATCAGGGAAATCATTTTATCAATCGTAAATTCGCTCTTTAAACCGGCGCCAACAATACGACCATCGCGGAGGACAACGATGCGGTCCGCAAGATGCAGTATTTCGCCAAGGTTGTGTGATATGTAGATGATTGTTTTGCCTTTTGACCGCAACTGTTCAATCAATTCAAACAGCCTCTGATTTTCCTTTGTAGTGAGGGACGTCGTAGGTTCATCAAATATGATGAGCTGTGTTTCTCTTCTTAAGGCCTTGGCGATCTCGACAAGCTGCCGCTCACCGGGCGAAAGCTTCTCAATAGGCGTATCAACCGGCAGATTTAAATCCACGGCCTCAAGCAGCTCTTTCGCCTTTTGGCGAGCCTTGCCCTTACCAATAAACGGTAGTCCTTTTATCATTGGAAACTCATCAATGAAAAGATTGTCTACAATACTCATATTCGTAAACAGATTTAATTCCTGGTGGATAAATGCAATCCCCGCACGTGTAGCATCCGCCGGACAGAAAGGCATATATATATTTCCATTGAATTTGACTGTTCCTTTATCAGCCCCGATTACACCTCCAAGTATATTCATAAGAGTGCTTTTGCCGGCACCATTCTCACCAACCAATCCCAGCAACTGTCCCTTTTCAAGGGCCAGACTTACATCCTGCAGGGCGGGAATCCCGAAAAAAGTTTTACTAACGTTTTCAATTTTGAGGATTATATTTGTCATACTAAAGAACTGCCCTTAGCGAACCCTGATTTTTAAACAAACGCGTTCGGGCGACATCCATCACTGCCGCCAGGAGTATTACGCAACCTTTGATAATATCGATCGAATAGAACTCCAGCGGCATCTTATTCAGTGAGTTGCTTAGGACTACAAAGAACAAAACTCCATACACCGCCCACAGCACCTTGCCTTTACCACCGAAAAGGCTGATTCCACCAATAACCGCTGCACCGATTATATCGAGAAGAAGATTCTTTCCCAGAGTCGGTCGTCCCATTTCCAGTCTTGCTGAATACAGGATAGAACCCGAGGCCGCACAAAAACCGCTGAACATATAAGCTAAAATAACAACCCTTTCCGTAGGTACGCCTGATACAAGAGCGGCTTTGACATTTCTGCCTACTGCATAGAACCACTGCCCAATTACAGTTGATTTGAGCACAATGTATGATCCTGTAGACAAAGCGAAAGCGATAAAAAATGAGAAAGGAACAGACCCGAGAGTGCCTTTGCCAATCCAAATATAAGCCTTCGGGAGATGGATGATATTCTCGGAGCGTGTTAGAAAGATAGCCAGACCGCTGAAGAAAAACATTGATACGAGAGTGACCATAAACGGAGGCATCTTTAGTTTGGCAACAGCGACGCCGTTAAACAGTCCTATGCAAACGCCGACAGTCAACATTATGATTATAGCAGCCGGCACAGCAAAGCCGCTTCCTGCCAGAAGACCTCCGTTCTCGTTCAGAACAATATTCCACAGTGGATTCTTGTCGAATTGAGCAGGATCCAGGTGGACGGTCATAATCATTGCCCCCATAACGCTTGTCAGGGCCATAACGGATGTCTGTGACAAGTCAATTCCTCCGACAATCAGCACAAACATTTGACCTATAACCAGCGTAAGCAACGGCCACATGTTGCTGGACAAGTTTGCGATATTTCTCCTGCCGGCCATGTGGGGATAAATCAGCCAGATAACAACAAAATAAAACACCGTCAAAAAAAGCACAAAATGGTCAGACAGCAACATGCTTTGGAATAGAGAAGATATCTTTCGCCTGCCGGTAATAAAATTTCGATAAGTTTTGCTCTCTGAGGATTTAGATGGCATATGCTACCGTTCTCAGTTAACAACGTAAATGCTTAAGATGCTCTGTCGAGAAGTTAAAAGAAAAATCTCCTAATATTCTTTGGAAAATCAAAAATGTTGTTTATCGTCACCAGATGACAATTTGCCAACCTGATTTGTAACGAAACCTCATCCGACCTTATCGATTCATTCAATCCTTAAGAATCTTGCAGCCCCACATATCCATTTCCCGCTCGGCCATATTTTCCTGGGTCAGGGCGAAACCGGGGTCCTGTATCCATTTTTCCGGCGTCTCTTGTCCTTTTTCAATCGCTTCCAGAAGTGCATCCATAATTGCATTTGCTTCGAAGAAAAGGTCTTGGACACCGGTTGCGTCGACGTAACCGTCTTTCATAAGCTTGTAGGCCGTTGAATCCCCGTCGAGGCCGCCGAGGATGACATGGGCCGGGTCCCCGATAGGTTTCCACTTGCCAAGAGGCTCCAGTACTGCTCTGACCTGTGGATACAGAAAGTCGGAAGATGTAAAAATAAAATCCACATCAGGTTCTGTTTGCAAGGCTGCTTCGAGGTTAGCAAGTGTTGTCACCGCGTCCCACTTGGTCGGCACCTCGATTGGTTTCTTGAAGATGTCGGAATTCCCGGTGATAGCGTTAAAAAATCCCTGCCTGCGTTCGATGGAATTCCTGTCCCCAAGGTCCCCCACTAAAATAAGGGGAGTCATCTTTTTATTAAGCTGTCTGGCCACCTTCGCCATATATGCAACTGCGTCCTCGGCGATCTTTTCATTGTCGGCTGTTACTACAAGGGCCGGATTACTCTTGTTGGCGGGTGGGCGGTTAAAGACACCTATCGGAACACCAGCACGATTTGCCTCTCCGATGATAGTGACTGCGCTCTCCCCATCCTGGGGAATAATAATGATACCATCAACATCCTGGGCGATTGCATCACGAATCTGCTCCAATTGTCTGTTAGCGTCCTGGTGTGCATTTCGCTCGATGACTTTGATTCCTTTGGCTCGAAGTGTCTCGGTGATTGCTTTATGGGCCGCCACCCAAAACTCAGTTTCCAAATCCTGAAATGCGAAACATATTGTGACTTTGTCGTCATTATCGTTGCGGCGGGAACACTGACAGTTGACTAATAACATAAAGGCAAGAAGCATTAACAACGCGATTTTAAGAGATGTTTTCATTCTTTTATCCTTATCAATCCATTCTTGATGAATATAATTATAAATTCGGTTAAGGGCTTATGAATATTATTAGGCAATCGATGGGCTTGTCAAATTTAATATTCTATTGTATAAGTTTTGTTGATTGCATGCGCAAACCAAAATGGAGTTACATTCTTATAACTTGCTATAGAATAACCTTAAAAGATATTGGTTCAATGATTGGTTTTTATAACGGCATCAACTACTATCTACCATCAAGAAAAATATGCTTAGATAAAGGAATTTTATAATGGAAAACAAACAAACATTCGGAGTTATTGTAACCTCCCGCAGTATTTTCCCCGCCGAATTGGCAGTAAAGGAGCGAAAAAACATAGTTGAGAAGCTTAAAAAAATGGGATTTGGCTGTATAGTCCTTTCTGAAGATGCGGTTCCTAACGGTGCAGTAGAAACATACCAGGATGTGAAAAAATGTGCCCGGCTTTTCAAAGAAAATCGCGACAACATCGATGGCATAATCGTTATTCTCCCTAATTTCGGCGACGAACAGGCAGTCGTACAAAGCATAGATCTGTCAGGGCTAAATGTCCCTATACTTGTTCAGGCTTGTGACGAAGACTCGACAAACCTTGCCATTGGTAAGCGCCGAGACTCCTTCTGCGGCAAACTTTCGGTGTGCAATAACCTTTATCAATATGGTATTCCATTTACTAACACAAGTTTCCATACCTGCAGGATTGAAAGCGAAATCTTCACGAAAGATATCAAACGATTCGCAGCAATTTGCCGTGTTGTCAATGGTCTGAAAAGAGCCCGCATCGGCGCTATCGGGGCACGCCCCGAGGCTTTTCATACCGTTCGCTTCAGTGAAAAACTTCTACAGGCTTATGGCATTAAAGTGGTCACAGTTGACCTTTCCGAAATTTTTTCTTCAGCCGATAGTCTTGACTCTAATTCCGAAAAGATAACGGAAAAGGTCGAATCCATAAAAGAGTACGGCCAAATTCCCTCTGATATTCCGGAAGCTAACATCATCAAACAGGCCAAATTGTCGGTCGCTATCGACGACTGGATGGAAGAAAACGAACTCGTTGCCAGCGCTATTCAATGCTGGAACTCCATACAACAAAACTATGGTTGTGCGGCTTGCCTGCCTATGAGCATGATGGGCGAAAACGGAAAACCCAGCGCCTGCGAAATGGATATAGCCGGCACTATTTCTATGTATGCTCTCAATCTTGCATCCAACGGTAATCCTTCCGGTTTTGTTGACTGGAACAATAACTATCTGGATCAGCGGAACAAGTGTGTTGTGACGCACTGTAGCAATTACCCAAAGAGCTTTATGGGCAACGATATAGAGGTTTCGAATCTTGATGTACTCGGAGCAGTTCTCGGTCCTGACTGTTGCTTTGGCGGTATCAAAGGCAGGATTGCCCCGGGTGATTTTACCTATGCGCGTATCAGTACAGATGATACATGCGGCCTCATCAAAGCTTATGTAGGGCAGGGGTGTTTTACTGATGATCCACTTGAATGTGACGGTGGGGTCGGTGTGTGTGAAATTCCCCGGCTCCAGGACCTGTTGGACTACCTTTGCCAAAACGGGTTCGAGCACCATGTGGCTATGAACCGGAGTCTGTGTATGGACATTTTAGCAGAGGCACTTGGCAAGTATTTGGGATGGGAGGTGTATTGTCATGAATAGAAAAAAGAAACAAGAGGTCAGAACTAAAAATATGAGAGTCGTTGTTTTTATATTTATATTTACTCTTTGCAACTGCATATCAGTATTGCTTGCTCTTGAGAAGCCAGTTGATTTCAGGCATGGACCACTCAAGGTATCAGAGAACAAACGGTACCTGGTACACGAAGACGGGACACCGTTTTTCTACTTAGGTGACACGGCCTGGGAGTTGTTTCATCGGCTCAACCGCGAAGAAGCTGATCAATATCTGGAAAACCGGGCGGCCAAAGGTTTTTCAGTAATCCAGGCTGTGGCCTTGGCTGAACTCGATGGGCTCAATACAACCAATCCCTATGGACACAAGCCGTTGATCAACAATGATCCCACCAAACCGAAAGTCAAGGCTGGTCCCAATAATGATTACTGGGACCATGTAGATTACATTGTCAACAAGGCCAAATCCCTGGGTATGTATATCGGTATGCTCCCCACTTGGGGTGATAAGTGGAACAAGAAGTGGGGCAAAGGGCCGGTTGTTTTCAATTTCAAGAATGCAGAAATATATGGCAAATGGCTGGGTAATCGCTACAAAGACAAACCCATCATCTGGATCTTGGGTGGTGATCGGCCGGTTGAAAGTGATGAACAAAGCAAGATTGTTCGTGCCATGGCTCTGGGACTCAGGCAAGGTGACGGTGGCTGCCATTTAATGACATTTCATCCCACTGGCGGCCAGACCTCCTCTGAGTGGTTCCACAATGATGACTGGCTCGATTTCAACATGCACCAAACCGGCCATAAAGATCGGGGTAGTTGGAACAGTATCACTGAGGACTACCAGCGGATACCGACAAAACCCGTAATCGATGGCGAACCACTTTATGAAGACCATCCTATCAACTTTGATCCTATGAAATTCGGCTTTTCTTCGGATTGGCACATTCGTCGCCTGGCCTATTGGCATTTGTTTGCTGGAGCTTGCGGTCACACCTACGGCTGCCACAATATCTGGCAAATGTACGCTCCGGGACGACATCCTATATCTTGGGCTCACCGCTATTGGTATGAGTCTTTGGATATGTGGGGCGCCTCCGATATGACCCATGTACGTAATCTGATGCTGTCGCGTCCTTTTGTTACGCGAATCCCTGATCAATCCTTGATTGCCTCGGATGTTGGGGGTGGGGATGGTCGTCTCAGTGCTACGCGGGATGAGAGCGGCAGTTACGCGTTTGTTTACATCCCCTTGGGCACTCCTGTCAAGGTTAACTTAGACACACTATCAGGCAAGACCATCAAGGTCTGGTGGTACGATCCGCGTCATGGTACGGCTGTAAAGGTCGGCACCTTCCCTAAACAAGGCTTCAAGGAATTCATACCACCAATCAAAGGAAAGGGCAATGACTGGGTTCTAGTGTTGGATGATGCAGCCAAGAAATACCCTATACCGGGTAGGCGTCTCAAGTAGTTTTTCACCCGACTCATTAGCACTAACTATGCATTTCTCGGATTCAATATGTGGACATATGTCAGAAAGATATGTCTGATTACGAAAAGGATACTTATTAGCGTCAAAGAAGTTTTACAAATTTTTCTGGGAGCTTGTCAATCTGCTCGTCATTGATTCATACCACTCCGTAGGGGATGGGAGGTTACCTATTTTTTCACTATCAAAGCTTGCTCTACGAACAAACTGAGGTCTCGGAAAACAGAAGCTGTAGAGCAGTAAGAAGTCACGAATGGCGGTCCGTTAAGGTTATCAAAGAAATAGGTCTCCCATAGCCGATAGTTATGTGAGGACATTAGCTATCGGAAAGCCACCTCTTTCAAGAACTGGAAAACACCCTGATTTCCAGGTGACACGTTGTCTCCATTTTGTCACTACAAATCCCAATTTTGCCTATATCGAGTCCTAAAAAATGTCGATTTTTTGGGGAAATACAGATTTTTTGATAATTTTTTATGTGTAATCGGATTAAGTATACGATGCCAATCCTTGTGCCGAACAGGATTGATACGATGTTTTGATTTTGATCAGAAAATCCAAATTTTGTGTGAACGGATTCAATGACGGGTGTGATCTCGTGCGCAATATCGGAGCACTCCTCACCGAATCTGATGAACAAGGCATAGGGAGTGTCGAAGTTTGCAGAGCAAAATTCAAACTTGATTTCAGCCCGAAGGGCTCCACAATTTTACAGTTTGCATTTTGATATTTGCTTTTTCCCACAATTCCGACCATAATATCACCGGTAAAGTGGGATTAACAAATTGATAAGATTGTAGGGTGGCGCTTTAGCCCACCAATAGCGAATTGCGAAGCAGCGGTTAATTAACCGAAAGCAGTGGAAAAGTTGTGCCAGAAAAGAAAGCAAAATAAGAAAGGAGATGGAGTGTTATGGCAAGGAAGAAACATGCAGGTAAGTTTATGGTGGTAAGTTTGTTGCTGGCGATCTTTCTTAGTGGTTGTACTAGTTTACAGATAGAGGAGCAAGTGATAACCGCCAACTATCTTCAGCCAGCAGAAGAACAAAAAGGTTGGTTAGATGAGGAGTACTTCGTCCGAGACTGGCTGGTGCTCGGCCCATATAAGTACGATGCTGACAAGTTCGGGGGAGAGTGGGGCGGTCAGGATGCCACAGATGTGGCCTTTGTCAAGGATGAGACCACCCTTACACCCAAAGAGGGAGCCAGCGTTGAGGGCAAGGTATGGCAGAGATACCAGAGTGGAGCCCATGTTGACCTTGACAGTTTCTATGACGGTATCGAATATGCAGTAGCTTATCTCGGCACCTATGTCTATAGCCCGGCTAAAGTAAAGGACTCTACCCTCTATATCGGTTCCGATGACTATATAAAGGTATATCTCAATGAGAAACTGGTGCATACTTATAAAGAGCAGCGTCGGGCCGCAGAGAGGGATCAGGACAAGGTTACCGCGATTACACTAAAGAAGGGCTGGAATAAGATAGTGGTCAAGGTGGTTGATGTAGTCTTTGACTGGGCGATATATTTGCGGTTTACTGATTCTAGTGACAATCCCATGAAGGTTCTTTCTGAAAAAAGTTCTTTATAAAAGAACCAGCCGAACCAGCGCCTGCACTCGCATAACCGCAAGTGCGGGCGGTTGCACTCGGACCCTCACCCTTTTGCTTCGCCTACTGCCTCGACTTGCGTCCAGAGGCGCAGAGGCAAGCAAACCGGAGCAGCGAGGGCCGGTAAGCTTTGCGTGATGGGAAAACCATATAATCAATAGTTAATCTAAGAGAACATCAAGATGTTATCGCTCGAAATGCTTCCCTGGATCCGGCCACACCTCAACCGGAACAGATGTGTGTGAGCCAACATGACATTCTGTATTACGAATTTTTTAACGATCGGCCGGAATATATGCGTCCTGGCATAATTGTCAGAGGACCTTCATCTCGCCGAGAAATCAACTCACCCGAAGCCCCCGTAATTTCAAATGGTCATACACTCACCCTTTCTGAAGCCTGAGAAGCCGCCGGTTTGAATCTGGTATCGCCGTCATGGCTTCATCCCGGCTACACACTCGGTCAGATCAGAAGAAATGAAGGTCGGGATGCCCTCCACATACCGTAAATACCACCTAGCATCGTGATGATTTCCTCCGCGGCAGCCGATCATGTAATTTTTTGGGGATATGCATATTGAGGTCATGGTGAGACAGAAAACAACAAGATCTTGTTATATGTATATTCCATAGTTTTCATATTATAGGCAAGGTCAACATTATGCCATCCTGACATAAAGACAAACATAGAAAAAACAAGTCCAGCTACTGAAACCAGAATCAAGATTTCTTTTTTCACATTGCATCTTCAATTCTTTTCGTAATTGGGCTTACCTCTTTATTTCTTTCTGTCAAATTCGTTTTTCCACACGAATATCCACAGTATAAAGGCGATAATGGTGGTCACCACCTTCATATCGCAGAACCCTAGCACCATGTTGACCTGGTACCTCTGCGTGAAGTTCAGAGACTCCACTACGCTGAACATCTCTATTCCGTAGATGGCGGCCTCTACGGTGAAGTTGATAAAGCAGTACACTATGAAGGGAAAGATGCCGCACATGACCGACTTTATCCTGTCCTCACCCAAATACTTGATAAATAGCAGAACAGAGAGCACTAGGCACGCCCAAAACAGCCACGGCTGTATTGTGGAATATTCCATCAGGTTCATGCATCTTCCCTCCAAACCTTTCTCTCCAAGATTGAAACCCTCTCTTCTAGGTCCTTTATCCTCTCGGCGTGTTTCTTCCTCATCGCATCAAGCGAGTAGAAGTGCTTCTGCAGACGTTTAATATGATTTTTCAATGTGAGCTTCATAATATAATATTTAGGGATTAGATTTTTATATCTTTACCTTTTACATATCCTGCCATAACACTCTTTTTTTAATTACCTTTGACGATTTAAAAATCTATACCTTCGGATGTACTGTCTAACTGTGGAAAGTTCAGAATTCTTACGAAAACTGAAGATTTTGCCTTCAAACTGACGCCTTACGCTGACGTCCATGGCGTCACTATCATATAAACCATTTGCTTTCAATACTTTATTTCTAATGAGTTCCTGCTTGTCTATTAGGAGGTCTATAGATCAGTTGGACAGAAGATCAGAGTAACATGATTTTGGTCATTACTGGGAACGAACAACGCGAAAACCGACATCGTCGCTGCGATCGCCTGGATTGCCGGAGAGGCGATAAGAGCAACGGAGAATGAGCTCGCTATAGTCCCAGGAGCCGCCACGCAAAGAACGGGAATCGCCGGTTGAAGGCCCCTTAGGATCGACGCTCGGGCTATTGGAATAATAGTCCTCATCATACCAGTCACTGCACCACTCCCAAACATTGCCGTGCATGTCATACAGACCCCAAGGATTGGGTTTCTTCTGCCCTACCGGATGAGCATATTCCTGACCCACTTCATAGGCATTGTTTCGATACCAGGCGTAGTCACCAAGGGACAACCCACTGCGGAAGCTAAACTGAGTTGTCGTACCCGCCCGGCAGGCATACTCCCACTCAGCTTCGGTGGGCAACCTGTACGTTTTACCTTCCTGCTGACTCAGCTTCCTGCAAAACTCCACCGCATCATCCCAGCTCACATATACAGCAGGATTGTTGGCAGACTCCTGAACATATCTCTTTCCAGACCACGGCTGGGCATTCATAACTGACTTGTACTGGCCTTGGGTTACCTCTGTCTGACCCATCCAGAAGCCTTTGGATATAAGCACTTTATGCTGAGGGAATTCGTCCGTAAATTGCTCCTCCGGTCTATTGTATTCTCCGGCCAACTGTTTGGCTGAACTGCTGCTGCCCATCGTAAACGAACCGGCTGGAATATAGACCAGCTTCATGCCGATGGAGTTCGTTGCTACGGATAACTTCTGGTCAAGCTCTTTAACGATCTCTTCTGGTTTACGGGTTACGCCAGCTCTCTGGATTGCCAACTTCAAGGACTCTTCAGCGATATCTCGCCCCCGTTTTGCTTCCGCTTCCGCCTTGCTGGCTATCAACTCCTGCCGTTCTGCTTCTATTACCGCCGCTACGGCTCTTTTCCCCTGGTAATAAGCAACGAAAGCGGCTGCTATTACGATTACAAACATTACGACAAGAGCTGCTGTTAAACGCCGAAAGCGTCTGGCGATCCTGGTTTGCTCGTCGGCCCGCCGCTGCGCTTCGTCTGCACGCGCACGCTGCGCCTCCATCTCTCGCTGCTGCTCTTCTGCACGCCTCGCCTCTTCTAATTTCCTTAGTTCCACGAGGCGCTGACGCTCCAGGGCCTTCCTTCGGATCCATCCAACCAAGAACTCACTCGCTATTTCATAATAGTAAACCTCGCGGCGTCGTTCTCGCCGAATGAGCTTCGCTTCCTGCTCAAGGCTCTGCAGGGTCTTTCCCAGCAGCTCACGTGGGATACGGTCCTCAGTCTCCACCCGATTCAAGAGGTCATCTTCCGAGATAACGTTGCGCGTCCCGGCCGATGTCAACATTCTGGTGAGAAGAGCTATTGCAGGCTCCTGCTGATCAATGTTGAGCGATTCGAGGGCAAGTTCCAAGTACCGTTCTAAGATACCCTGCACGCCGCCTTCGTCGGTGAAATACTGGTCTATCTTTTGTCCACTTAGTCCAGCTTCGAACAAGCTCCGGCAAACGATTTGCACCTCAGTGAGGTGAACATCTGTACCTTCGCTGCGTTCTTCGAACTGCTCCTGGATCTTCTTAGCGAGGCTAGGGCTGACTTCCACCTGGTATCTCCCCCGGTGTTCCTCAAATGGCCGCAAATTGCCCTGTAGATCTGATCGCCACCAAGAGCGGTCAAGCGAAGATACTGATCCGGCAGGCTCGGGCATTGCTCGAACAAAGGATCGAGCTTCGCCAGGTAATCCTCTCGCAATACGATCAAGACCTTAACTCTCAGCTTTCTATCGTTAATAAGGGAAACGATCGCTTCTCGTATGCTTTTCTGAGCAATTCTTGCATTATTTGCCGCCTCTCCCCTCGAACCTTCCTCAAAGAGGGTGATCCACTCCTCGAACTGGTCGAAAACTAACAGCGGTCGCGCAGCCAACGCCGGTTGGCGCAGCGTTTTCTCGAACTCCTCGACCGATACTACCACGCGCTCGTGTTGTTCATCAGAGGCGAAAATCGAAGGGAGAAAAGGTCGTTTGTCGTCGACTCTTTCTGAGAGCCGCTCAACGATGATTTCTTCTCCTCTTCTCGGCTGAACTCTGATCCTTTCCGGCTGAAATCCCCTGTCCACAGCAAGGGGAATCAACCCCGCGTTGACCAGTGAGGACTTTCCCGTGCCCGAATCTGAGTAGAGCAGGACGCCCCGGTACATGGCAATGAGCTGCATCAGAGAGCGGGCCTCTTTGTCCCTGGCGAAAAAAACCTTTCGCCGAGCATAGTTGAACGGCTCGATTCCCGGATAGGGCAGATCCGGCAACTGGTCGCTTTGGACGGCAGCCGTCACGCTGAATACTCCTTTCCTTCAATTTCCTTGTAGAGCCAAGGCATAAATGTCCAAAGATCTTCCACGACGAACGCGACATACTGTTTCTTGTCTTGCCACACCCGCTTGATAAGCAGATCAGGTTCCATGTCCAAGGCAAACGAGACAGGGATCACTGACTCATCGACCCGCCAACGCAATGTTCGGAGCAACAACCGGAGATTGTAATCTCTGAGACTATAGCCGACAAATAGTGTGGGCCACTGTGTCATCCGTTCCCGGATGATTCGCGGGACTGGATGGACCTGTTCCTTATCCGACATTCGCTGGACAAAAGTGATGTAATCTTCATCCGTAATAACAATCGCCTTGCTTTCTCGCAGGTCGCCGTGCATTTTGAAAAGAACCGGTCGCTGTACTGTAGGATCTTTGTCGATAATCTTGGTGGCTTCGTCGGGGCTCGGATTATACACGACAATGACCGGGTCTTTGTTACACTTGCGCAATGCCGACTCAAGCAATAAATCATAGTTCGTCGTGACAAAAATCTTAAAGGGCAGAGCTGCCAACATCTTCACTGCCGGGGACGGCGCCTTTTCATTCGCCTCCTCACCCCTCAAGTGCCTGTCCAAGCTATCTATCAGATATTTGCGGCCCAAACCTGGTGTGGTTTCGATGAATAGCGAAACCCTCATAAGATCGCCAGACGACTCATCTGGGAACTCTTTTTTGAAGCCAGAACTCTCCGCCAGTCTCTCGGCCAAAGCTTTTCCCACGGGAGGCCGTTGCTCTTCCGGGTACTTGTAGGGCGAATCCTTTGGAGGCGGCGCGTGAATACCAGAACCAAGAAAGAGAACGCACTCCCCTTTCTTCACCCAGTCCAGCAGCGCGCTCAGAGCCGGCGTGGTTTCGATTTCATCAGACTTCATAAGATTCTCCGTCATACCTTGAAATCACAGCCGTAATCGTCCTTCAGCATTTCTTTCTTTCTAACGCATCGAGAATTAAATGAAGCAATTCATCGGGTCGGTTCGTGATGCCGAAAGCTTGCACGGGGACACCCTTTTCAGGATCAAACACACCAACATAGAATATGACAGGGGTAGTCTTGTCCTCTTTGCGAAATTGCTCCAAAAACTTAAGACCGGCCGTAGACTCATCACCACGAGCCATATCGGAAATCACAAGATCGTAGCGACCATTCTTCAAGATTTCTAGAGCCTCCTCGGTACTCTTAGCCGTGTCTACCTCGGCCTTTAGCTGACGGAACATTCTCCTCTCATTAAGATTGTTTTCAGGNNAAGATTGTTTTCAGGATGATCATCCACCCATAGAAACTGAGCATCACTGAAAACCTGTAGATGCTTTTTGGCGCGTCTCAGAGCCTGTTCCTTGTCTTTTGAGGATACTTCAACCTTCCATTGCGGAGATTTTTCAGCTAATTCTAAGGCAGCTTCGATGGAATCTTTGACAAAAGAAAGCTCCACACCACCGGCTTTCAGACTGGTTAGATTTGGCAACAGATCATCTCGTATGGGCCGATAGAATAACAGAACGAGAATCACAACGAGGAGGAACCAGAGAATCGAAGGAATTAGCTTGACAAGTTCGGTTGCTATCTGCACCAGTTCAGTGGCCATGCTGTGCTCCTTTCTACATTCGAGTAATCAGCCTCGCTTGCGGTAGATTACATTTACTCGTTTACATATCGAGAGCGATCGGCGACAGGTTGCATCCCAGGCCCCTTTCCATCAGTCTCACGCAAACGGAGAGTACGCCAGAAAACCTTTACTATTGGCTCTAAAAATCATGGTGTAACCGCTACAAAAATTATATTTTGCAGAAGTCAGATTTTCAAGAAAAATTTGTGTCTGAAGATAAATTCACTCAAATCCAGGGATTTGTCGTCCAGACTGACGCCCTGCACAGACGCCACGAAGATTCCTTGGAGCTAAAGTTCTTAAATACAACATCTTAGCTTGCTATGAGTTCTTGCTTGATAGTTAACAGGTCCAGATGGGCGTTTCAAATTGAAAGCTGAGGGGCGTTGTGTGAAATTCTGCAGGCTAAAGCCTTTTATTTATATGCCTGTCAATAAAAGGTACCTTATAATTTACAAAATATCATCGTGGTTTTTCGCTTAAATTACAAGAATTAAAGTAAAAAACTGATATACCCTTAAACTTGACGCTTTTGAAGGGTTTGTTACCTTCACCTTTTCCTCGCTTTTTTATTTGCCAAACAAAAAACACTCAGTATCCAAAATCTTCTTGATTTTCTCTACCGGTGGTGGTATTTTTAATTTTTTGGCGGTTTGGATCACACAGAGATATTTAAGGAAATGGCATAATGGCGGAGAAACTACCGGTCATAATTGACAATAGGGGTGAGAACAAAGTACTACGTGCGTTTCAAAGACTTCTGCCGAATCTTCAAAAAATGGATATTGCTACAGGCGTATTTGAAATAGGGTCATTTTTGCTCTTAGAAGGTCTTTGGCAGGATCTCGACAAGATTCGCATTCTCATGGGTGATGAGACCACAAGAAGGACAAAGCGAGAAATTGTACAGGCTCTTCTCAACGTATCCAACGAAAGTATTGAGCGGGAGAAGGAACGTGATGATGCTCTGACTGGTCTTGCAGCTGTTCGGCAAGCTATCAGCAATAAGCAGATAGCACTTAGAACTTATTCCAAGGCTAAATTTCACGCAAAGTCATATTTAATGGAATCTAAGGTAGCGAGCCCTGTTGATTTTGCTATTGTTGGAAGCTCCAATTTCTCCAGGCCGGGTCTTACGGAAAATGTAGAACTAAATCTATTCAGCACGGACCAAGTTCATATAGAGAATCTTCGCAAATGGTATAATGAAGTGTGGAAAGATGGGGAAGATGTTAGGGAAGAAATACTCAAAGTTATTGAGCCACATCTAAAGGAATATGACCCCTTCACAGTCTACGCGAAGGCTCTATATGAGTACTTTGCAGGACGGGAAAAACCTCAGGAAGATTGGGAACTGAACGATTCCGTCATATATCCAAAGCTTTCGCAATATCAAAGGGATGGTTACCACCGAGCCTTGCAAATTACAGAAAAATGGGATGGTGCCCTCGTTTGCGATAGCGTAGGTCTTGGAAAAACATATATCGGGCTAATGATTCTAGAGAGATGCATCCACGATGGAAAACGCGTGCTACTGATAGTGCCGAAGTCAGCTGAAAAAAGTGTTTGGCTAAGGGATATTACGAAATATCTGGAACCAAAGTATGACATCTTTTTTCAGGAACAGTTTTAAGCTGAAAAGGCATACTGACTTTGGGAGAGAGGGGCTTATATCAGAGCGAGAATTGGAGTATTTCCGACAGAGGACAGAGGTCATCATAATTGACGAAGCTCATCACTTCCGCAATCCCAACACAAACAGAGGAACAGTTTTGATGGACTTGGCAGCAAACAAGGAACTGTATATGCTGACTGCCACACCAATCAACAATAAACTCGACGACTTATACCACCTAATTAACTATGTCGCACAAAGCAACCAAGAGCATTTTGCCGGAATCCGCATTAGGAACCTCCGTAAGCACTTTCTGGAAAATGAAAAAAGGATGGAAAGCAAGAACCCTGAAACCGACGAGAAGAAAGCAGCGTCGTTGAAGACTGGCACGGACAATTTGCCTGTATCAAGCGATGAAAAATCTTACAGGAAACTTACAGGAAAAACTTACTTTGATAGGAATAAGTTGGCATCGGATGGCACTCCAAAACAATCGGAGAATGCAGAATCTTTGGCTTTGGGTGGACGCGATAACACCTTGACAGATAAGAACATAGGTAACGATTGTCACCCCCTGACATCAGAAGAACGGAGAGGGCGGGATTCGAACCCGCGGTACGGGCGTTTACCCGTACGACGGTTTAGCAAANNAGCCCCGTATTGCAAGAAAATTAGCGGCAAACTCGATTATTTCAGTACAGACAGGTAACAAGCGTTACAGCAGTATATAGAACGAGCCGCTTATCTGCTTGCCGGCACAGTACCTGAGCCCAGGTATTTCGGCGGTGAGTTGTCGATAAAAACATTATGCAATATGTACTTGGACCATCGGTAATCAAGAGTTGTAGGGTTATTTTCAAATGAGGAATTGCTGCTGCGTCTGGTCAGTGCTGTGCTGATGGAATTGAGTGAGGAATGGGAGACAGGTAAAAGGTACTTGAATATGGATGTGGAGAACAGTGATTCTGCATCAGAGCGAAATAAAATTTACAGAAAAAATGTTGCTTGATCGCAATTCAGCAGTTGCTTCCTAATTACTCTGCCGTTTTTGGCATCCCACGATTATGAATTATCCTGCAGTTCGGTCGATGATTATCGTTATTCTAAGGCTTCGGCTCAAATAAAATTAATTTTTCATGTTGCTTCAGGCTATCATTCCACCGATGTAGTGTTGCTTGGGGCGTCCCATCCTTCTCCTTCTTAATCCAAACAAAGGCAAATTGTTTTGCTTCCCTGATGATCCTCTCCTCTTCACTAAATACTGTAGTCCAGGTACCGGTATTGAAATATTTACAATCTGAAGCAACTTTTCTTATGTCAGGGTCATGAGTGTGACCGAAGACAATTGTTTGAACATCTATTCCAACATCTTCTAAATCTTCTAAGTGTTCCTTAATCTTTGGAAGGATTTTCTCAAACGGATCTTTTTGGAGAAATTTCAAGAACCATTTGGCGGTCGGAACTTTTAAGTGTTTTTGAATCCACACAAAAACCTTTACAAGATTTTTCCTAAAAGGGTCTTTTTGGAGAAATTTCAAGAACCATCTTATGAGCGGAACTATCAATAATCCGAAAGAGTACAGGGACGTTTGCAAGGATGCATTTAAGGGCAAAAAAAGGACAATAGAGATGATAATGGCAATGATAATGAAGGAGAAAGTGGAAAAGGTAAGAATATTCAAAAGCTTATTTCTTGTAAAAGGTCGAGCCCTTAAAGAGTAAATTTTTGCTACGGCATTCGATGGCAGGCCAAACTTTTGAGCTAATTCATCTATATTTTTATCGTTTTCTTTTTCTAAGAGCTCTTTTTTGGCCTTGGACAATTTCCCACCTTTTATGAATACTTGTATCATTGTAGGGAGATAGCGTAAGACAGTCTTTAAAAATCGCATCTTATCCTCTTTCCAAGCCCATCGCATATACTTTGTAGGTGGTTTTATGTTATCGGCAAAAGGATTGCTTATTTCTAATTTGTTAAAAAAATACCGCACAAAAAAAGAACCGAAGGGCAGCCAAAGTTTGTCAGAACCGTGTTCAAGGAGAGGATGAAGAAAGTATTGAAAGGAGTTTAATCGATCATACTGGTTTCCGTGCTCGATGTACGTTTTATAGTCTTTATCATAGTAAAACCAGGGGTAAAAGTCTATGCGGTCTTCAATTTGCTGGTCGGTCACTTGGCTATTCTTAAATTCAATAATGCGATTTACTAACTCTTTTTTAACCTTCTTCCAATAGAGTTCGATGTCATGATTGCCGGTAATTATAGATAAATGATTTCCCTTAGACAAAAAGTTGCCCAAAGCTTGGAAGAATACATTATGTCCCTTAGCGATTACTCCCAGCTTCCAGACTGTTTTATCTTCTTCTGTGCCCAAACCAAATTTTCGCTCTTTCGGTGTAATTTCAAACTTAATGGGAGCACCACCATTTTTATATTTTTCATACAATTCCAAAGCTTTACAGCCGTCTACCTGTAAAAAGTCAAACAGATCCCCGGCAATAATTAAATGCTTCTTGGGAGACTTTGCTTTTTGGAGATACTCCAGGAATCTTTTGAATTCTTCATCAAAGAAGAAATCTTCGTTTCTTGAATATCTCCCTGTTTTCTCGTCATAACCGACACTGAGATGTAAATCACTTATTACGATTAATTCCATTTTTCATTACCTCACAATTACTATTCCGTACGATTTTAGCGGTCAGCAGGCGGCTTGAGTGCCGCCAGGATAATACAATTAGTTGCACAAAGAAAGTTTACGTAAGTTCTTTAATGACAAGGTGGAAAACTATCTATTTTTGTAACGAACACTTTGCGGCGGCTCCTTGTTTGTACGGACCGACTACCCGCTTCAATGGGGCCCCTGCATACTCAGTTTTTCACTATAGTTGTGACGTTGAAAACATCTGTGATGGAGTCGTTCCCTTCCCACTCACGCCAGTACTTCAACCGGATTTGAGCACTACCAGCTGTTTTCGCTTTGAATGCAAAAACTCGCATACCGCCCTCACCAATTTGTGGATTTTCCGGTAAAAAAAAGTCCGAACTTTGTAGAGCTAAGATATTGTTATCTAACTCCTCAATCTCCCAACAATAGCCAGTTGTGGGATTCTCAGTGAGTCGGATTACAATGACATCATCTCGGTTAAGCTCATAGGATTCGCCATTATTTGCTTGTGTTAGCTTTATTTCTTGCACTTTACCCCTTCGCACAAATAGTAATACGCTCATCTTCCCCGCCGAGCGGCTGGTAACTTGACAGAAGATGGTACGCCCTACAACCTAAATGCAAGTCACATCTATCCTCTAAAGAGTTATCACTACTAACGGCGTCTTAGCTATTTAATACAATTATCCGGCTCGACAGTCAAGTTTTCGATGGTACTGATCTCATATCTTGCTCTCTGTAGCATTCGGATTACTTCCTTACCGACCTAGGCTGACTGCCTTTACAAATCTAAACAATATCGCACGCTGAAGTCTGGGCGATTCAATCAATATGTTCGCTGATGTGGCGATTTTGCCCGCTTGCTATGCGACACTTATAGCTTCCAGTCTATTCTATGCCAGGTAAACAGCCGAGCAAGGTTCCATTCAATCGGCCCGGTTGATCGTATTTCCACCTATCCTCAGTACTATTCGTCTTCAAATCGAGTCCCATGTTCCAATGTTCCAAGGAGTCTGTCCGAGTAATGGCCCTTGAAATTTATAAGTACTTCCAAGCAAAAGACGTTAGTGTTTTGTGCTCAAAATCACTCATTTCTTTAAAAATAGAGAGTTGCGCATTTTGGCAACAAATACTCGGACAGCTTTCTTGAAGGAATACTTCATTATCAGAAGTGCTTCCAACACCTCAGGATATTGAGTATGTTGCTGCTGTCCCAC
>JABAOH010062869.1_pt1 | contig 26967 bp, 27 predicted proteins | sample 7062181 | NCBI WGS metagenome assembly JABAOH01 (sample SAMN14538630, study PRJNA623070) | marine sediment metagenome | biome: marine biome [ENVO:00000428]; feature: marine pelagic biome [ENVO:01000023]; material: deep marine sediment [ENVO:00002113]; isolation source: pool of 5 deep marine...
TGAATGATCGGACTGCAAAAAGGGGACGGTGCCTGCGAGAGTGCGAATGTTGCCGATCATTTTTCACTCGTTTGCGATCTTTGTTTTATTTTACCTACAATACAAATCTGCCAATGATGTAAAACTCAAATTGTTCAAAAGATGTGCAAAAAAATGTGCACGGTGCATAACAATATGACTTTAATAAGGCATCCTTATCCGTAAGACAAAAAAAAGTTAACTTCAGCCTGAAGGAAAAAAGTCGCAAGGCAAAAAAAATCATTCATCGGAAGAAGAAAAAACCATTGCTCCATTACCCCATTATTCCAAAACGTAATATTCCAATATTGTTACCCACATTCAATTGTGAGCGAAGCGAACTAAGTTTTTTTATTCGTGTAACTTCGTGTACCTTCGTGGCTAAAAATAAAAAGAAAAAACCCTTTCGTGTACCTTCGCGGCTAAAATTAGAATTACCGGTTTTTTGGTTTTCCTGTTTTTTAAATCTGCTTTTTATGATAAAATTGAAAAGTTGAAAGCGAGGAAAAAAGTATGCTTGACAATTTAAGCGGAAAATTTAACAAAGTCCTGAAATACCTGAAAGGTGAAGCCAAAATCACCGAAGACAACATCAAAGTTGCCATGAGAGAGATCAAATTATCTCTCCTGGAAGCAGATGTTAACTATAAAGTGGTAAAACAGTTCACTACCAACGTCAAAGAAAAAGCCATGGGAACCGAAGTCCAGGAGAGTTTAAATCCCTACCAGCATATGGTAAAAATTGTGCAAGCTGAACTGGAAGAAATGCTGGGGTCTGAAGATAAAGATTTAAAGACACCCCCTATCAAACCCGCGATTATCATGTTGGTGGGTCTCCAGGGTACGGGTAAAACCACCACAGCAGGAAAATTGGCTTATTACCTTAAAGAACAGGGAAAAACCTCCCTGCTCTGTTCCCTGGACTTAAAACGTTTGGCTGCCGGCGAACAACTGGAGACCATTGCCAAAGAAGTCGGTGCCCATTATTTTAATCGGGACTCCAATGATTTGAAGAAAGTCAGTAAAGCACTAATAAAAACCTCGCAAGAATATGGTTATGATTATATTATTGCCGACACTGCCGGTCGGCTTCATATCGATGATGAGCTAATGGATGAACTAAGCCGGGTAAAAAAATACCTGGACCCTACAGAAATCATTTTTGTGGCGGATTCGTTGACCGGTCAGGATGCAGTGAATTCTGCGCAAAGTTTTTCCGAACGAATCGGTATTGATTCGGTTATTCTTACCAAACTGGATGCGGATGCCAGGGGCGGGGCAGCGCTCTCTATAGTCAGTGTTACCGGCAAACCCATCAAATTTATCGGTGTAGGAGAAAAAAACAGTGATTTCCAAAAATTTTATCCTGACCGGCTTGCTTCCCAGATACTGGGGATGGGTGATGTGCTTACACTGATCGAAAAAGCAGAAAAAGACCTGGATGAGAAAAAAGCCGAAGAAATGACCCGCCGGCTCCTGAGAAATGAGTTTACGCTGGACGACCTGTTGTCCCAACTGGGTCAGATTCAAAGGCTGGGATCGATGAGTGATATCCTGGGAATGATTCCCAATATAGGCATCAATCAGCAGATGGCCATGGCAGACGGCAGTATAAATGACAAAAAAATAAAACACATGGCCGCCATTATCCAGTCAATGACGCTAAGGGAAAGAGAAAATCCCAAAATCATCAACGGCAAACGACGATACCGGATAGCCAAAGGTTCCGGTCGGCCCGTGCAGGAAGTCAACCAGTTGTTAAGGCACTATAATGAAATGAAAAAATACATGAAAAAACCCTTTTTCAAAAAGATGCTGAAAAAATTTGACTTTCTCTCTAAAATGATGTAAGGTTATAATCTGTACATCTGCAAAAAGAAATAGAATTTTAAAATTCAAAAGGAGTTGATATTAATGGTTGTGATAAGATTGACCCGGATGGGAACGAAACACAGACCCTTTTACCGAATTGTGACAACGGACAAAAGACGCCCCAGAGAGTCACGATACATTGATTTAATTGGTTACTATAACCCAATGCGGGAAAAACCCGAAATCAAAATTGATTTGGATAAATACAACGAGTGGATAAAAAAAGGAGCAAAACCCTCAGAGACGGTTAAATCGTTAATAAAGAAAGTTAAATCTGAGAATTAAGGAGGAAAACGTGAAAGATCTTGTTGAGACAGTTTGCAAATCATTGGTTGATAACCCTGATGAAGTTAAAGTCACTCAGATTGATGGCGAACAGACCACTATCCTGGAACTGCGAGTTCACCAATCCGATTTGGGTAAAGTGATTGGTAAACAGGGGAGAACAGCAAGAGCCATCCGGACAATTCTTGCTGCTGCCGGTATGAAACAAAAACGAAGATTCAACCTGGAAATTATCGAACGGTTTGATGAAGGCGGTGAGGAGTAAAAAGAACGATAGTTGATATTCCTCGGGAAAATTGTAAAAACAAGAGGCAATAAGGGGGAGGTGGTAATCACACCTTCCCCCCAGGTAGAAAGGTATATCCCTGGGCAGGGGGAAGGGGTAGTACTGCAGTCCACGAAATACCAAATCCAGCGAAAGATCGAATATCTCAAGAATATACGGGGAGCATGGGTGTTCAAATTTGTCGATACCAATACCATTAACGATGCATACAAGCTGGTGGGGTACTCCATATACAGTACGAAAATTTCTACTTCTCCCGTGAATGCCGCGAACGCCGTGACTGAACAAGCAGCAAAGGGAGTTGAATTTACTGTAAAAGATGTAAGCGGATGTGTGTGGGGCAAAGTAAAACACATAGAAACATACGGCGTTTACGAAACCAATCAAATCCTTGAGGTCGTTGGAGATGAAGGAGATGTGATTTATGTCCCCTTTTCAGAGGGCATTGTCAAAAAAATCGATAGGGAAAAAAAGATAATTACCATCGACCCACCGGATGGATTAAAAGGATTAAATAAGGAATAAAAAAATGGTGTTATCTGTGGTTTCTATATTCCCGGGAATCATTGAGAATTTTATTCAATATGGTCTGCTGGCCAAAGCTATTGAGAAGAAAATCCTGACCCTGGACCTTTATGATTTAAGGGATTTTGCTGCCAATAAGCACCGCAAAGTCGATGACCGTCCCTTTGGTGGTGGTGCAGGAATGGTCATGATGCCCCAACCCCTTTTCGATGCCATTGAATTTATCAAGCAAAAAAGGCCCGGCAAAGTGATCTTATTTTCTGCTTATGGCGAACTCCTTACTCAAAAAAAAGTAAAAGAGCTGGCAAAGGAAGATCATTTGATCCTGATCTGCGGACGGTACGAAGGCGTGGACCAACGGGTTATCGATACATTGGTAGATGAAGAAATATCTGTCGGCAATTACGTACTGATGGGGGGTGAAACCGCTGCACAGGTGGTCATCGAAAGCGTGGCCCGAATGTTGAAAGGGGTCGTGGGAAAACCCGAATCCGTGGAAACCGATTCGTTCTATGAAGAAAACCAATTCGCTTTTCCCCAGTATACCCAACCCAGGGAATATAAAGGTTTAGTCGTGCCGGATGTATTGCTTTCCGGCCACCATAAAGATATAATAGAATGGCGAAAAAAACATCAAAAAAGGAGACGAACATGAATAAAGTTGTTGAATGCGTACCCAATTTTTCTGAAGGAAGAGACCAAAATGTCATTGAAAAAATAACCGGTGAAATTAACAAAGTCCCAGGCGCTCAGCTTTTAGACCTGGACCCTGGCCGGGATACCAACCGCACCGTGGTCACCTTTGCCGGGACCCCGGATGCTGTTTTAGAAGCTGCATTTCAATTCATTAAAAAAGCCGCAGAATTAATCGACATGTCCAAACACCACGGGGCCCATCCGCGAATGGGAGCCACGGATGTTTGTCCCTTTGTACCGGTCTCCGGGATCACCATGGAGGAATGCGTGGAAATGGCCCACAAACTGGGCAAACGAGTGGCTGAAGAGCTGAATATTCCTGTTTATCTTTATGAATACGCTGCCACTTCCGAAGAACGGAAAAGCCTGGCCTGGATCCGGGAAGGCGAATACGAAGCCCTGCCCGATAAACTAAAACAAGAAAAATACAAACCCGATTACGGCAAACCTGTGTTTAATGCCAAAGCCGGTGCCACTGTCATCGGTGCCAGGGAATTCTTAATCGCCTATAATGTCAACCTGAACACCCGCAATGTTAAAATTGCCCGCAAAATTGCCAACCGTATCCGGGAAAAAGGCCGAGTGGTTAAAAAAAAGGGGACAGGCAAAAGCGAACATGTCCCCGGTACGTTAAAAGCTGTACGGGGCGTGGGCTGGTATATTCCTGAATATAATATGGCGCAGTTGTCTTTTAACCTGTTAAATTATAACATTACCCCGGCTTACCGGGTGTTTGAAGAAGCGGAAAAGTTTGCCTATGAGTTAGGGGTACGCGTCACCGGCAGTGAATTGGTAGGATTGATCCCCTTGCAAGCCATGCTCCAATGCGGCAGGCATTTTCTGGAAAAACAGGGCAGCACCACAGGCGTTTCTGAAAGAGAATTGATCCGGGTGGCGATCCAGACCATGGGACTGGAAGAGGTCAGTGAATTTAACCCGGATCACAAGATCATTGAGTACCGGTTGAAGAAAAAAGGACGGCTCGCCTCTATGAATATCTATGAATTTGCCGATGAACTGGCATCTGATTCCCCTGCCCCCGGCGGCGGCAGCGTAGCTGCCCTCAACGGTACATTATCCACTGGTCTCAGCTCCATGGTAGGCAATCTCACCTACAACAAAAAACAATACAAAGAAGTCAAAGAAATAATGATCGAGGTTTCCGATAAAGCCCAGAGACTAAAAGATTTCTTTACCGATTCCATTGATAAGGATACCGAAGCCTTTAACAAAGTCATGGATGCGTTCTCTCTGCCCAAAAGCACCGAGGAAGAACAGGCTGCCCGAAATAAAGCCATCCAGGATGCCACCATCGAAGCCACAATGATTCCTTTTTCCGTTCTCGAAAAAGCAAAAGAAGCCGCAGAATTAGCCCTCACCGTGGTGGAAAAAGGAAATCAAAATTCCCTGTCCGATGCCGGTGTGGCTGGTCTTACCGCTTCCGCCGCTGCTGAAGGTGCGCTTTACAATGTTATGATCAACCTTGACGGCATAGAAGACGACGTGTTTTGTGAAGAAACCGCCCAAAAAGCCATTGAACTCAACAACCAGGTGCAGGAAATCGTGGCAAAAATAAAAGACATCCTGCACAAAGGATTAAAAATAGAACCGCAAGAAGAACAAGAGGAAGATAGTAAGAAGTAGGAAGTAAGAAGTAAACTGTTTGTGCCTTTTTGCCTTCGGCGACCAGGGGGGCTCTTTTGAAAAACCGCCCCCCTGGACCCCCCGTAAAACTTTTCATACAGTCATATTACTACGTTCATCCTATGTGCCACATTCAGCCAAAGAAATCCCATCTTGAGAGGGGTGGCTGCGCAGCAGCCGGGGTGTGTCATCTTCGTGCTCCCCTGTGGTAAATAATCAAATCGTGACGATGCCGAATTCGAGGATGATTTTATTTTCTTTGGTTTCGGTTTTTTCAAATACTTCCGGCATGGTTTTTCCTATTTCTACGAAGCGTTCTTGTTTCCAGGCGTAGACTTTGAAATAGATATCCGGTTCTGCTTCTATTCCGAAGTCGCTGAAGGTTTTTTTGCCGAAAGAGAGGGTAAAATTGCCGTTTTTATCGGTAATAATTGCCCCGATATAATCGTCTTCGAACCGGTCTTCATCGAAAACCACAACTCTATGAAAGCTTAAAATATCTCCTTCTTTGCTTTTTAAGGTGCCCCGGAGTTTGAATTCATTTCCCAGGTTTTCGATATCGGAAATGGCACAGTGGATGGTGCGTTTGGCAGAGACATGTTCTTCCAGTTTTGATCTTATTTTGCTCCATTTTTCAGGAATTTTATCCAGGAAATCCTGGGTCAGGTAAATGATTTCGGGTGTGATTAATTCAGGGGCAATGCCTTGCATATCGTGGATAAATTCCCAGTCGATCATGCCGATTTCTGATTTGTTATCCATATCGATCAATAGTCTCACACTAGCCTCCTAATCAGTAGGACTTACACAGCGCATGGCGTTTAGTGTTTCGCGCCCTGCGCATATGAGATTATATTATGAAAGAGAGATGAAATCAATTACCCTTGCTTACTTTTCTATGAACCTTTTCTTAACCTGTTTCGTATATAACAACAATATGACAGGTGATACAATTAAATTTAAGGAGTAATGCAATGAGTAAGAAACAGTTGATGTCAAACAGAAAAGTAATTACCAGGTCCCTGGTTTTCCTGACCTTTTTTATCGTATCCATTGTAGCCTATTCAGCCCAGGAAACAAAAACAGGAGCTGCACACAAAATCCGACGTATAGAGAACAGCCTGAAGGAATTCCGCGGCCCAATGGCTCTTTTCCAGGCTAAACGCACGGGTACACAGAAAAAAATGGTGTTATCTGACCGGATGGCGCATTATAGAGTACCGGGTATCAGCATTGCCGTCATCGACAACTATAAAGTGGATTGGGCCAAAGGTTATGGCATTATTAAAGCCGGCAGCAATAAACCTGTAACTCCAAAGACCTGTTTTGAGGCGGCCTCCACCACCAAGCTGTTGTGCGCTGTGATGGCGCTCTGTTTGGTTGAACAAGGCCGTCTGGACCTTGATAAAGACATAAACAAACAATTGAAATCCTGGAAAATTCCCGGGAATAACTTTACTGGTGAGCAAAAAGTCACGTTGCAGCGTTTATTGACCCATCGGTCCGGGCTCAACCGGCCTGATGGAGGCATTGATTTTGAAGAAGGCAGTATCCCGACCCTGATCCAGGTTTTAAATGGCGAATCTCCAGCCAAAAACAAGCCTGCCGCTGTTGAATACGTTCCAGGCAGTCAATTTCAGTACTCCAACATGGGATTCCTGGTGATCCAATTGCTTCTGCAAGATGTGACCGGCAAACCCTTTGCGCAGCTTGCCAGAGAAACCGTATTCGAACCACTGGGTATGAAAGCCAGTACGTTAATGCACCCCCTAAAAGCTCACTTTAAAGGGAACGTCATCGCCCCTCATGATCGTGAAGGCAAGGCTCACGAACGTCCTCAGCATCCGACGGCATTGGCCCAGGGAGGTTTAGTAACCACCCCCACCGATCTGGCGCTCTTTACCATTGAACTGATGCGTGGTTATCGAGGACGTTCGCAGCGGTTACTGTCAGCCAAAACTCTTCAAAAGATGCTCAGTGTGCAATTTAATCATGATCCCCGCAAGTTATTCGGAATTACCAGCCAGGGGTTGGGGGTCTTTTTGGTTGGTGAAGGTCAAACTATGTATTTTTTACATCCGGGTCAAAATAACCCGGGGGCAACCTGCATGTTAATCGCTTCTCCTGCCACTGGAAAAGGGGCTGTCATTATGACCAATGGTGAACAGGGTATGTTGTTGTCTTTCGAGATCCTGGCTGCAATTATGCATGAATATGGCTGGCCAGTTGTCCGATATGGTGAAGGTGAATAAAAAATCTTAGATGTTCGAAAAGAAGGGAAAGAAGAGAACAGGCCGCAACCAAAAAGATAATTCGCCACTAAGACACGAAGGCGCGAAGGCACACAAAGGAATTTTATTATGAAAATATTTTTTTGTGCTTCTTTGTGTCTTAGTGTCTTTGTGGCTGTTTTTTTTCCAGAAAATGGCAAGATTTTACTAATAGGTAACCTATCCTGTGTCCCCAATCCTCATAAAAAAAATAAAATAGTTGAAAATTAACAAAAAAGACATATAATATATAGGAATGCCTAGTTTAAGTAGGTGTACCAAGGAGGAAAACAATGAAACATAAAAATATATTTACAATCTTTTCGTTAATCATTTTAATCACCTTTACCTTTTTCAGCTGCAAAACCTCGAGTGAGGTTGCGCCGCCGGAAGCAAACCCGGGTTCGAACCAGAACACCGTAACCATACTGGACAGCTCGTTTAGTCCCTCTACCATTACTGTCAGTGCCGGCACCACCGTTACCTGGGTTCATAGGGGCAACGTTGTGCATACTGCTACCAGCGGCACCCGGAACAACGCCGGCGGCGTGTTCAATTCCGGTGACCTGACCAATGGAAACACCTTCCAGTTTACTTTCCAAAACCCCGGTGATTTTGATTACCATTGTATCTATCACATCGGCATGGACGGGAAAGTAATCGTGCAGTGACATGTAACATGAAATACAGTTGACAATCAGAAAAAGTTGAGCGAAAATTACACCTGGGGGCGGGCTTTAGTGCCCGCCCCCTTATGTTTTAAGGAGGAACAAAATAAAATGGATTTAAGAGATAAAGCAGCGATGGTAACAGGAGCCAGCAAAGGGATCGGCAGGCAGACTGCCCTTGACCTGGCCAAAGCCGGTGCAGACGTGGCTATATCTGCCCGTAGTAAAGATTTACTGGACAGCCTGGCTGCTGAAATCGAAAAAGCCGGCAGAAAGGTTCTTGTGTTTGCCGGTGATATGAGCAAGGAAGAGGAAATCAAAGCATTTATCCAACAGACTGTGGATACCTTTGGAAAGATCAATGTCCTTATTAACAATGCCGGGTTAGGGCATTTCCACCCGGTGGCTGAGATGAGCACGCAGCATTGGGATGAAATGTTTAACCTTAATGTGCGCGGACTGTTTATTACCACTCGTGAAGCTCTTCCCTTTCTCCGGCAGGCTGGGGAAGCAGTGATTGTCAACGTGGTATCGTTGGCAGGAAAGAATGCGTTTGTGAACGGCGGCGGATATGCTGCCAGCAAACATGCGGTCCTGGGATTCAGCCGCTGCCTGATGCTGGAAGAGCGAAAAAACAATATCCGGGTCCTTGCTATTTGCCCTGGTTCGGTGACCACCAACTTCAGCGACCATCAACCAGGACTCCTGGCCCCGGAAAAGAAAGCATTGAAACCAATGGATATCTCAGAAACCATCATCCATGCTGTCCGGATGCCCCAACGGGCCATGATCAGCGAAATCGACATCCGACCCTCCAATCCGTAATTGTACTTATGCCTCCGGCGGCCAGGGGCTCTTTTTAGTAAAAACCGCCCCTGGACCCCGCAAAAACTTTTCATACACGGTCAGTCATTGTACCACGCTTCCTAACTTCCTCACTTCTTTGCTTCTTTTTTTGCCAACTGCCAACTAACCTTCTGTCCTCCGTCTTCTCTGTGCTCTCTGTGGTAAAAAAAAATTTTTTTAACCTCAATGCAACTTTTTACTGTTTTTTTGCATCTTAAGGATATAGAAAACAAACAAAAGAACAAAAGGAGGTATTGTGATGACACAACTTAAGCGATTGTTTGTAAGCAAGAAAATGATGACAGGTTTAATCGTGGTCCTGTCTCTTATCCTGGTTGGGACAGGTTCGACCCTGATGGCAGGTAAAGATTCCGGTAGAGGATACCTGGGAGTCATGGTGGAGAATTTGTCGAAAGAAGATAAGGAAGAGCTGGGCCTGACCCACGGTGTGCGCGTTACAAAGGTCATTAAAGACCAGGCTGCTGAAAAAGCAGGTATCAAAAAAGGTGATATCATCCAGTATTTCAACGATGAGAAAATCCGCAGACCCTCCAACCTGGTAGATGCAGTTAGAGAGGTTAAACCCAAAACCCAGGTGAAAGTCAAACTGGTTCGCGATGGGAAAAACAAGGAATTAACAGTCACCCTGGGCAAATTGAAATCAGGGTTTCAGTGGTTCGGCATTGGAGGCGATAAAAACGTCCTCTTCGTTTCCACGAAGGGCGGGTATCTCGGTGTTCAGTTACATGAAATGGATAAAGACCTTGCCGGGTATTTTGGATTAAAGGAGGATGAGGGGGCCCTCATCCTTAAAGTGGAAGAAGACAGCCCCGCGGAAAAGGCTGGTTTAAAATCCGGGGATGTTATTGTACAGGTGGACAAGGAAAAGATTGAAGAACCGGATGATGTGAGTGACATACTTAGGGATATGGAGGAAGGTGACGAAGTGCAAATCCAGGTGATTCGCCATAAAAAGAAAAAAACTGTCAAGGCTGAATTAGATGAGAGACCAGGCTGGGGACGACTGGGGATTTTTAAGGGAGATTTCGACAAAATTCGCTCGAAATTTCCTTTACAATATTTTTACTTCAATATGCCTCACCAAGACGATGATGATGTGATTATCCTGAAAAAGAAACTCAAAAAGAAAGCGGAAAAAGCCAAAGAGAAGGCGGAAAAGGCGAAGAAAAAGTTAAAAAAGCTCAAAGAAAAAGAATACATCTATATCTAATATCGTAAACCTGCCGAACCTGTACCAAAATGGCTCGGCTAAACCCAGGTTAAGGTTGAGGTTAAGGCTAAGGACACCCCTCAACCTTAACCTGGCTTCTCAAAAAAAATTTGTCATAATAAGGCAAAATTTTCTTTTAAACCATTCCCAAATCAATCGAATTCTGGTAATATATATCCTTAATTTTAACCGATAAGATCAATTCTAGAAATCCATTCCGGAGGTTGTAAATGAAATTTGCACAAAAATTATTTTTATCTTTAAGCACGTTGTTCTTATTTTCGCCGGCACTTTTTTCTCAAACGGCTGAAAAGGCCGCAGAACATGCCCAACGAAAACCACCCACTTTTTGGGATTTTTTATTTAGTCCCCGTTTTATCACTAAATTCATTGTAATGCTGCTGCTAGGGCTGGCAGCTTTTGTCTTGTTAAAGACAAAGAAAATGAACAAAGGGTTAAAAATAGGACTTCTCCTGTTGGCAACGTTTCTTTTCGGTTTGCTGGGAAATTGGTTTTCTTATTTTGCCATGCATCCATCTCCGATGTGTGCCGCTACCAAATCCTTACTGTACGGTTTCCGCATACCTTTTATTATTACGTTAGGGGTGATATTCCTGTTGACCTTGCTGGGCCCGAAATTGTTCTGCGGTTGGGTTTGCCCTGTGGGGGCAGTCCAGGAACTGATCGCCATGCTGGCGGATAAACTGAAAATCAAACGGGGCAAATTCCCCTTTACCGCTGCCCAGGCCGTACGGCTGCTTATATTTATATTATTTATTTTTATCAGTGCTACAGCACTCCTTTATACCGTTTTTAAAGGAAGGGTGTACGCGTTATCGTTGTACGACTACTTCAATCCTTTTCACGGGTTGGAATTCGGAGCAAACGAAAACCTGCTGGGATATATTATTCACTATGTCCCATTTTTGTTGACGGTTATCCTGGCATTTAAATATTACCGGCCTTTTTGTCATTTTGTCTGTCCCATTGGGTTGTATGCCCATTGGTTGGAGCAGATCGGAATATTTCGCATTCGGTTTAAGAAGAATACCTGCACCGACTGTGGTATATGCACGGCAAAATCTCCCTGCACGGCCATACCGGAGATATTAAAAGAATCCAATCTCAGGCCGGATTGTTATGCCTGTAATGAGTGTATTAAACTGTGTCCTGAAGATGCTTTAGATATCGGCGTAAAACGATCTATTTGAAACTGTCGACTTTATCGAGTACAACAAACATTGTTATGTTGTTTTTTCCAGTGTACTCGACATTTCTGTGTTCATTTTATCTGCAGTTGATATGTTGACATATTGTAAAGAATGATTAAAATATAGTCATGATATCTTTAGGTGAAGCACTACTGAATGAACGCCAGCAGCGAAACATTACTCTCGAGGCGATCTCTCAAAAAACCAATATCAGTGTAAAAGCGCTGCAGGCGATTGAAAATAACCAATTTAAACAGCTGCCGGGGAAATTTTATCTCAAAAACTATATTAAAAGCTATTTAAAAGCCATCGGTTGCGATGAGAAAACCTTCTGTGATATCCACAGCCAGGCCATTAATGTCGTCCTTGCGGACACCCAGGAAAAAACCAAATCCTTCTATTCCAAACTGAGATATTCACGGTTTAAAAAGAAAAACATTCTCAGCCTTCTTCTGATTGCTGCATTTGTTATCGTCGCGGTTATGCTTCTGTATGTCTACAAGGACGCAATCTTCGGAGGGAGGTATGCAAAACTGAGGCCCGGGGATATCACCGGAAATGAACCGGGACTCTCCTCTTTTCTCCCCATTGATCCCAATGTGTTTAGTCTTGATTATTGGCCGATTCAAGTGGACATCGAATTCTTGGATGACTGTTGGATGCAGGTTCATCGAGGCAGCCAAAAAGTCATTGAAAAGGTCTTTAAAAAGGGAGAGAAAACAAAATTGAAAGGCTATGAACTCCACTTTACCATTGGTAACCCTTCAGCAGTGAAGTTTTACTTAAATAACCGGGAAATCACCTACTTAAATAGCCTCTCACGGTCGGAACGTCTATCTATTCATCCGACAAATATAAAACAAATTTTAGAAAGATGATACAACCAACTATTATATCCAGAAATCCTATTATAAATAAAATAGTCCAGGAAGAAGCCATAGAGGAAATACTGGAATTGCTGGTTTCAAAGCAATTGCCCCTTACCGAGGAAGAATACCTTGAGGGCCTGGTGTTTATCTTGAAAAAGGAACATTATAAATCCAGGGCATTGAACCAGTTAAAACAGATCTCCGAAACTACGAAGTTAAATTATATTGAAAAGAATCATGCCAATCACCGGGTGGCTTACTTCATTGTACTGGAGGCTTTGAATTGGAAAAATTTTAAAATCATTGCCAAAGCTGTCCGCAATCAAGCTTTGCCCCCTGATTTTTTGATAAAGATAGCGGAGATAGGCGACCTCTCCATGCTGGAGGTGTTACTGGATAACCAGATCAAACTGATCGCCTACCCGGAAATTATGGAGGTAATGGAAAAAAATCCCGAAGTCAATAATTTTATCAAAGGTAGAATTAAGGAGATCAGGGATTTTTACCTGGGCGAGGATACGGCCCAGGAGATACCGGTAGAACATATGCTGGAAGAGGTAAAAGAAGTCATCATGATGGAGCAGGAGCAGGAACAAGAAGAAGAAACCAGTATGGAAGTAACCGAAGAAGAGGAATATGAAGATGAATTAGATTTGAGTGATTTTTCCGAGGTGGAACGAAAAGCCCTGACCACCCTACAAGAGATCAATAACATGACCATTTCGGAGCGCATTAAACTGGCGCTGACAGGTTCCAAAACCCACCGTTTGATATTGATCAAAGACCCCAATAAAATAGTGGCGCAGGCTGTGGTGGAGAGCCCAAAACTCACCTCCGATGAAGTGGTTCTATTGGCCAGGGATAAAAGCGTGGCCAGCGATATTATTTCTAAAATTTCCAAGAGACGGGAATGGGTCAAGAATTATACTGTTATGATGGAATTGGTTCATAACCCCAAAACTCCGGTTAAAGATGCCCTGGGATTTGTCAAAAAGCTGCATATACGGGATTTGAAACTATTGACCCAGGATAAAAACATCAACCCGGTGGTGCGTCAACTTGCCTACAATTACTACAACGAGAAAACCAAAGTCAAACGGAAATAGCCCTGGGTTTTATTCTTCTGTTTCCAAATCTTCCTCGTAGATGGCGGCCCTATTTCTACCGGCTTTTTTGGCTGAATAGAGGGCCTTATCTGCCCGGTCCAGGAGTTCTTTCACCGTTTGACCGTGTCCCGGGTAGCTGGCAACACCCAGAGACAATGTCACTTTTCCCAACGGTTGAAGGTGTCCACCTACAAAGGACTCCTTCTCTACCACGTCCCGCAGGCGGTCGGCGGCTAAAAACGCCCCGATTTTGTCGGAATTGGGAAGAATAATCACAAATTCATCCCCACCGTATTTAGCCAGCATGTCCGAAGACCGGAATACCTGTTTCATCAATTCGGCAATTCGCCGAAGCGCCTCAGAACCTTTGAGGTGACCATTATTATCATTGTATGTTTTAAAATCGTCCACGTCGAATAAAATAAGCGAAAAAGGAGTGCGATAGCGCCTGGACTTTTCCAATTGGAGTTTTAGCAATAAAAAGAAATGGGTCTGGTTGTATAAATTGGTGAGACCATCGGTAACCGACATCTTACTGGTCTTTTGCAATAAATCCTGGATTTTTTTCTCACTTTCTTTTAAATTCTTGGACAAATAGGCGGAAATAAAGAAGGCAAAAAGTAAAATAATATTAAAGGCAATCAGGGTGGTTAACCGCTCAGAGGAAACAATTAATCCCTCAGCGGAACCGGAGAAGAAAATGACCACCACCAGGATAATGGCAGTGATGGTGCTGCGAAAAGCCTTTCTATGATCGATTAAAAAGGTAGCTACCATGATGTAGAAAATAAACAATACTATCACCGGGCTGTCAAAACCTCCTGAAAAAAAAGCCAGCAGGAAGAGAATCACCACGTCAAAATCCATTTGCAGGGCTGCCATAGATGTATAAAGCTTAAAATCATGCTTCTCCGAAGGTAACTTTTTCCCCCGTTTCAATGCCAGGATAAAAAAAATATTTCCCAGCACCGACAGTCCCAATATTAGCCCCAGGGTTCGATACCCGATTAAAACATCCTTTGAGAAGTAGTTGTAGAAGAAAAAAAAGGCCAGGATGAAAAACGTATAAATCCAGCGAATAATGGTGAGCCAGGAGTTCTTCCCGGCTATTAATTCAATGGCAAAACCCTGGGGGTTGGTGACGGCCTTATATTCATCATCTTCAGGCGTATAATCCCGTCTTTTTCCTAACGTCCCATTCAGGGTTGTCGTTGTTTCTTTCATACCTATAAAAATAGTTTTTTTTTTTTTAAAAGTCAAATCAATATTGAAGTATTTTGCCTGAAATATTAAAATAGGGTTCTAGTTTTATCAAGAAATTGAAATTTAACACTTTTAAAGGAGGATCAGGTTGTATAAGAGAACAAAATTTTTCGACCTAGATTATTACAAATTTGTTGGCTCCTGGGCATGGATACTGCATCGGTTGTCCGGGTTGGGATTGATTTTCTATCTTACGCTGCACATCTGGGTGATCAACACCTTAACCCTTGGTGAGGAAACATTTAACGAAGTTACGGCTTTCCTCAATTCACCGCTGTTTAAACTCCTGGAGGTAGGATTATGGGGAATTATCCTCTTCCACGCCTTCAACGGCGTTCGTATTGTAATTGTGGATTTTTTCAAAGGTTCCCTGTTTCACAAAAAGCTGTTCTTTGTCATGATTGCTGTGGCATTTGTGCTGTGGGCCATTGGCAGTTACCTGTTAATTGCCCATATTAAATGGTAACAAGCTGCCAGGATAAAGATAGGAGAACTTCATGAATGCAAAAAAGAACAAGAATTTCAAAGAAACCTCAAAAAGCGGTGCCGTCGCCTGGTTGCTCCAGAGGATAACAGCAGTCATACTGTTCATTTTAGTAATATACCATTTTGTCTTTTATCACTTTATCAGTAAAGGCCAATATTCATATGATGACGTGGCTGCCAAAATGCAGTCTCCCTGGTTCAACCTGCTTCAATTTTTATTCCTGGTAACTGCCTTGTATCACGGGTTAAACGGTATATGGATGATAACCGAGGATTACATCCACCATAAAGTCTGGCGAATGATTATTTTCTCGTTGATCTTGCTGGTGGGATTGGCATTATTTTTTGTGGGTATACTGACAATTGTGAAGATCTCATCCTTGGAGATAGGAGCCTAAGATGAAAGTAGAAGAAGCAAAGCAATATCATAAAATTGACGCAGTTGTTGTGGGTTCCGGTTTGGCTGGTTTACGGGCGGCATTAGAGATTGCCAGCAGCGGTTTCCAGGTTGCAGTACTCACCAAAGTGTATCCCACCCGCTCCCATTCGGGTGCTGCCCAGGGTGGAATCGCAGCCGCCCTGGCTAATGCAGCTGAAGATTCCCTGGAATTACACATGTTCGATACCATTAAAGGGAGCGACTACCTGGGAGACCAGGATGTGGTTGAGCTCTTTGTAAACGAAGCGGTCAAAACCGTATATGAATTGGAACACATGGGGGTGCCCTTTTCCAGGACCGAAGACGGCCGCATCAATCAACGCCCTTTCGGTGGACACAGCTCTCCCCGAGCCTGTTTCTCAGCGGATGTTACCGGTCATGTCCTGCTGCATACCCTGTATGAACAGTGTGTCAAACACAACGTGCACTTTTACAATGAATTCCAGGTATTTTCACTGCTCATCCAGGATGACATATCCAGGGGTGTCATAGCCTGGGATATCCGCAATGGTGGACTGCACATTTTCCATTCCCGGGCAGTCTTGCTAGCTACCGGCGGTTATGGACGTGCCTTTAAGATCACTTCAAATGCCCATGCCAATACCGGCGATGCATTGGGAATGATCCTGGAATGCGGCCTTCCCCTGGAGGACATGGAATTTGTTCAATTTCATCCCACCGGCCTGCACAAATACGGCATTTTGCTCTCCGAAGCGGCCAGGGGTGAAGGTGCGCACATAACCAACGACAAAGGCGAACGTTTTATGAAGGACTACGCCCCTGCTAAAATGGAACTGGCCCCCCGCGACGTGGTATCCCGTGCCGAACAAACCGAAATCAACGAAGGCAGGGGGATCGGGGGGCAGGATTACGTTCACCTGGATTTACGCCATATCGGGAAAGAACGAATCCTGGAACGACTGCCCCAGGTCTATGAACTGGCCCTGAACTACCTGGGGGTAGATGCCCTGGTGGAACCCGTCCCTATCCAGCCAACCGCTCATTATTCCATGGGCGGTATCCCGGCTAACATCCGCAGCGAAGTCATCAAAGACGCCAAAGGCACAGTAGTGAAAGGACTCTACACCGCAGGTGAGGCGTCATGCCTGTCCCTGCACGGTGCCAACCGCCTGGGGACTAACTCCTTACAGGAAGCCGCCACCTTTGGCCGCGTTTCCGGTATCCATATGGTCCAATTCCTCAAGGAAAACGGGTATGAAAACCTGCCAGCCAACCCACTGGAACAGGCACAAAGCAAAATATCCGCATGGATGAATGGCACCGGCAGCGAACGCCATGCCAAAATCCTGGCCGAGCTCCAGGACAACATGACCAAATTGGTAGGCGTCTTCAGGAATGAAGAAGATATGATAAAAATGAAAGGGATCCTCAAGGAATTGCAGGAACGCTTCAAAAACGTTACTATTGATGATAAGTCCCACATCTTTAACCTGGACCTATTGGAAGCCTTTGAGGTGGGCAACCTGTTGAGTTTTTCCGATGTCATGGTGGAGGGTGCCATTGCCAGGAAAGAATCACGAGGTGCTCATTTCCGCAGCGATTATCCCAAACGGGACGATAAAAACTGGCTGCGCCATACATTGGCATGGCGAACCGACAAAGGCGTTAAACTGGACCACTCCAGGGAAGTGGTGATTGACATGGACCGGTATCCACCGCAGGAACGGAAATATTAAAAAGGAGTTCAACCATGGAAAAAGTAAAGGCAAACGTTAAAATTTTAAGATACCAACCGGAAACGGATAAAAAACCCCATTGGAAAACCTATGAGGTGGAAGTCGAACCGGATGCTACTATACTGGACGTGTTAAACGAAATTCACTGGTACCATGACGGCACACTGTCTTATCGACGCTCTTGCCGGAGTGCCATCTGCGGTTCCTGTGCCATGAAAGTCAACAGTCGAAATGTCCTGGCTTGTGAAACACCCATGAGTTGGTTTAAGAATAAATTAAAGATCGAACCGCTCCCGGGTCTTAAAATCATTAAGGATCTGGTGGTGGATTGGGATGACTTTTTTGCCAAACTGGAACGGATCAAACCCTATTTAATCGTGGACAAGCCCATCCCGGACAAGGAATTTCTCCAGCTCCCCGAAGAATTTGAAGAAATCCGCGAGGCAGTCACCTGTATTCTTTGTGCTGCTTGTACGTCTTCGTGTCCCAGTTTATGGGGTAATGAGAACTACCATGGTCCGGCGGCGTTGTTAAAAGCTTATCGGTTTATTTTTGATTCCAGGGATGATGGTGCAGATGAGCGCATTGATATAATCAATGACAGGAATGGTATTTGGCGGTGTCATACGATATTTAATTGTATGGAAGCGTGTCCTAAGGACATTAAGATTACCGAGTACCTGTCAAAGTTAAAAGTCAAAGCCGCAGAGAATTCAATATAGGACCATTATGCCTCCGGCGGCCCACCTTTTTGTAAAAAGGTGGGTCCAAAAACTTTTCATACATGGTCAGCCTGTGTTACTATGCTTAAGCCATCGTACCCCATTAACAAAAATTTTTGCGGGGTCCAGGGGCAGTTTTTTTAAAAAGCGCCCCTGGCCGTCGGAGACAAAAAAGAGTTCTTTTAGGAGTTCAGGTGTTTTTCTCTATTTTATCTCACCTGGTTATAAATCGTGTGGGTGGATTCAGGCTCAATAATCACAAAATAAAGTAGTTTCTTGCCTTTTTTGCTTTTTATTTCTAACACTTCTTTTTCCCTGAGGTTTTGGTTGAAATAATTGATATCCGTATATTTATAGTCTTTATCAAAGCGGAGAAGGAAAATGTCCGCCTGTTTGTTCTTTAGTTCTCCAGGGGCGGATGAGCCGGGAACACCAGCAATAACAAAAGAATACCAATTATACTTCTTAACGTTTTTGTTTTGAGAACGTTTATCATCATCTCATTACCTCCTGTACATAAGAAAGCATAGCAATCCCAATGCCAACATTTGCAGGCAAAAGTGTCCTAAATAAAAAACTTGCCCGGTATTTTTTTCTAGAAAATATTTCCCTGGTAAAGTCTTTTAAGAAACTCTTCAACCGGCAATACATCCAGGCCGTCGAAGTGATACGCTCTTTTACCGGTGTAAATCCCTATCATGCCGTTGACTTCGATGTTATCACTGCTTTTTAAAGAGCGCATGGCGCGTTCCCATGAACGGTTCCATTTCTCAGCCAGCTTTACCTCGATGCAGACTATATGAGGAACAGATGACGGCTGCCTTTTCCGGGTCTCGATAACAAAATCGATCTCCGCACCATTGGCGGTGCGATAGAAAAATATCTCGCGATTCCTTTCCCGGGTATGGTTAAAAACTCTCAATTCATGGTAAATCATAGTCTCCAGCGCCATGCCTTGCCAAATCCTGTCAATCGGGTCAAAAAGCAAACCGGCAGCGCTCCTGGCAACCCCGGGATCGAACCAGTAAAATTTCGGGTGGGTTTGTTCCCGAACTTTCAAACCGGGACGATAGGCTGGAAGAAAATGACCTAAAAGCGTATCTTCCAGGATGGAAAAATACACATCCACACTGCTGCGCGGTACCATTGCCTCGCGGGAAATATTTTGAGCATTTAATAATTGCCCGTTGAGTTGCCCGGCAATTTTTAAAAAACGCAAAAATGGTGGTATACGTCTGATAATGCCTTCTTCCTTTATTTCTTCTTTGATGTATGTGTTTACATAGGAATCCAGGATATCAGCCGCGTTTTCTTTTTCCAATTGAACCCAGGGCAATAATCCCCACTGGAGTGAAAAATCCGGATCAAACGCACCACCAAGCTCTGCATAGGAAAAAGCATCAAGATTGCGGGTAACGGCCCGGCCGCCCAGTAGATTGACTCCACCGCGGCGTAACTTCCTGGCGGATGAACCGCACAACGCAAACCGCCATCTCTTTTCTTCCATCAAGCGATGGACTTCATCTAACAGGGTGGGAATTTTTTGGATTTCGTCGATTACAATCCAGGAACCTTCGGGAATATTTCCGGCCAGGGCCTCGAGGTTCATGGGATTCCGGGAAAGTTCCAGGTACAGTGAAGAATCAAGCAAATCCAAAAAAAGGGCATCCCCCATAGTTTTCTTTAACCATGTACTTTTTCCTACCCCTCTGGGTCCGAAAAGAAAGAAAGACCGGTTCGGCACAGGAAGCAATCGCTTTATGTATATTTTTTCCATAATGCAATTATACATTTATTTTGTAAAAATGCAATGCAATTTTACAAGACAAATGTAATTTTGCATCTCCCTGCTTCCCGGATAAGCCGGAACCAAAAAGGTTATTTTAGCCACGAAGGCATTTACAATGCGGTACAAAACACGAAGATACACAAAGAAGAAAAGATTAGAAGGTAGGGAACCAACAGATTGTAGATGTCTAAATGGACCTCTCTGCTGATCTTAGTGTAACTTCGTGTACCTTCGTGGCTAAAAATAAAAAGAAAAAAGAACTTCGTGGACCTTCACCGGGCTTGATTAATTTCCTGTTTTTTGATAAGCTTAAATCTAAAAACCATCGGGTGAGATATCGAGGTTTAATGATGAGAGACAAACTATTTCAAGTGGAAACAATAAAAAAATTCCTGGAAATCACTGCCGCACTTGCTTCCTTAACCGTTTTACTCTATGCCTGCGGCTATATCGCCGACTATGCCCATGACAGGATGCTGGGGATTTCAGGGTTCGAACCCGCCGCGGTTTATTACCTGGTTTCAGGCGGAACCTTTTTTATTTCAACCCTTTATGCCCTCTATTCAACCATTGTCAGCCACTTTTATTATTTTCTACTATTTTTTGTCATTATCGCTGCCATCCTCCTGTATGAAGACTATGCAAAGAAGAAAAATGCCGCTCATTTACCGAAACCCTATGCGGCTGCCGCTTCTATTGTAATCTTTATCTACCTCTTTGTGGTCATTCCCATATTTACTTCTACTTTTGCTTTCGAGAATTTGCTCCTGCCGAAATCGCAGTCCGAACCTGACTTTTATTACAGCCAGTTTAAGACGATTACGGCGGAAATGTGGACCTGGATTTTGAATGAAAGCGAAGTGAACAAACTAAATCTTACCGCCCGTTATGTGCTGCTGATTCTTTCCAGTATCATTTCTGTGTTTATCCTCTATTCCCTGGTCCGGCAGTGGAAGCGGTGGAAGAAAAAACCCGGACCATCGAAGCCCGGGACCGGTCCAGGCCGGTTTAAGCCATTGATTCGATTATTAGAACACCTGAGCGCCCTTCCAAAGATTGCCTTTGCACTGCTTATCGTGTTGACGGTCATCATCGTGGCGGTTCAAATCGTTACCATTCCAATTAACTATGGTATTCTTATTAAATCGAATCTCTACCCGGAAGTAAAGGTGGAGGTGCAGGGCACTGAGCTCCTGGAAAATCACGACCCTGGAAAAGAATCTAAAGTGTGGCTTTTAAAAGAGGGCGTTCACGACCTGCTGGTGTATGCGGTTTTTTTTCAAAAAGACAGGGATGACCCGGTGTATAAGCTCTTTACCCTGAAAAAGAACCTGGTCAAAAAAATAGAAATTTTAGACAATAGTTTTGTCTTTAAATATAAATAGGAGAGCGTGGTATGGAAAGATGTGTGTTTTTAAGCAAAATAAAATTCGTTGTTTGTATGATTGGTTTATCTCTTTTATTCATTCCTGCTTTCGGGGATATCACCGTGGAACCCAACGGTGTGATTTCCCACGGCACGACAATAACGGTCCGTATCACCTTAGAGGCAGGGAAAAAATCCATCGGCCTGGAAATCGTGAAAGATGAAAACGGGAATGGAAAAGCGGAGAGTCATGAAAAGCGGCTGTTGGCAAAGGCCACGGTAACCGATGGAGATAAAAAAGGGAAGCTGAAAGATCATGGTGATAAAAGCCGCGTTATCGAGGTCCACTTACGAATTATTGCCGATACTTTCAAGCCGGGGAAGTACATTATCCGGACCATACCCGGGCCCGGTCGTTTAGCCAAAGGCGCAGCAATTGTAATCGCGGCCCGCGGCAGCGAGTACCATAAAAAACTAAATGATCCACCGCCGGCGTTGTACATGGTCAGGGTCAGGGATATGATGAAGCAGGGGAAAATAGAAAATGCCGACCTGTGGCTGATGAACGGCACCACCTATGAAATTACGGCCCGCCTCACCCATGCCGGCGATTGTTTGAATCCTTGCTGGTCCTCGGATGGAAAACGGATTGCCTATGTCCGTTGGATTAAAGGTAAAGGGCAGCTTTGGGTTTTAACCCTGGCAGAAGGGCAGAACGTTGTAAAGAATATGGGGTTATTGACACATACGTCCGGGAGCATTTCAAATCCCCTGTGGTCTCCCAACGGTAAAAGAATCGCTTTTATTTCCGGGGACAGCCTCCAGGTAGTTAAAGCCGATGGTACTAAAGCGAAAGAAATTGCCCTTGTAAAGGGAATAAATAAAATACTGGCCTGGTCCGGTGATAATCGAAGTATCATTTTTTCAGCATACCCGGCAAAGGATACACCTGTCCTGACGCCGGGGGGCGATATTCTTCCCCTGGGCGATTTAAGTATAAAGCCGGAAGACAGGCGGATCGCCGATATATGGAAAGTGGACACCCGTACCCGTAAGCTTGAACGTCTTATATACGATGTTTACCGGCATTGGCAGTTATATGTATCGCCTGACGCTTCAAAACTGGTTCATCCCATAAGGAAATCGGCAGCAAAATATGAGCTCTGGTCCAGGGAGGGCAAGGATTTTACCATTCCTAAAAGATTGACCGATGGGAATTACCTGGATATTGATCCTGCCTGGTCGCCGGATGGAAAATGGATCGTATTTGTGTCTAACAGGAAATGAAAGAAAAAAATAGCCACGAAGATACACGAAGAAACACAAAGAAAGAATAGGAAAAGGAGTTAAGAAACCGCTTCGTGTACCTTCGTGTACCTTCGTGGCTGAAAGAATAGGAGACAGCAATGAAAAGAAATCCGCTGTTAGTCATCCTGGCTCTTTGCTTAATAGTTCTATCTTTTTTTTGTTATGCCGAAGAGGTACCGGTAAAAAAGAATAAACCGATCAAAGCTGAATCTTTAGAGCAATTGGTTGTTTTAGTTGTATCTGCAATTGCTGACAATGACATTCAACGACTGAAACAAATCATAACCGGGAACAATCGATTAATCCTGGAAAACAAGCTTCTGGCAATTCAATGGTGTAGTACGATTCTTGATGTAGCGGTTGAGAAGGAATTAGCAGGTCAAGGTAAATTGGGGAAAAATTATTTTAAAATTGCCGGGATGGTGGCAGAAATTTATAAAAATGCGGCCAACAGCAGTTATCTCCTGGATAAGGTTGCTATTTTTCAAAAATGGAACAAAGAAGGGAAAGAAAAGTATCAAAAAGCAGAGAAATTATACGGCCGGGGTGAAGAATTACGTAAGAAATATCGATATGATGAGGCAGTGGATTGTTATGATAAAAGTTTGTTACTCTACCGTGAAATCGGCTTCAAAGAGGGCGAGACCAACTGTCTGAGAAGTCTGGGGGATATTCACCGGATGTTATCGGAGTATGAAAAGGCCCGTCAGAGTTATGAGCAAGGGCTGGAGATCTATCGTGAGATAAAGTCTCGCAAGGGCGAGGCTGACTGTCTTCTATGTTTGGGTGAAGTGCACCTGATGTTATCGGTTTATGAAAAGGCCCATCAGCAGTATGAGCAAGGGCTGGAGATCTATCGTGAGATAAAGTCTCGCCAGGGCGAGGCTCAATGTCTTCTACGTTTGGGTGAAATGCACCGGATGTTATCGGAGTATGAAAAGGCCCGTCAGAGTTATGAGCAAGGGCTGGAGATCTATCGTGAGATAAAGTCTCGCCATGGCGAGGCCAACTGTCTGAGAAGTCTGGGGGATGTGCACATTCGTTTATCGGAGTATGAAAAGGCCCGTCAGCGGTATGAGCAAGGGCTGGAGATTTTTCGTGAGATAAAGGATCGCCGGGGCGAGGCTGAATGTCTGAGAAGTCTGGGGGATGTGCACATTCGTTCATCGGAGTATGAAAAGGCCCGTCAGCGTTATGAGCAAGGGATGGAAATCTATCGTGAGATAAAGTCTCACCTGGGCGAGGCCACCTGTCTGAGAAGCCTGGGGGATGGTGTCCTTTCGGCAAGTGTGCGTATGGCTTAAAAAAAATTTTTTTTTGGGTATTGGCTTCCCCACCTCCAAAAAATATCCGCAGGTTACCAGGATAGCCAATTTCAAATTAACCCCGGATAGAACAGAAATCCGGCAATAATTCTTTCCCTATCTTCCAGCTTCCCTAAAGATAAGGCACCTGGGAGTTGGGAAGAAGAAAAGGCAAATATTTTCCGTTTGGGTTAGTATTAACTATTAACCTGTTAATTCCATTCAACCCGGGTCCAAAGCACTATTGCACCCTGGCAATGGCAGCAATGGTTTCCTTATAATTCCAGGGAAGCCACTTAGCGGGATTGTTCAGTACATCTATAGCATTTTTTTGAAGCATAGTCAGATATTCGAAAGGATTAACTTTAGCCAGGCGACATGTTTCAATGATACTCATAAACACATCTCCCACGTGGGCACCATTTTCTGTCTTATAGAAATAAGCATTCTTTCGATTAAGGATCGCTACCTTGAGTGCCCGTTCCAGACAATTATTGTCAAGAGGAGCCCCTTCTATACGCAAGAATCCAGTCAATTTCTGCCAATGATTCTGCATGTAATTGATCACCTGACCTAAATTACTATTCGGTTCTATCTTCTTTTGGGCAAATTGCTCCTCGAACCATTGTTCCAATTTGTCCATTAAAGGCTTACTCTTTTTTTGATGAAGACAAAGACGCTCCGAGGGAGTCATTTTCTCCACTTTGGCTTCTTCATCATATTTGTATACTTCTGCCAATGTCTCTATAACAAAACGGCATTCCCGCGGATAACTTTCTATTAGCTCCACAAACTTCCTCCTGCCATGAGAAAGGCAGTTAACTATAATTGTGTCAAACTCCTTTGGGTAATTTTGATTAAGCGCATCACACATCTGTAGAGGTGGCCCCCGGTCCATCGCTCGTCTTCTTAATACTTCATCGAGATTTTCTCCCGCATATTTTCTGCCACTGAGATACAATACGATGAGATGATCTCCTATTTTTGACATGATTCCGCTGGTATAAGTTGCCTTTCTTGTTTCGCACCCACAATCACCATCAGCAGCACCTTCCTCCACCTCCACTTCTTTTTTCTCTTTATTTTCTTTCATTATCGACAGGATTTTTACTCCTGTGTCATCGGTATGGAATAACTCTCCCTGCGCTGCTTGCCTCACTAATTCTTCATATGGATGAACCGCCGTTTCAAATACTGGATATATGATGTCCCACTGGGTTGAAGCCGGCACTGGGACACCAACGGCTTTTTGAAAATTATCCAGACGATAGTAAGGAAAGCCACTGCCATACTTTAACAATGATATAATCGCTCCAGCTTCAGCATCATATTTATCCTCGCCTGCTTCTTGCGGCAGTTCGGCTGTATATAATTCCCCACATAACGCACAACGCAATTTCTCCAACCTATATACGCGGGCCTTCAACGGAGCACTGCCTTTTATTCGTATCTCTATACCATCCTTATCCCATTTATATAATTTCCCTTTCTCGCAATCCGGGCATAATTGGCCAACTTTTAGTTTTTTATGGGATATATAGATTTCTTCTGCTCCTACATAAGCGGAGGCTCCATTCTTTCCATGGCCCTTCTTTTTCTTTTTAACCTTCTTTTTTTTTGAGTCTTCAATGCCGTTGCCGGAAGCTTCGCCTTCACCTCCACCTCCACCTCCACCTTCACCTTTATCTTTATCTGACTCGGTTTCCGGCAATATATTTTTTGACTTTTCCGTTTTGCCAAAAAAAAGATTCTTCAATTTTTTGATCGATAATTTTTGTCGTTCCAATAATCTCTGGATGAAAACAAAGGATTTAATAAAGGCTTTGATTTTTTCAAAATCTTTATCTTCCAGTTTTTTCTCCTCTATTCTTTTGAGTAATTCCTCTGTTTCTTCCAGCGATATCTCAAGGGGTTGGGGTGTTACCGGAGTTTTTTGATTTTTCTTTTTGCCCATTGTCTATCTCAATATGCCATATGCCATATGCCATTTTCTCTCTCGAATTATCCTTTGGTTAATAATTCCCTGAAATTACGGTGTAAAGGATAACCCCAGACTGCTTTAAGGGAACGATTGGCGATTAGGGACCTGGCATTTTTGCCCAGCCCCTTTGTCTTGCCAAGATATAACCAATTGGCCGATTTATAACAGGTACCTTCAAACCGTTCCGTATCCACAAAGGTTTCCAGCCAATACACCGGGTGGTTGTAAAGCTTTTCCCAATCGGATGAAATAATTTTGGCGCATCTGCCTAAAAGGTGAGACGCAAGATGAGGTATCCTGATCCAGTCCGGTATCAAAAAACGGGTGTTATAGGCAAGAAAATGGAGATTCTTTGTTCGTGTTTCTTTATTCCAGCCGATAAAACGATCTCTACTCTCAAGATGACGTACTGCTGANNATAGCCAAGATAATGATGATGACAAATAAGACTATTAAATAGTTTTTCCCGGGGAGTTCGTCGTACCTGGACAAAAGTAAGGGGAAGAATTTCTTTTAAAACTGTCTTTATTGGACTTTGATCCAGTTCAATTTTTTTCGGGGTTTTCGGCTTCAAAAATGGGTTTATCGGCGTAAACTTTCGGGGAGGAAGTACAATATAGCCGCTTCTTTCTAATTCCAACAGCAATCCCCGGCACACCATGTCCCGTAGATGACCATTGGCCTGAACCCAATTCCATTCTTGACATATCTGTCTTGATAGCTCACATCTACCAATTACCGGGTTTTTTGAGATGAGTTCTTTAATGAAACCGATATCTTCGGCAGTTACATGGCGTCCTCTGTATTTTATTACGTTTTTCATAATAGAATTGTACACTAAATTTTAGACGAACGCAATTCTTATGGGCAAAAAAAATAGAAAGAAAATTTTTTTTTGGGAAAAAGTTTATTTTTTTACCATTTCTGCAATAGGCTTTGATGATTATGCTTTTTTATATTTTTCAATCCAGGGACATGTGATCAATATGCACAACTAACGCTACTTTTTTTAGAAGATCGAGAAGCAGGTGTAATATTTCTCCATTGGGGTGCCGTATGTGCTTGCATTAGATTCCCATTCCATA
>JABAOH010002586.1_pt1 | contig 26965 bp, 24 predicted proteins | sample 7062181 | NCBI WGS metagenome assembly JABAOH01 (sample SAMN14538630, study PRJNA623070) | marine sediment metagenome | biome: marine biome [ENVO:00000428]; feature: marine pelagic biome [ENVO:01000023]; material: deep marine sediment [ENVO:00002113]; isolation source: pool of 5 deep marine...
TCCCAACCGGGGTCCTACGATTGCCTTTATGTCAGACCAATGCTGGAGATCATCAGAGTATGTTATACAAATATCTGGATCAATGCGATGGAACATGACATAACGACCGCTAACTTTGCGAGGGAGAACCGCGCCATCCTTGTTTCGAACGCCTGCAAATGGCGTCCTTCTCTCGCCCCAATTCCACCGCTTGTTGGTGAAATCGTCTGTGGAAATGGATGTCAATGCAATCTGATAAGCGTTTGAAACTCGGTCACGTAATGCCGTATACGCCATAATGCATTGTTCATTCTGCAGGGTCAGTCGAGGGTCCTCGCATCCATCGTTTTCGGCAGAGTTTGCTGGCTCGAAAACAGGTGAAGAAAGTCGTTCTTCGATGTGATAGCCATCAGTGGAAGAGGCATAGCCCAGTCGAGAAACCCCGTCGTTACCGACAGCACGATACAGAATGTGAACTCGGCCACCGACATGAAGCGCGGCAGCGTTGTAGACGGCTCGTTTCTCCCATGCATGTTTTGATATCGGTTTAAGAATCGGGTTTCCTTGAAATCTCCTCATTACGGGGTTCCCCTGTGGTTCATCTTGGAATCTCATAAGATATCTTGCTTATGAATGGAAACTACGGATTCGCGAGCTTTAGTTGCACATGTGCTTTGGTTCCTAACTCTTGACTGTTGGCATTCCGACAAGGTCATCCAAGATTCTCCTTAACGTCAGCATTCCCACCAGAGATCCCTTTTTGTCTACTACTGGAAGATGTCGTATGCGATGTAAAGTCATGAGTTTCTTGGCCTCCGCAAATGAAGCACTCTTCCTTACTGTTACGACGTTCTTTGACATCACGTTTCTTAGATGTGTGTTTAGGGGAACTTTTCTGGCCACGCTTCTGAGGGCATCTCGTTCTGTAAATATTCCTCTACACTTTCCTCTATCGTCCGTTATCATTAACGCGCCAACATGTTTTTTGAAAAGGATCTCAATCGCGTCTTCAAGTGTCGTCTCCTCCTTTGTTGTCACCACGTTTTCTATCATTAGATTTCGAACCTTCACTTTTTACAGACCACCACGATCATTTCTAGGGATTCTCTACATAGCTGCACATTGCATGGCTGTATAATCTGCTTCAGGTCCACCGTTGGAGACATGCTTATTATACTTAACTAATAATTCTGAGGTTGCGCTTTTAAGATCAAAGAAATAGGCCTTTGGGTAATGCAAACACTCTTGATCAGTGGCCTAGGGTTTCCAAATCTATGCGAGCCAAGAGATAGGCTATCGTAGCTTCAGCGCCTTGATTCAAATTCAACCCTTGAGACGTAATACCGTCATAGCAAGCGCCTGTGGTCGGGTCGTAGACCATTACATTCTGCGTGTTCTTTCCCAAAAACCAGTCGAAAGCCAATTTTGCCACTTTTTGATACTTCTCCTCGTTAGTTACGTGAAAGGCGGTCAAAGCTGCTTCTACCATACACGATGCCTCAATTGGTTGCTGGTCGTATAGCGCTCTCTGACCACCTTTCTTGTACCATCCTTTGTTACCAATTGGGACGAATTTCCCATCAATTGTCTGCTCTTCGACAAGAAAATCAAAGGATTCTTCTGCTATCTGAAGGAAGCTTTCATCTCTAATGATGTTGTAGGCTCTAAAAAGGGCTTGCGATAGGCGCCCGTTTGCATATGTAAGATAAGGCTCAAACCACCGCCAATTGGAAGAAGATGCTTGCTGATAGTGATCCAGCAATTGTGTAGTTAATGACACTATGTTTTTGGAAAGATTTTGGTCATTCGAGAAAGCCTCATAATAGTAGCAAAGACCCAGAATCGTAAAGGCTTTAGCCCTAAGACTCTTGAAGTTTGATGCGTGCTGGAAGCCTTTGTCAAAAATCTCTTTCGCCATAGCATTGATGCCTTTAGGAAGATTCGCTAAAATAGCATATCCACAAGCCCAGAGAGATCGTCCCATGCACTCTTCTGACCCCACATCATCAAGGAAACTACGATTATAACTCAATCTATTGTGGAATCTACCGTCAGGTCTTTGCATATGAAACAAGAAACTCAAATAAGCCTTAGCTAGCTGGCTCACCTCGGAGTCATCGTGAAACTGAAGGAGTTTCATGCAAGCAACTAGTGCGCGAGCATTATCGTCTGTAGTATAGCCTTCTTTTCTGTTTGGAATCGAATATTTAGTATGCTGAAGGATTCCAGTATCATCTGTTAGGGTTTTGAGACGATCTAATTTGATAGGTAATTTAATATCTATCACCCTTTTTCTTCAATGAGCCGATTGAATAACTTCGCATGTTGCTCTGCAACTCTTGGCCAGGTGAAGTTTCGACTATAAGCATAAGCTTTCCTCTCCAAGCCAGACCTCAGTTCTGGATCTTCCAGAAGTCTGTTTACGCATTCACCGATTGAATCAGGGTTTCTGAACTTACATGTTAATCCTCGCCCATTTGCCAACGCTTCTTCAGCGTGAAGGTACGGAGTGGATATAACGGCTTTACCTGTTCCCAAGGCATATGTGAGCGTTCCACTGCTGATCTGATTGCGATCAACGTATGGAGTGACGTATATGTCTGTTGCTTGAAGATACCCGATTAGTTCCCTTTTGGAGAGGAACCGATTATGGAATCTCACATGTTTTCCTAGTTCAAGTTCATCAACTAGTCTCATCAGTCTCTTCCGATAACGCTCTCCCTCGATTTTCCTCACTTCTGGATGAGTCTCGCCGATTATAAGGTAAAGAATTCTTGGCTCCGTTTCAACGAGGGAAGAGAGTGCTCGAATAACATACTGGATACCCTTTCCACGGTTTACCAGTCCGAAAGTGGACAACACTATTCTATCCTTCAAACCAAGAGAAGGCTTACGTTTTTCGCTGGGAACAAATGGAACATCGGGACACCCGTGTGGGATAACAGTGATTTTTTCAGGTTCAATATCATAGTTTTTTAGCAGTTCCAACGCTGTACTTGTCATGACAATGATCGCTCCACTGCGGTATGCAAGGTCTTCCAAGACGGGTCGAGCAGCTGATCCGAAGTTTGGCAGAATTGTGTGGAGTGTAGTCACCACTGGTTTCTGAAGAGACTCTGCGAATGAATTAATGTACTTTCCCCACTCCCCTCCAAAAAGACCGAACTCGTGCTGGAGATGTACCAAGTTAACTTCAGATAGNNACTTCAGATAGATTAACGTAGCGGGCAGCTTGCGTGTAATCATCAAAAGTGTCTCGTTCAATTTCGAATTTAACTCTCCTATCATAGTTGTAGATTGCTCCCTTCTCATTCACTGCAATGACTACGGATGGTCGAAACACATCAAGCCGATGTATGGCATTGATCAGATCTTTCGTGAAGTTTGCTATACCACACTCTCGAGGCGGATAAGTGCTTAAGTAAGCAATCCTCTTTTCATCAACATTGAAAACCAATAGTCTATGCACCACGCACATGTTAAGTTGACTAGATCTTTTTCAGGGTTTTGCATCGGCGAGACTGTTTTTCGGCATTTTTGACAAGACTTGTGATGCAACCTCATCTTGTGTTCAACGATGCTTAAATGCCCATGAAATGAGGTCTTGTACCCTAAAGTTTCGCCTATCCTTGTATAAGCTCAATTCGCAGGAGTGTCACTTTCCATTTCAGATTCTCAAATTTTGAGACGAGACAACTTACCCCGAAGACTTATAAAATGTAGATGTGTTGCAAGATTTGCCACGAGTTTAGCCATAATGCCTAAGAAGTCTAACAACGTTGAGGAGAAAACACAAAGTCTCCGTCACGGAAGTCTCAAAACCGTTTTCTATATCGCAGTTCTTGTGCTTTCATTGTTTCTCGTGAAATTTCTTTTTGGTTGGGCATCACTTGAAGAGATTCCCTCATATCTTCAGCCCTACAGCAACATCATAATGTTGATTCACCCCTATCTGGTCTACATTCAAGCGGGCCTGCTCTTCGTCTTCGGTTATTTCGCTGTTAACGCGATCAGTGGCCTAGTATACGCGTATATGAGAAGAATGACCGAACATCCAGAAGCTGCAACTATCCAATCTATAACGAAGATATCGGGTATAGCTGTTCTTCTCTCTTTGATGACCTCTGTGTTCAATGTTAACCCAGCAGCGGCTTTGACTGTGGGTTCCTTCGGAGGTTTGGTCGTTGGCTTCGCTACCCAAACGATACTCTCCCATGTGGTGGCTGGAGTCTTCTTGTTAATTTCGCGCCCCTTCACATATGGTGACCGAGTTACGGTTTCTGGACACACAGGTGCGGTAAGAAAGATCAAACTAATGCATCTTGTCTTGGAAAACGAGGATGGAACGGAGGAAATACTAATCCCTAGTGGAACCGTTGTTACTCAAATAATTCAGAGGAAGAAGACCCCAGGGTTATCCGAAGCGACAAAAACCTTTCTCTTTCTCGATCCCCCGCCGAGTAGCGTTGCAGAGGATTCCAGAGTCATGTTCACTGGAAAGCTTGAAGAAGCCGTCGCCGGGAACCCCCTTACCGATGAGACTATAAAAATCTTCGAGAGCGATATAGGGGGAGACGACTTGTTGGCTTCGGGAACAACCGAAAACGACGGGAGCTTCAAAATAGGTTGGGTAGCGAAGAAATCGGATCGATGGGATAACACCGCCGAAATCTATGCACGGTTTGATGGAGATGATGCTCATAGACCTTCAACAAGCAACCAATATACTCTGTTGCTAAAAACCGAAAAAACGACCAGAGAAGACCACGTTCGAGATCGTTGATCTCTACAACTCTGTGACTTCCCTTATTTCTGCCTCAAATCGACTTGGGTTTCTGATGAGTCTCTTCTCTTCGCAGTTTTAGACCGAGTCTCACCAATGCTGCTTCGAAGTTCCTAAAGTCATAGCCCTCCACACCATTTCTATGCCAGAATTCCTTGAATTTCTCTAAGACATTGACATCTGATTCTATTATTCCCAGTTTTTTGCCTGCGAGAATTTCTACGGATGTCGGCTCGGGATCGGCATTTCTCCACAGCCCTCGCAATTCCCGAAGGAAGATCTTTGCAGTTACTGGTCCTACACCTCGGAACTCTTGAAGCAACCTCTCCAGATCTTTTGGGTTTTGGCTTATCTTGTCCAGCTGCTCGATGTCTCCATCGTAGTTCTCTAGCAATCTCTGCGATATGTCTATAACGTAGTCAGCGGTGATTCCGTCGTAGCGAACGTATCCTCCTCTACCATGCAGATCGATGAGTGTTCCATGGCTGCTTGCTGCAATCTTCTGCGGCGAGGTTAACCCTGCTTCATCATAAGCCCTGTAAGTCCTCTGAGCAATAGTTGTAGAGATTCTTGCTCCGAAAAGTATAGAAGCCAAAAACCATTTGAAAGGTTCTTTCTCTAGATCTATTCCCAGCTCTTCAGCGAAAAGCCTCCCGTAACGCTCTAATAACCTATGCAACTTCACGTGGACATCACCCTCTCATCATATCTCTTGATCCTAAGTCGGATGGATTCTACTTTCAGAAATCCGACTAGCCTCGGTTACCACTGCCAAAGATTTCACACTTATGAATCTTTCAACTCCTGAGAAAAGCGAGGTTCAAATCGAATAACACCATTGGAAAAAGCCTTTTAAAACGAGCAATTTAGACTGAGGGTGCTGCATTACCTTACTCTACCGACTTTGGGGACAGTCTCCTCCATGAAGAGCCTTATGTCTTCTCTGTACTTCCTGAAGAGCAATATAAAGAGAGTTGCGCCTTCGCGTACATAATGATTAACTTTTTCTGCACATTGTTCAGGAAATCCAACAATTGTTGATTTCAGGTATTCTTTTAGAGGGGTTTGTTCAGGTTTTAACGTCTCGATCTTTCGAATCAAAGCAGCCTTATCTTCGTCTATGATAACCTCTCCGACCCATGATTTTTGTATCGCGTTGAAGTCTCTGTTCATCTTCTTGCAGTGTTTCTTGAGTATCCTCATTTTTCGAGCAAAGTCTTGGGGTGAGGCTCCCACGTTGTACCCGTCAGCAAGCTCCGCCACGACTTTGAGCGTAAGTTTTTCGCCTGCTCCTCCGATCCATAGTGGGGGATGAGGCTTCTGTAAAGGTTTGGGTTCGCAAACCGCGCCCTTTATGTTATAGTACTTGCCATGGAAGCTTGGCTTCTTCTCAGTCCACATCTTCTTAATGATGATTATTGCTTCCCTGAGTCGCAGGATTCTGTCCTTGGCCTTGGGGAAGGGGAAGTCGTAGGCGTCATGCTCCTCTTTATGCCATCCGGCGCCCATGCCTAACTCCAATCGTCCATTAGAAATGTTGTCGAGGGTTGAGGCCATCTTGGCAAGTAGCGCGGGGCTACGGTACGAGTTGCACAAGACTAGCGTCCCTAACCTTATTTTCTGGGTTAAAGACGCTAACGCGGATAACGTGGTCCATGATTCCAAAACCGATCCTTTCTTGTTAAAAGGTGGCTGATGCCCCTTCCAAATAAGGTGGTCCATTATCCAAGCTGAATGATAGCCCAAGGTTTCAGCCTCTAGAACACGCGACTCGAGCTCCGTGAAATCTAAATAGTAATCAAAGTAGATTCCGAACCTGATGCGAGCCATCTAAAACTCCGACCTTATTAGCGTTACACGTGTATACGTATTGACTAACCCTTTACTACTGCTAGGGGAGCTAGACGAGCCACTCTAGTGGCAATTCCAATCTTGTCGCTCACTTCAGCGATTCGGTTTACATCCTTATAGGCCGAATCAGCTTCTTCGGCTAAGATCACTTGAGATGCAGACTTGATTACCATGCCCCGTCTCTCCAAAGTTTTCTTGATGTCTCCACCCCAGAATTCTCTCTTGGCGGCGGATCGGCTCATGGTGCGGCCGGCTCCATGGGCTGTCGATCCAAAAGAGATCTCCATAGATTTGGATGTGCCCACCAAAACCCAAGAATTCGTGCCCATAGAACCAGGGATAAACACTGGCTGCCCCACTGTCCGGTAGTCTTTAGGTACCTTTTCGTGGTGGGGTGGAAAGGCTCTTGTGGCGCCCTTTCGATGGATCCATACCTTCTTCTGCTGTTCATTGCTAACTCTATGTTTTTCTGCCTTTGCGATGTTGTGGGCGACGTCATAGACGAGATCTAGCCCCATCTCTTCTGACGGTCTCTTGAAAACTTCCTCGAAGCTTTGGCGCACCCAATGCGTGATCGCTTGGCGGTTGGAGAACGCATAGTTGACGGCGCAAGCCATCGCCTGATAGTAGTCCTCAGCCTCACGGGATGAGCCCGGTGCACAAGCCAATTCTCTGTCAGGGATCTGTATCTTGTACTTGCGGACTGCCCGCTCCATGATGCGTAGGTGGTCAGAGCAGACCTGATGACCGAAACCTCGGCTACCACAGTGGATCATAGCTGTAATTTGCCCTTCGTGACGAATCCCGAAAACCTTAGCCACCTTGGGGTTGAGAATTTCCACTACCTTCTGTATCTCCAAAAAGTGATTTCCACTACCCAGAGTGCCCATCTGGCTGAGCCCTCGTTTCTTGGCCCTCGAGGAAACCTTATCCGGATTAGCGGCTTCCAAGCATCCCTTCTCCTCGCAGTGCTCCCGATCCTCAGGTCTTCCCATTCCTCGGTCTAAGATCCATTTTACACCGTTAGCGAGAAGGCGGTCCAACTCATGGACACTCAAGCGGAAGTTCTTCCTTCGGCTCCCAAGACCAGAGGGCACGTTCTTGAAGATGGTCTCAGTGAGTTGGGTAAGTCTTGGTCTGACATCTTCTTCGTTAAGGTTAGTGGTTAGTAGGCGGACACCACAGTTGATGTCATATCCTACTCCTCCAGGACTGATGACGCCCTCCTCATAGTCAGTTGCAGCCACACCCCCTATTGGGAAGCCATAGCCCTCATGACCATCAGGCAACGTAAGCGCATATTTGTATATCCCTGGAAGATGAGCTACGTTACAACATTGTTGAAGGGTCCTATCCCCCTTGATTTTTTCAAGAATATCTTCATCAGCAAGCACAATTACAGGTACTCGCATTCCGGGTTTGTAACTCTTCGGTATTTTCCAAGTGTACTTGTCAATTCTTTCAAGTGGGATTTGCGTTTTCTCTGGATTCGTTTTGATCACCTTTAAGCATGAGAACTATTTAGCACGGAATCAATATCGAGTTTTTTCATTAGCTCTTTCTTCCGGTTTCTTATGGTTACCTCTGTTACCTCTGCTACGTCTGCAATCTGCTTTTGAGTTACTTCTTCGCCCTTAAGTTGGCAAGCGATGTAGAGCACCGCAGCAGCGACTCCCATGGGATCCTTGCCCATGATTAGGCGCTTGCGCTTGGCTTCGCGGAGAATCTTTACGGCGAACCCTTGAACTCCTCCAGAGATACCAGCTTTCTCAGCGAATTTTGAAATGTAGTCTAGCGGATCATGTATGGGCATTTTCATTCTTAGAGTGCGTAAAAGCAAACGATAGGATCTGGCAATGTCTTTTCTACCTCTGAGACTGGCGTCTACCACCTCATTAAGCGTTTTTGGCGTCTTGGTGAATCGACAAGCGACATATAGCGCTGCGGCCGCGATTGAAGCGATGCTGCGTCCCCGAACTAGATCTTTGTCTAGGGCTTTTCGGTAGATTACTGCTGCCATTTCTTGAACTGAGGATGGAATGTGGAGTTTTTCAGAGAGGCGCTGAAGTTCATTCATGGCACGCATAAGGTTCCGATAATCTGATGCGTGTATTCTTGAACGGATGTGCCACTTCCTGAGACGCCACATTTGCCGCTTAACCTTTAGGGGCAGGGGGCGACCGAAAGCATCTCTATTCGGTCTGATGATCGTGGAGAGCCCTTTATCGTAATGAGAATAATCAACGGGAGCTCCAGTTCTTCTTCTCGAACGCTTCTCTTCTAGAGTAAATGCTCGCCACTCTGGACGCCGGTCTAACATATCATCTGAGATAACTAGCCCACACTTACTGCAGGCGACCTCACCCATCTCCTTGTCCTTGATGAGGTCGGGACTGCCACATTGTGGGCATCGGCCACGTTGCACTTGTATTAGGCGTTGCATATTCTACATCGCTTCCAGTATTGTTTTGATTTGACTTGCCGTGCAGAGTCTGAATTTCATCGAATGCTTAGTTTCTTTTTCGAGCTCACATCTTGGGTGATTGGGGGCGGCGGGCTGAACGTCTCGGCCGAAGCCTCGACGCGTACACCCCCGCTCCATCAACGAGATCTTCTATCTCAACCCTCGTTCACAACAGCGGCTCTGTTGCCAGAGTCGAGCGTTATGAAGTAGCTGCCTCTTTTCGGAAGGGGCTTCGGGCTTAGATGCTTTCAGCCCTTATCCCCGACAGCTTAGCTGCCCGGCGATGCCCTGTCAGACAACCGGTAAACCATTGGCTGCGATATCCCGTTCCTCTCGTACTGGGGATTCCTTACCCTCAAGCAGCCGACACTCCCAGCAGATAGAGTCCGACCTGTCTCACGACGGTCTAAACCCAGCTCACGTTCCCCTTTAATGGCCGAACAGACCTACCCTTGGCCCCTTATGCAGGACCAGGATGGGAAGAGCCGACAACGATGTACCAAGCTGCGGGGTCGATTGGAGCTCTCGCCCGCGACGAGCCTGTTACCCCTGGGGTACCTTTTCTGTCGCTTCCAGCCCCCACCAATGGGGACATGAAAGATCGCTAGACCCGGCTTTCGCCTCTGGATCCCTTACTGTGGAGGATCCAGTCAGGCCGGCTTTTGGCCTTGCCTTCTACGACGGGTTTCTGTCCCGCCTGAGCCGACCTTTGGGCCCCCTCGATATCTTTTCAAGGGGGTGCCGCCCCAGCCAAACTGCCCACCAATCGTTGTCCCAGCGCCAAACGGCGCCAGTAAGAGACTCAACTGTAAGAGGGCGGTGTTCCATTGGCGCCTACTCCAGTCCCCGGAGAGACTGGGATCAACGGCTCCCGCCTACGCTCTGCACCTACAGCCAAATCCCAGCGACAGGCTGCAGTAAAGGTCCACAGGGTCTTCTCATCCCGCTGGGAGTCCTTGGACTATTCACCAAGTAATGTGGGTTCACCGGGTTCCAGATGGGGACAGTGGGGCCCTCGTTAATCCATTCATGCGCGTCAGAACTTACCTGACAAGGCATTTGGCTACCTTGAGAGAGTCAGAGTTACTCCCGGCGTTTAGCAGTCCTTGTCCCCGTTGAACCGGAGTTTCAGATCCTGCCACTGGCCAGAATTCGGAAGCCGTTCACACCCTTTCGGGCTTGCGTCTTCCTGTGTTTTTATTAAACAGTCGGGGCCCCCTTGTTACTGCGACCTGCAGTCCCAACCGAAGCTAAGACCGCAGGCACCCCTTCTATCGAAAGTACGAGGCCAATTTGCCGATTTCCCTCACCTAGAGTGTACCCGATACGCCTTAGGTTTCTCACCTAGGACACCTGTGTTGGTTCTGGGTACGGACATAAAGGATCCTTCCTGTCTCCATTTTCATTGGCTCCAAGGATCAATCGAACGCACCTACAACGGTAAGCTATTCCCGCTTTCACTTGGTTCTCGCCATTACGGCACTCCCCAAGCTTATACGGTTAAACAAGGCGACAGCCCTGCTCGACCTACCTCAAAACGTTTGAAGACAGGCTTGCGTCACCGCGTGTACCTTCATGGTACCGGAATATTAACCGGTTTCCCTTTCGGCCTACTCGGTTAAGATCAGCCTTAGGATCGACTTACCCCCGGCTGACGACGCATTGCCGGGGAACCCTTGCCCTTTCGGCGGAGAAGATTCTCACTTCTCTTTGCTGTTACTACCACTGGGATCTGCAATCGCGATCGGTCCACGGGACCTCACGGCCCAGCTTCCGTCCAACCGCGACGCCCTCCTACCAGATCACGGCTAAGAGCCGTGCCCCGGGGTATCGGCGGCTGGCTTAGCCCCGTCCATTTTCAGGGCGTTCAACCTCGGCGGGTGAGCTGTTACGCACTCTTTGAAGGATGGCAGCTTCTATGTCTACCTCCCCGCTGTTTTAGGATGAACACGCCTTTCAGTTTAACACTTAGCCAGCACTTGGGGGCCTTAACCTCGGTCTAGGTTGTTCCCTTTTCGGCCTAGGAGCTTATCCCCCAGACCCGTCTCCAGAGGTCTACGGCGCTAGTGGATTCGGAGTTTGAAAGAAAAGTGAACCCTTTCGGGATTCTTGCTTCTCAATCAGTGCTCTACCCCACCAGCAACCTCATTCTGGGCTGGGCTGCGACCCACTTCGGAGGGAACTAGCTATCACCGGACTAGATTGGTCTTTCGCCCCTAGCCACAAGTCAGAGGAGTGAATTGCACGTCAACATCCCTTCGGGCCTCCACCAGGCTTTCGCCTGACTTCGCCCTGCTCAAGGCTAGATCGTCCGGTTTCTAGTCTCACAGCCCTGACTCCAGGCCCTTTCAGACCCTGCCCCTCGCCAGCCAAAGCCGGTTGCGGGCTTGTCGGTTTCCCTACGCCTACGGATTTCGAATCCTTAAGCTCGCCACAGCAATGAACTCCCCAGTCCGTGATTCCAGACGGAACGCGTAACCTTAGTCCCCGCTCCCTCGTACTCCCACGTCACCATAGTTTCCTTCGGGAGGGATCTACCCTTCCAGGCCACGCACGTCTATAACCGTTTAGTTTCAAGCTCTTTTCACCCCCCTTCCGGGGTGCTTTTCAGCTTTCTGTCACCGTACTAGTGCGCTATCGGTCTCAGGACGTATTTAGTCTTGGGAGTTGATGACTCCCAGCTTCCCACACCCAAACCAGGGTACGGTACTCAGGAACACCGATCCAACTCCTTCCAGCTCACGCCTACGGGGCTATCACCCTCTATGGCAGGCCTTTCCAGGCCACTTCAGCTTCGCCAGTTAGGAGGCGACCGGGTCCTACTACACCACATCCCTCACAGGTCTCCCTTGAGGTTCAGTTTGGACTCTTCCCTTTTCGCTCGCCGCTACTCAGAGAATCCCTAAGTTGGTTTCTCATCCTCCCCCTACTAAGATGTTTCAGTTCGGGGGGTTCCCGCTCCCATATGGAAGCGCTGTAAACAAGTTTACAACAGGAGGTCCCATTGAGGAATCCCCGGATCTACGGCTGCATGCGCCTACCCGGGGCATTTCGCTGCTTGCCGCGCCCTTCCTCAGCGCCCGAGCCTAGCCATCCACTAAACGGCGTAACATGTCGAGTCTACTCGGAAACCCAACATTCACTGATGTTCAAACTTCTGCACGGCAATAATCGTGAGTCTAATAGTGAAATCTCACTATACCCTTCACTCATGAGTATGCTCATGAGTTGCATCTCATCTATTGGACCCGGTAAACCCTTTACCCTCAACAGTCTTTCTTAGGAGGTGATCCGGCCGCAGGTTCCCCTACGGCCACCTTGTTACGACTTTTCCCTCCTCGCGAAGCCTAGATTCGACGCAGCCAACAAGACCACGCCTTACCCAAGCTCCACTTGGGTGGAACGACGGGCGGTGTGTGCAAGGAGCAGGGACGTATTCACCGCGCGATAGTGACACGCGGTTACTAGGGATTCCATGTTCACGAGGGCGGGTTGCAGCCCTCGATCCCAACTACGATAGGGTTTGGAGATTAGCTTCCCCTCTCGGGGTCGCAACTCATTGTCCCTACCATTGCAGCTCGCGTGTGGCCCGGGGCATTCGGAGCATACGGACATGCCGTAGCCCGCTCCTTCCTCCACTTTGTCAGTGGCAGTCCCCTTAGGGTGCTCAGATCCCACTGGGATCCGGTGGCAACTAAGGGTGCGGGTCTCGCTCGTTGCCTGACTTAACAGGACACCTTACGGCACGAGCTGAAGACCGCCATGCACTACCTCTCAGCTTGTCTAGCAAGACCTTCAATCTGGCCTTCATCCTGCTGTCGGCCCCGGTAAGATTTCCGGCGTTGACTCCAATTAAACCGCAAGCTTCACCCCTTGTGGTGCTCCCCCGCCAATTCCTTTAAGTTTCAATCTTGCGATCGTACTTCCCAGGCGGCGGGCTTAATGGTTTCCCTGCGCCACTGAAATGGCTCGTAGCCATCCCAACAGCTAGCCCGCATCGTTTACAGCTGGGACTACCCGGGTATCTAATCCGGTTCGCTCCCCCAGCTTTCGTCCCTCACCGTCGGACGCGTTCCAGTTAGCAGCCTTCGCCACTGGTGGTCCCCCAGGGATTACAGGATTTCACCCCTCCCCTTGGAGTACCGCTAACCTCTCCCGCTCCCAAGCTTCACCGTATCTCCCGCACCCCAGCGATTAGGTCGCTGGATTTAACGAGAGACTAATGAAGCCAGCTACGGACGCTTTAAGCCCAATAATCGTCCCCACCACTCAAGGAGTTGGTTTTACCGCGGCGGCTGACACCATCCTTGCCCTCCCTTTATTGCCTCCAGCTCATTACACTGAAGAAAAGCCATCCTCAGCGGACGGCACTCGGGGTAGCCCCATCGCACTTTCGTGCATTGTGGAGGTTTCGCGACTGCTGCGCCCCGTAGGGCCTGGGCCCTTGTCTCAGTGCCCATCTCCGGGCTCCCGCTCTCACGGCCCGTACCGGTTATAGGCTTGGTGAGCCGTTACCTCACCAACAACCTGATCGGACGTGGTTCCATCCTCGGGCAAAGTTGAAAGCATGTTTCAACATCCTTTCGGTGAGGAACCATTCCAGGCCTCCTCACCTATCGGGCATTAGCCCCAGTTTCCCGGGGTTGTCCCCGTCCCGAGGGTAGGTTAACTACGTATTACTGAGCTGTACGCCGCGCCTCGCCATAGCTCAAGACGCTCGACTTGCATGTCTTAATCCCACCCCGACAGCAGTAGGGTCCGGCAGGATCAACCGGTATTGATCGCACTGCTGTTGAAATTGGGCGGGTTGTCTAGGTCCCATCTCAGACTTGAAAACGCTCAGGTCCTCATCTTTGTTCCCGTAATTGGAGATCAGTTTCTTCATCCACAGGCAAACGCCTTCACGTCAAAACTGACGCCGCCAGCTAATTACGGAAGTTTACACGTTGCTAAGGACGTGTAGAGGTAAATTACCTATAGGTAAACTCTATATACTCGTAATGCCTTTTAAACGTTAGGGTATACGATGCCTCGGCCGGTAGGGACCATCGGAGAAACAAAACTAAAAATCTTGGCAATAATACACCAGAATGAGCTTCGCGGAATCACTTCTTATGGTTACAATATTTGGATAACCCTTAAGAAAAAATTCCACTGTTACCTTGATGACAAAAACCTACGCAACGTCTACCGCCACCTTAAAGACCTTAGCGAAGCTGGATTAGTTAAAAAGGGTGCAAACCAACTTGCTGAGAACGCTCCAAAACGTCAACTTTACTCCTTAACAAATAAGGGAAGACGATTCAAGCCAAAGTTCAGCAAATATCTGCAGATACTAGAAGAGGCGAGTTAAGAAACACAGCTTATGATAGAAAGTGAGAATCATGGTGAAGAACTTGGATAAAGCTGCAAATTTGTTGATCACCTTCGATCCTATGAACTACAGTGAGGCTCGAGCCGAAGTAGTTAATGTTTTGAAAGAGATCGGAGAACACAAACCAATGTTTCTCTACTCCGACGTTCAAGGACTCTTTCAAGTAAGAGTCGATACCGATCCAAAAGACGTTACGCGGAAGCTCGATGCCTTATGCAGAACAGATCCTTCAAAGTTTTGGTACACGTACCATTGGATACCTGTAGAGAAATGGCGTCGCTCAACCATCAAAGAGATGTCAGAGATCGTCAAAGAATTTGCGAAGAGGATCAAGCCAAATGAACGTTGGAGAATGCGAATCAACAAAAGGTTCTACGAAAAATACCACACTGATGAACTAATAGAAAAGCTCACTGAACACGTAGATAGGCCAAATGTTGACTTAGAAAACCCACAAAGAACAATTAGGGTGGAGATAATCGGAGGGAAAGCCGGGCTGTCCCTCCTCCAACCCAAGGAGCACTTTTCAGTAAATGACGTTAAAAAACGAGATTTCAACCGCCGCGAAGGCCTAACTAGTCGATGTTCAAATTCGAACATAATGTAGTCGCGCGCACATGTTTTCTGCTCTGGGCAGCTTCCCCAACGAGATCTTTCACCTCATGAACTCCTTCATCTCAACAACCGTCGACGCCGTCTTCGGAGCGAGAGGGTGAAAATTTTTTTTCCGAAAAGGAGACTGCAGTGAGCCCTGTTTCTTCATAAAAGCCTGAGAAACTGCCTGTTCCGAGGCGAAAGTACACCATACAGCAACATTAAATCACCTTCAAGATCAACCGCAAATTCGTCATCATCCCCGCTGAGAAACACGGGCGCCTAATTGCCCAAGGAACACGGGCAAATGTATGGGTTCTTTCTAAAGAGGATATAGCAAGCTGCTTATTCTAGGTGGTCGGTTTGGCGTGTGTTTCTTTGAATAATCGGCGTTGTCTGTAGTAGTCGTAGTCGGGTATGATCCGCTCGTATTCTTGGTCCATAAGGGGTGATGAGATCATGAAGTCGGCGGTGGCACGGTTGCAGGCGACGGGTATGTTCCATACGACTGCCATGCGGAGGAGGGCTTTGACGTCGGGGTCGTGGGGGTGGGGTTCGAGGGGGTCCCAGAAGAAAATGAGGAAGTCTATGGTGTTGTCTGTGATTTTGGCGCCGATTTGTTGGTCTCCGCCGAGAGGCCCGCTTTGGAGTTTGATGATTTCGGTGTTGAGTTCTTTCTGTAGGACTTTGCCTGTGGTGCCGGTGGCGTATAGTTGGTGCTGGATGAGGAGGTTGCGGTTGAATTTTGCCCATTCCAGGAGGTCGGCTTTTTTGTTGTCATGGGCAACGAGGGCAATCTTCTTCGTTTTCTCAATGGGGCGCGTTTTGATGCTCACGGCTCATCTCCTGTAGAGCATACTTGAGGGTTAGTCTCATATAGCTTATCTGTGCGCGCACAACACTAGTTGATATTCCCAGCGCAACACTGCTCGCTACTAAAGTACCTATAATTGGGCGCAAGTCTGGATTCGTGGTGAAGGCCGAACCAATAATGACGCCTAGCAGGGCAAAAGTGGAGTCAAACAATGTGTTTATGAAGAACATTCGCAGAATGGGTCCAGCTTCTCTAGCTCTTTTGAGGAGAATACATAACCCCAAGCTATGTATCCCTTGTTCTTTTCAGGCAAATACGACAGTATTAATATTTCAATCTAGCCCAAGCTGATTGGAGTAGATCAGCGATTCCGTAGAGGATTTTGGCGAGTTCCCGGTTCTTGATCTGAGACAACTCATCAATCTGCTACTCCGAAAACATACTTACAATCTCTTTCACTGTTGTTGCATGTTCAGAAGCCTTTTCGGGTCTCCATCTTTCAAACCTGGGAAACCTCAAGGCTAGTCCTCGTTTTTCTCCTTCATTCCAGTTGCAGGTGTGTACTGGGCTTTCAGTTATATTAGAGCCTCGGACTTCAAGGACGTACCTGGGAACGAACCAGTAGTCAGGCTGCGTTTCTCTAGTTACCACAACTCTTGCTGAACTTTTCTGCGTTCTTGCATCTCTCAGCTTCTCAGGCAGGCGTTCTAGTTGCGCATCAGAAAAGCCGGTTCCCACCTTGCAGACTGTTTGGAACTTATCCTCGTCATGATTGTAGGCAGCACACAGTAGCGCTCCAAAGGTTCCACCCCTTTTTCCTTTACCAGCGTATGCTCCGACCACCACTAAATCCAGAGTATCTGATAGTTCCGAGGCATAGCTCTCCTTCCACTTTATCCATGTCCACTCCCTTGCCCCCGCCCGATAATACGCGTTGTCTGCACATGATTTGCAGACCATCCCTTCCAAACCCCTGTTTATGCAGTCCTGGAAAAACTCGTCGATTCCATCCAGTTCAGAGCTTGTTACCCGACCTGTTACAGCGATGTACCCTTTGCTTTCCACTATCTGCTCCAAATCTTTTCTTCTTTCCGGATAGCTCTTTCTCATACAGGATTTTCCGTTTATGTAAAGAACGTCAAAAACCATGTATTTTACAGGTATCTTCTCCGAATACTCCTCCACTTCATGCTTTCTTCTTCTCTGCATCAGTTTCTGAAAAGGATAAAACACATTTTCATCAAAGTTGTAAGCCACCACCTCGCCGTCCAGAATTGCTGTTTCAACCGCAGTATGCTTACTCACATTTTCGACAACATCTGGAAATTGGTCAGTAACATCAGTTAACCTCCTGGAAAACAGCTTAACCTTGGCACCATCCTTATGCGCTTGAATTCTCTCCCCATCATATTTCTCCTCTGCAGCCACCACGTCAGATCCTATCTTATCCATAATCTCGCGCATCTCAGAAACCCTTTGAGCAAGCATAGGTCTGATAGGGCGATTTGGGGCAATTTCAATGCGTTTCACACCTTTTAACCCCCTCTTAGCCAGAACTTTGGCCACGTAGCCTATATCTGAGCAAATATTATAGGCACGTTCAAGGTCTGGCCTCCTCTCTTTCGACCCTAGAAACGCCGTGGCCAACGCATCTAGGAGCGTCATGTCTCCAACTCCCAGTCTCATCTCTCCGGCTGCAAGTCTGACAAGATACCTCCTTTCTTCCAGGCTGGCGCCGCCCAACATGGCAGCCAGCGTCTTTTTCTTAACTTCCTGAGAACCCAAGCCACTAGCTGTAGCGATTCTGGTCAATCCTCTATGCATTTCCTCCACAGAAAGCGCCTCTTCAAATTCGAAAAAGTCTTCGAACCTCTTTTCTCTGGCTCCAACTAGTTTGTAAGCTACTTCACCAAGATCGCCAATCTCTTTCATTTCTTCCTCAACCTTCTGTTTGTCAACATTGGCTGCAAGGGCGATAGCAGACTTGACCAACTCGTCTCCCATCCCCAAACACACATGTTTGTATCCGGCGGCGATCGCCCCCAATGAAAAGTAGCAAATCTTGTCAATATTTGACCTCTTGGTCTGATTGAAGAGCCTAGCTAAAGTGTCAACCATAGCGTTTCGAGAGGAAGTTCTCTCTAATTCTTCAAACGCTTCTACAAGGCGAGAAAATCTCAAAAGAGTCTCCTTTTGCACCACTCTCTCCGACGCAAATAGGTCTTGCGCACACCGTTTGTGGAAGAAAGTAACCGCACGTTTGTAGCCAGGAGAGATTCGCGGTAGATCTAGTTTCATGTCATAATATTGTTATAGAAAATCAGCGGCCTCTTCTTAAAGTGATGGAGCGGATCATTTGTCAGGGGTTTTGGAAAGACTTGCGATTGGGGAAGACATTTTGGCGAAACAGAAGCGCGCAGTTGTTGTCTTGAATCAACGTTTATAAGATATGCTGAGAATGTGTCATGTTGCCTAGCCGGGGAGCACGCTTAAGACAATTGCGATGGAGCAACGAACGAACCGGTCTAAACGGCGAAAGACCGGCAAGCGACAAAGACGTTGTTTCAACGGGCCGGACAAGCGTTTGAGGCTTAGGCTCGGTTGGGTTCTTCAATTCTATTCCGGGTCAGTCCCGAATGACGGATTTGCGCGCGCATATAACCAAAAGGAGGGATGGCAAGTTGAGTTCTGGCATAACCCGCAAGAAGGGACAATCAGGCAGGGCTACCACCGTGCAGTGTGTACAATGTGGAAAGATGATCCCACGCGACAAAGCCGTTGAGAAGCGAAAATCAGTCCTACCCATGGGTCATAGGCTCAGAGCGCTCCTGAAGAAGAAGGGCGCCTACCTTAGCCGTGGAAGGACCATCGTCTACTATTGTGTCTCATGCGCTAAGCATCGGAAGTACGTGTAGAACGTAGGAGTAGACCTTCCTAGATCGTCTCTCTAGCCGCGTCTGAACCCTTTTATGTCATGTTGAGTATATACAGATACACTTATCACGAGCCGCATTCCCGCAACCTACATTTTTGCATGATTTGCGGTCTCTCCCGATCATAGGTGTATTGTGATATGACCCAGCAGATGGTTACTTCCTCGACGTGCCCGGAATGTGGGGGCAAAGAGCTAGTCAATGACATGCAAGTCGGCGAAGCGGTCTGCCACGACTGCGGTCTGGTCATCCAAGGTACCATGATGGACCGCGGACCCGAATGGCGAGCCTTCACGTTCCAAGAGAAACAGTCAAAACCGAGAGCGGGAGCACCCGCCCTATATTCGCGGTTCGACAAAAAACTAGCAACCACTATGGATGTGAATAGGGACGCTTTCGGAAGATCGCTACCAGCAGAAACGAGACGACAAATGTGGCGTCTCAGGAAATGGCACTTTCGAGCGAGGCTGCACGAATCCAAGGCGCGAAACCTAATGCAGGCCATGAATGAACTCGAACGCCTTGCACAGAAGCTTCATATTCCCTCGTCAGTTCAGGAAACGGCAGCGGTCTTCTATCGAAAAGCGTTGAGCAAGAATCTGGTCAGGGGACGCTGTATAGCTTCTGTCATAGCAGCCGCGTTATATGCAGCTTGTCGTTTCACAAAGACACCACGCACTCTGGTCGAAGTCACTGAAGCAAGTATCAAAGACAAGAGAGAGCTGTCACGATGCTATCGCCTTCTCCTCAGACGACTGCGCATACAAATGCCCATAGACTCACCTCTAGACTATGTAGCAAAGATAGCTGAAAAAGCAGGGGCTACGGCGGCAACCGAAGGATTGGCCGCCCGAATCGTTAGAGAGGCACGGAAAAAGCACTTGACTTGCGGGAAAGACCCTTCAGGACTTGCCGGTGCAGCAGTCTACATAGCGAGCCAACTAACCGGTGAACGACTCACGCAAACCGAACTCAGCCGAGCGGCAAACGTAACCGAAGTCACCATCAGAAACAGAAAGAAAGAACTAATCCGAAGGCTCAATATCGACTCCGCACCGCCAGCTTTCGAAGTGAAACACGAGTTGCCTCAAAGCAGAGAAACGTGAGAAAAAACCGCCGTTCAAGACCTCACGTTGCGGCGAAGTGGAACAACACAGAAGCAGTGGACAAAGCTGCGGCCACGCTTGACAGTTTCACTCTTCTCTCTCCGCTCTGTCGCCTGTCGGTCCTTCGGCACTCTTAAAACCAGATTTTCCTGTGAGATTTATCCAGGCAGGTGATAAAGCAGATGTTGCCTACAAACGGCAAGTTCCTGATCTACACCCCGCGGCTCTCGCACCATCGCAACCGTGCAGAAGTTGTAGGATCCGCCGTGGCAAAAGTCGCCAATCGAATCGAGATGGAGATGGAAGTCGCTAGAAGAGCGCAACTTCTGTCGGTCTATGTCTACTATAGAAATGGTCAAGACGCTGAGGAGATCCCTATCTATTGTGACTGGGGCAAAGACTGGAACGAAAACGACGTGTGCCATGCGATCAAAAGCGTGATGTTCGCCCTTTCATTCCATCCGAAGCATGCATCGTTGCGGACCGTCAGGAAGGAATTGTGCGCCCTTTCATAACTGAGCTTCATACTAGGTCTTTTTGAATGCGATGCTTGCGTCTGTGAGGTCGAGTTCGTAGATCTGGTTCACATCGAAATCGATTCCCAGCTTTTCATATTCTTGCTCAGTCAAGAACAGGATGACCTTCGGGAAAGCGAATTGGGGTTTCTTCGTAAGAACCGGCATTTGTTGCTGCAATACTTGAACGATATCTTGGGCCATCCTCGCCTCCTCGGTTTGAGGCTTTATCGCGAATCTGGGGATCCGATGCTCTTCAATGAGTTCTATGCGCTTCCCCAGGTTCCCCTGAGGATCCCGGATCGATTCAATCCTTTGGACGCGCACACGTACCATGCTGATCACGCAACTACCCATCCCTACAATCGGTTATAGCCTTTATGCATTTCTGGTTGATGATTCTCCCCGACGGTGAACAGAAACTAGAAGTCATCCTAATCAGTCGGAGAGCGAAATCTTGGCGCTCACTCCATCTCGATGGTTGCCGGAGGTTTCGGTGTCACATCGTAGTAGACATTCGACACGTTTGAGCAAGCTGCAAGAATCTTTTCTGCTGTTGCATTCAAGGTGCTCCACGGGATTTCTGAGACGCGGGCTGACAAGAAATCGCGAGTCTGAACTGCTCGCAAAGCAACCACGTAGGGCTTGCGGACTGTTTTCTCTTTGATAGCGTACAAAGCGCGAGTGAAGGACCGATTTTCTCTAAGGACTTCTTCTTGGAGGGCGACCAAGCTTTTGATCGGTGACTGGAAAATGTTGCGGTCTTCGGCCACTACTTTCATTGCTGCTATGTCTCCATAGCGGCGTTCCCCACTCCTTACGCCTGTCGCTTTGTCATGAAAAACGCTCAACGAAACATTTCGGGATGGAACGTTGAGAAACCGGCTAATCCGCTCTTTTATCTGCCGAAGTCGGGGGTAATCGGGAACCTCCTTGTTGTCGAGGATGGCTGCAAAGTACTGGCTGGGCTGGTGTTCAGCTAGACTCTCTTCCGCGATTGCGGTGGCCTTCTGGAGGGCTTCCAGTTTGTCAGCTCGCACTTCTCCAACGACCCTCACCGAAAGACCAGGTCCTGGAAAAGGCTGTCTCTCAGACATCTCAGCAGGGACCTTCAGGAACCTAGCGACCTCCCTCACCTGTGGCTTGTATAAAGTGAGTAGCGGCTCAATGATTTGGAATCCGTACCGTTCAACGGGGTTGATTCCCACCTGTGAGAGAACGTTATGTTGCGTCTTCACGCCAGCCGTGGTCTCGTCTATGTCCGCCTGAATCGTCCCCTGGACGAGATGCCGAAACTTCCCTTTCTCAGCGGTCTCGCCTAACGTTCGATAGAAGGTCTCTCGGAATGCTTTGCGCTTCTCCTCCGCGTCCGTAAGCCCTTTCAAAGCAGTCAAAAAGCGTTCTCGAACATCCAATATCTTGACCGGCAGACCTAATGGCGGTTGGGAGAGCAGCTGAGCAACCTTTTCCGGTTCACCCTCCCGCATGAAGGCATCATCAAGTATAACACACAGCAGATTATCTCCTATGGCTGCGTGAGTGAGTGCGGCGCACGTCGTACTATCGACGCCACCAGAGACTGCGATTAGGGCGCGCGCGTCGCCGACGATCTCTCTTATCTGGCCTACTCGTTCGTTGATGAAATTCTCCGGATCAAACTTCGGCAATCTCAGTCGCTCCTTCCAATCAACTCATGCGCCATCTTTTTGCTTATATAAATGCCGCTTCGAGGCATTCTGCGTATGCCAGTTACTCGGGATATGGTCTTTGCTGGCACAGGCGCTCTGAGCTCCTGCAGGTCTCGGAATCTAATGAAAGACACGGTCTGACGGGTTTGCAGGAAGCTTAGGTATTCCTCGTGAGATCTCAAAGAGGCTTCATGACTGTGAGAACGCCAAAGATCCTCCGCATCTCCAGTGACACGCTGCAAGAAGGTGGCATATCCGCGGATTTCTTTGTGCGGTCCTGTTACGTAGAAAAGGACGATCTTAGCGTTTTTGGGCCCCACAAGCCCTCTGCGGACAAATGCTTGAGTGTCTTTCCCAGCTTCCTTTTGGTCACACAATCGTCGCCACCATTTTTCCTTAGCCAAAAGAATGTACGCATATCTTTCAGATGACATCCAAAGCACCAGACTAGTATTTTGGCGTGTAAAAGCTACAATAGTTGCTCTTATAAAAGCGGGGGTCTGCCCAGAACCATCTGGAATGGTCCGAGCGATTTCTAAGTTTCACTAAAAAACAATGCGCACCCAGAGTTTTTTTGTTAGATTCCTTGAAAGATTTCTGGCTTGCCCAACCTGCAAAGAACCTTGCATCCATTCCTTAGACACGTTAAAGCTTTTGTGCTCTGATGACGCCTAACAATGAAGCGTAACGTATCAAGCGACAGTCGGGGAAATTCTGTGAAACCAAGCGAGTGGAAAGACGCGGTAGTGGCATTGCGTGAGTTAGGTGTAGGCTATCAAGAGACCCTTGGCTCAATGAACACGCTTGCAAAGGATCTGAGCTCAGTCAAGCGTCTATGGAAAACCGGCAACGAATCGAAACTCATCAAAATGGGTCTAGCCTTGATAACTTTCCCAGAACCCACTCCCATAAGCGAAACACTGGGTGCGATAGTGTTGTCGTTAGGCCTTATCCAGAAAAAGAGGAGTCAATCGACGTTACACATCGATGACGTATACAGCGCTTTTCAAGAATCGCTCCGAGACCTACAAAGCTCAAACAAAAAAGTTGTCGAATAACCGGCCAAGTCCACATCGTCAGGCATCCACAGTATGCAGGTTCGAGATTTGGGCATCTGCGAGAACATGACAAGGCCGCTCCTCTCTCAAATGAATGCCTGACTTGTCCCCAAATGCTGGAATGCGCGCGCTAAGGTTTCAGTTTGTACACTTTTTCTCTAAGCAGTTTCCGCAACTCATCTTTCTATATTGGATAGGTGGAGCTCTTTTCACTCCTTCTCTGATATGGGTTTTCTACCAATGGAGAGAAGAAATGAAGAATAGGGGAAAAGAAATAATCTGGTAAGCCAGAGTTGACTACTTTGGAGGCGTGTCACCGCCTAGCCCTAAGGGAAGGGCAGAAAGAGAACGAATAAGGAAGGATACTGGTGTACTGAGAAGAAAAGAAGATGATGTTCAATGGACCTAAAACAGACTGTGTTCTATTTGGCATTACTGTTTCTTTCAGTTGTTACATTTTTTGGCATCTTGGCTCTTCTTTCATTAGCAGTCTCCGTCTTTGGTGTTCATGGACTCAGTATGTCTGTTTTGGCTATTTGTAGTGCTATTATCACAGGCGCGATTTTGTTAGGAACCTTCCTTAGAAAAACAGAGGAGAAGAGAAAATTCAGTGTGCTCTGAAAAACCTCTTCGAACTGGTCAATCGTAAAGGATATCTCATCTTCAATTATCAAAACATATACACCCAAGCAGCGTATCGAAGAGACATCAAACCTGATAACGAATACATGAAGAGGCGGTTTGCCCCAGTCCTTGCAGGAACAAACCTGCTATCACTGAAGAAAATAGAGAGAATATTTGGAACCAGACCGAAGAAGTTCTACTCATCTACAAAGGCGAATATCTACGTGCTCATTGCGCGCACATAGAAGGTTCTTTCTTAAATCTCAGGTTTTTTCCTAAGATTTTCAGAATCTGACTTGCGTAAGCGCCTGTTTAGTATGATTGCGGAAAGGGTGGCTATTAGATAAATGTCTAACAACATCCATTGCAGAGTATGTATTTGAATTGAAAACGAATTGATGATTACTTCGTACTGCGCGACAGAGCTGCCGTATGAACCAAGCGGACGCTCAACCAAAACCCAGAATTTATCTGAAAAGGTGACGGTTGTCGTACCGGACCCATTGTATCCCTGTGTTGCTACGATGGATAAACGATCAGTGAAGCTTCGTATGACAAAAACAACCTCCCAAAGACCTTCGTCAATCTGAAAACTGTAACTTAGCACGTCACCTGTGTAAAACCTGTAGTCAGGACCACTGATTCCTTCACCTGCGGCTTTTCTATCAGCTATTCTATGTGTGGGAGGATTAATGCACAAGGATGTCATAGGCACAAGTATAAGAAGAGCGAAAAGAAGCGTCAAGACGCTAACCTTGCCCCCCAACTCGACCTCTCTCGGGTAAGCCCCGAAGAACTCCGCGACATGAGGCCTCCCCATATACCAGAAGATGTAGACAGCCCCGAGTACACCCGGCACAAAGACCACACCATCGTTGCCGGTTCCTAATGCTGACACCAAGAGACCTATTACTGCAATGATCTCTGTGGCAGTTTTTCCCCATCCCTTCCCAGCTGAAATACCCCAGGCGACCACGAAGAAAACGAATGCGAGTACAAACAAAGGTGTCAAGAACCAACCACCCAGAAAAATGCTCAATAAACCGACGAGAGCAAAGCTGACCGCCAACAGGCTTGTGCCCAATGGTCGTAGCCATGGGCCCCACCTCCAGAAAGAACCCAAAACAATGATGGAAAAGCCGATTAACATTGAACATGCTATGAGGTACCCCATGTAACCACGGAGAGGTTCGTAAATCACGCTCGGGCGTGTGTGAGTGGCAACCAGCTGACTGATCGAAGAACCCACAATTGTTAAACCGTAGACAATGACTTCCTTGCTGATTGCCAGAACATACACCAACAATATACTTAGGTTTTGGAAGAACTCTTATCTTTATCGCTCACACAATATGCATTTGCATTTTCTTTCTTAAATCTTTAACACAACCTTTGAGGATGTATCATTTGTAGCAGAACCTTGAACTATGCGCGCAGAACAGCCTAATGCGCGTGCACCTGTCACACGAGAAACGAGAGCGCCGTGCCAACGATATAAGCCTGTCGTCTGCTCTTGGTTAGTTAAACAAGACGTTACCATTCTTATGAAGAGCAAACTGATGAACTGTAACAATAGAGTTCTAGGTTTCTAGAACTCTCAAAACCAAAAGTTCGAGGTTTCTAGAAACGATTTGCTTAAGAAACAGTTTTTCCAAGATTATTTTGGCGAAAACGCTTGAAAACAAAGAGGAATTTCGTCCTAACGACTCTACTGTCCGTTTCCCTAGTGCTGGCGATGCTCCCCTTCGCGGTTCTTCCAGTGACTTCGAGCGAGGAACCAATGCCAATCACATTGGATGAGAACCATAGGAGACATTGGATTCGGCTTGAAACAGATCTCATAACTATACTCTTCCCCGCGAACGGCACGAAACCGATGTTTCTATGGTGGTACTCTAACGATACCAGCAATATCTATGTGGTGAAGTACAAGGGCCTCATCGAATTCCTAACCTTCGATGCGCCCTACTACTTACGCAAATACGAAGCCAACGCATTGACAATCCAAGAACGATTGGAAGCGAAATATGCTATGTCCAACCCTGACCAAACCATGATACGAAACCGAATTCGCACCTACATTGCTTTGCTCTTAGGATTACACCGCCCCTTTCTCCCATTCAGCGCCTGCAGATGGAATTTGACAGGCCCTGTTCTGATCCCAAAAGGCGACAACATCTATGCGGTATCCTTCAATTTCACCTTGGTCAAAGCGCCTCTGTCGTTCAGCTTTGCGGAAAACAACGTAGTAATCCGTTGCAGGTTCTATAATGGAACGGTTGAGGAGAGCGCTGGCACGTACACCTACACCGTTGGCGCGGGACAGATGAAAATGGACCTCGTTGTGAAAAACTGGAGTTGGAACATTGACAAACTGCGCCCCCTCTTTGACGAACTATCCTCCCGATATGGCATCGACATCCCTCCTCACAAGACGAAGCTGGCACTCTGGATGAACCTCGCCTCGATCCACATTGACGACCTCGAGATAGCTGAAGACGAAATCCAGTACCCTGTTGACAACGCAATCGAAACCGCTGCCAAATTGCGTGCGACTGCCTCCAGAATGATCTTCAATCAGAGAGCACACAGAATGATGCAAAATGACACGGCTACCAATAGAGATGAACAACGAATCGCGCTACGGTACCGTCTAAGAGAGCAATTGAGAATGCACTTCGCACGAGAAGATCGGACTCTGGCGGGCTTCTTCAGTTTCATATCGACCGCGAACGTGATCGACCCTACAACCGGGACAGCGACGACCGCAAACGTCACAGCGTCCTACATTGCAGCAGGAGGCCACATGCGACTCTTTTTGGGCTATCCCTACTTTGGCAACAAGACGCTTGAACATGATCCACTGATAGGGGTCGAGTACATTCCTCCGTTCATAACTCCAATCCTCGTGGTGCTAGTCGCAGTGGTTGCTGGAGTCATTGGGCTGGCCTTGGCAATAACAAAGTGGAAACATAGGGCAGTCAACATAGCGGGACCTAGCTAGGCCCGCTTCCCTCTTTTTATCCATCCCATTTTACGTTTCGATAGCACTTGAGCAAGCTGTCCCAGTAGTCAAGAGTCGTAGCGTATTCTTTGAGGCATTTTGCATTGTACTTTTCTATTTCCGCGTCGAGTCTTTTCTTGAGGCTCTTCTTTTTGTCCTTGTCGGTCTCAGCGAGGTA
>JABAOH010094548.1_pt2 | contig 26965 bp, 22 predicted proteins | sample 7062181 | NCBI WGS metagenome assembly JABAOH01 (sample SAMN14538630, study PRJNA623070) | marine sediment metagenome | biome: marine biome [ENVO:00000428]; feature: marine pelagic biome [ENVO:01000023]; material: deep marine sediment [ENVO:00002113]; isolation source: pool of 5 deep marine...
GGCAGACGATCAGTTCGCGGATGGGCCGGTTATCTTGCATCGAATTCTGGGCGTGACATTGGTCAGCGAACTATTTTAATTCGGCCGCATGTTTCTTAGTAACGGTTGTTTCACCCTGTGAATCCGTCACCTGGATGGTCGGATCCAACGGGCTTGCGAACCGTGCAATAGTCGATGAACACGTCGATAGTGGGAATACATGGTAAAACGTGACCCATGAGCGCGGACAACGACAACGGCGACGCCGCCCCTTTTCGCCAGTTCGAGGCGCCCGCGCGCGTCAACATCATCGGCGAGCACACCGACTACAACGATGGCTTCGTACTGCCGACCAATACGGCGCTGTATACGCGGGTGCTGGCGCGGCCCCGCAGCGACCGCCGGATCCGCGTTGCCGCAATGCGGATCGGCGCCGAAGCCGAATTCGATATCGATAACATCCTGGCAGTCGACTCGCCGGCCTGGCTCAACTACATCCGGGGAGTGGCCGCGGAGCTGTCCGCGGTCGGCGTCGAACTCTCCGGCGTCGACTTCGCTATCAGCGGCGACATCCCGCTCGGCGCGGGCCTGAGTTCCTCTGCTTCCCTGGAACTCGCTGTTGCCCGGGCGTTGCTCGCGTTGTCGGGCTACGACCTCGACATCGATTCGCTGGCGCGCCTGTGCCGGCAGGCCGAAATCCGGTACGCGGGCGTCAACTGCGGGATCATGGACCAGTATTCGGTTGCCGCCGGCCGCGCCGGCACGGCGATGTTGCTCGACTGCCGCACGCTGGACAGCGACTTCACCGATTTACCCGGAGACTGCGCATTTCTCGTCGTCGACAGCGGCGTCAAACACCAGCTGCCTGACAGCGGATACAACGATCGGGCCGATGAATGCCGTGACGTCGTCTCAATCCTCGGCGACCGGGATGTCGCCTCTTTGCGCGATGCGAGCATCGAGCGCATCGAAGCTGCGAAGGATCGACTCGGCGACATATTGTTCCGCCGCGCCCGGCACGTCATTACCGAGAACCAGCGGACACTTGACGCCTTTGCTGCGCTCCAGGCGTCCGACCGCAGCCGGCTCGGCGAGCTGATGAGCGAGTCGCATCGCAGCCTGCGGGACGACTACGAAGTCAGTTGCGACGCGATCGACGCGCTCGTAGGGATCGTCGACGCCTGCGCGGGGGTTTACGGGTCGCGCATGGTCGGCGGCGGTTTCGGCGGCTGCGTACTGGCCGTCGCCGATGCGGATGCGGTGCAGCGCATCGATAGCGAGGTCAGTGCGGCATACGGAAAACTCGTCGGCGGCACCCCCTGGACACACATCGTTGCACCCGCGGATGCCGCGCGCGAGGTCAGCAGGCCATGAGTATGGACGACCGGTCTCACTCGCGCAGGAACCTTTTGACCGGCGAATGGGTGCTGGTATCGCCGCAGCGGATGCAGCGGCCGTGGCAGGGGCAGGTCGACGAGCCCGAAGCGGACGGCAGTGCGGCCTACGAGCCTGGCTGTTATCTCTGTCCCGGCAACGCCCGGGCCAACGACCACGTGAATCCCGACTACCGTGGCGCATACGTTTTCGACAACGACTTTCCGGCGCTGACCCCGGACGGCGCGCTCGCGAACAGCCAGTCGCCGCTCTTCGACGTTCGCGCCGAGCCCGGCGCGTGCCGGGTCGTCTGCTACTCGGAAAAACATCACCTGCGGCTGTCGACGATGCCGCTTGCCGACGTCGAGCTGGCCCTGCGCACGCTCTGCGAGGAGTTCGCGGCGCTGGACCGGCGCGAGGACATCGGCTATGTGCAGGTATTCGAGAATCGCGGCCGGATGATGGGTTGCAGTAACCCGCACCCGCATGCGCAGATCTGGGCAACGCAGCATCTGCCGACCGAGATCGAAAAGGAGCTGCACGAACAGCGTCGCTGGCTCGATAACAATGGCACGCCGCTGCTGGCCGACTACCTTGAAGCCGAACTGGGTGACGGCACACGCATCGTCGCCAGCAACGATCACTTCGTGGCGCTCGTGCCGTACTGGGCGACCTGGCCCTTCGAGACGATGTTGCTGCCGCGGCGGCAATTCGGGGCGCCCACGGAGATGACGGCCGAAGAGTTCGGCGCGCTCGCCGCAATCCTGTCGCAGGCGCTGGGCGCCGTCGATTCGCTGTTTGACACAGCAGCGCCGTATACCATGGGCTTCCATCCGCGGCCATCCGACGGTGACGCCCATCCCGCATGGGTGTTCCACGCCCACCTCTATCCGCCGTTGCTGCGCTCGGCCGGGGTTCGCAAGCACATGGTCGGCTTCGAGATGCTTGCCATGCCGCAACGCGACATCACGCCCGAACGGGCGGCGGAGCTACTTCGCGAGCATTGCCCCGCGAAATGAGTCAGGCGTATCAAAATGTGCCGGCGCATTGCCAGCACGCCGGACTGCAACTATTCTGAGTGTGAGTCCCGACACGGAGCAACACCATGCGAAAGCGAACGACAGCTGCCCTCCTCGCCGCTTGCCTGATCAATGGCCAGGCGCTCGCGGAAGTCGCAAAACACACTACCGTGAACATGAACGCCAGCGGGACCGTGACCGACATCACCGAGATGGTTGCCGATGACAGCGGCAACCTGCGCATGGAGATCTATCGAGCGGACGCGTCGGGCGATCGCGGCGAACTCCAGTCCCTGATCGTCTACCACGCCGCGGAGCGCAAGATGCTGACCTCGTCCGGCGGCATGTGCGAGACGCTCGATCTCACCGGCGAGGAGTTGCCGGGCGGCATCTCGCGCGACGAGATGGCCGCGGCGCAGGCAGAGATGCAAAAAGCGCTCGAGGAGATGCGGGCGCAGAATCCGGAGATGGCGAAGATGCTCGAGGCGCAGATGGGTTCGAGCATGGCGGCCATGATGGGCGGGGAGACGCCGACGATCCAGGTCGTCGAGACCGGCGAGGAGAAAACCATCTCAGGCTATGACACAGCCGGCTTCCGGGTCGAGGGCATGCCCGTTGTCGGCAGCTACACGGTCTGGGCGGCCGACATCGATGACGTGGAAGGCGGCCGGACGATGGCGCGCGCCTCGCAGAGCATGATGCAGGCGCACAAGCAGATGATGGAGAACATGGGTATCGGCGAGATGGTCGGCGCCGGTGCGTTCAACGAGATCCTCGATGCCATGGACGACCACTACCCGGTCGAGTCGGTCAGCGGGTCAGTGACGACGCGCCTCGTCAGCACCAACGGCAGCGGCGCGGAAGATTTCAGCCTCGCCTGTCACTGAAGCTAGATGGGCAGCACCGTCGTGTGCTTCATCTCGGACAGCGCAATGCTCGAGTTCACTTCCTGGACACCGGGCAGCTGCGACAGTTTGTCGTACATGAATCGCTCGTAGTCCTTGATATCCTCGGCGACGATGCGTAGCAGGAAGTCGACGTTGCCGAGCACGACATAACAGTCGAGGACCTCGGGATACTGGCGCACGGCCTCCGCAAAGTCCGTGATGTTCGTGCGCCCGTGCGAGGTCAGCTTGACGTGGGCGAAGACCATGGTCGACAGGCCGACCTTCTCGCGATCGAGCACAGCGGGCTGATCCTTGATGACGCCTTCGTCGCGTAGCCGCTGAATCCTGCGCCAGCAGGCGGATTGCGACAGGCCGATGCGCTCGCCGACCTCGTTGGCCTTGATGCCCGCCTCGGTCTGCAGAAGGCCTAAAATTCGACGATCTGTTTGATCAAGGTCAATTTTTTGCATTAGCAATGTTCTTTACTGTATTTCAAAGCATATTTTATGCATTAAACCACAACTTAGCAATCACGATTGCGAGCAAAATCCGGGTTTTCGCGGCTATATTAAGCGGTGGCTGGCAGACAGAATAACGACCCTGCGTCTTTGCGAGGAGGCGAAGCAAACTCGACAAGATCGCTTCGTCGCTACGCTCCTCGCGATGACGACACCGGCCTCACAAGAAAGTCTATTCAAGGAACGACATGGCCAGAAAGTCCAGACTGCACATCCCGCATCCGTCGGCGCGCCCGGGGGACAAGCCGGATTTCAGTTACCTGAACCTGTCGCCTGCGGGCAGCGTGGAGAAGCCGCCGATCGATGCGCGGACCCGGGACATCGAACACCTCAGTCTCGACCTGGTGCGGGTGCTGGACGACGATCACAGGGCGCAGGGCGAGTGGGATCCGAACCTGGATCCCGAAAAACTGCAGGTCGGCCTGCGCTGGATGCTGCTGAACCGCGTGTTCGACCAGCGACTCTGGCAGATCCAGCGGCAGGGTCAGATCAGTTTCTACATGGAGTCGCGCGGCGAGGAAGCCGTGTCGATCGCGCAGGGCATGGCGCTCAGATCGGGCGACATGTGTTTCCCGTCTTATCGGAATACCGGCCTGTTCCTTTACCGCGGCACGAAACTCGTCGACATGATGTGCCAGTGCCTGTCGAACACGCGGGACATGTGCAAGGGTCGACAATTGCCCATCCTGTACCACAACAAGGATGCGAACATTTTCTCGATCTCCGGCAACCTCGCCACGCAATACCCGCACGCGGTCGGCTGGGCGATGGCCTCGGCGATCAAGGGCGAAGACCACATCGCGGCGTCCTGGCTCGGCGACGGCAGCACGGCGGAGGCCGACTTCCATCACGCGATGACCTTCGCGGCCGTCTACCAGGCGCCGGTGATCCTCAACATCGTCAACAACCAGTGGGCCATCTCGACGTTCCAGGGCTTTGCCGGCGGCGAACGGCGGCCATTCGCGGCCCGCGGGCTCGGCCTCGGCATGCCCGGCATCCGCATCGACGGCAACGACTTCCTCGCGGTGTACGCGGCGACGCTGTGGGCGGCCGATCGCGCGCGGCGCGGCGGCGGGCCGACGGTCATCGAGCACGTGACCTATCGCGGCGGCGCACACTCGACCAGTGACGACCCGTCGAAATACAGGCCGAAGGACGAGTGGGAAGCGTTCCCGCTCGGCGACCCCGTCGAACGACTGAAACAGCACCTGATCGTCGAGGGACACTGGTCCGAAGAACAGCACCAGGCGGTCATCGAGGAATACACGGAGAAAGTCGCCAGCGCCTGGAAGGAGGCAAGAACCTACGGCACGATGACCGAGGGTCCGTTCCTCAGCCCGACGGAGATGTTCGACGACGTCTATGCCGAGATGCCCGAGCACCTCCGCAAACAGCGTGACGAGATGCTCGCCCTCGAAAACGGAAAGGACAGCTGACCGTGGCGCAAATGAACATGATCGAGGCGATTCGCTCGGCGCTCGACATCGTCATGGACAAGGACCCCAATGTCGTCATCCTGGGCGAGGACGTCGGCTACTTCGGCGGCGTGTTCCGCTGCACCGACGGGCTGCAGCGCAAATACGGCGAGCATCGCGTTATCGACGCGCCGATCGCCGAGGGCGGCATCATCGGCGCCGCGATCGGCATGGGCCTCAACGGCCTGCGCCCGGTCGCGGAGATCCAGTTCGCCGACTACATCTACCCGGGCTTCGACCAGGTCGTCAGCGAGCTGGCGCGAATCCGCTATCGCAGCGGCGGCGAATTCTTCTCGCCGGTCACGATCCGCACGCCCTGCGGCGGCGGCATCCGCGGCGGACAGACGCACTCGCAGTCGCCGGAGGCGATCTTCACGCACATCAGCGGCATCAAGGTTGTCATCCCGTCGAACCCCTACGACGCCAAGGGCCTGCTGATCAGCGCCGTCGAGTCGGACGATCCGGTCGTCTTCTTCGAACCCAAGCGTATCTACAACGGTCCCTTCGATGGCGATCCTGACAAGCCGGCCGTGTCCTGGGCGTCGCACCCGAAGGGGGACGTGCCGAAGGACTACTACACGGTGCCCCTTGGCTCGGCGGAGATCGTCGAGGCAGGCGAGGAGCTGACGATCATTACCTACGGCACGCTCGTGCACGTCGCGCAGGCGGCCGCGCAGCTGGTCGACGTCGACGCCGAGATCGTCGACGTGCGCACCCTGTCGCCGCTCGATACGACGACACTCACGGAGTCGGTCAAGAAGACCGGGCGCTGCCTGATCGCACACGAGGCGACGCGTTATTCCGGCTTCGGCGCCGAACTGGTCGCCTCCGTGCAGGAGGAATGTTTCTACCACCTCGAGGCGCCGATCGAGCGCGTCGCCGGGTGGGACACGCCGTATCCGCACGCGTTCGAATGGCAGTATTTCCCGGGACAGAAACGCATCGCCGCCGGCATCCGCAAGGTGATGGAGGCGGAATGAGCGAATACATCTTCAAACTGCCGGACCTCGGCGAAGGCACCGTCGAATCCGAAATCGGCGAATGGAACGTGAAGGTCGGCGACCTGGTCGCCGAGGACGCCATCGTCGGCACGATGATGACCGACAAGGCGGCGGTCGAGCTCAACTCGCCGGTCTCCGGCAGGGTCAAGTCGCTCGCCGGCGAGCCGGGCGACATGATCGCCGTCGGCGCGCCGCTGATCGTCTTCGAGACCGATGCGGACGTTGCCGTCGAGGAAGCGCCGCCTGCGGAGACTGCGGCGCCGCCGCTCGAAGCCGCGCCGGCCGCCGCGCAAGCAGTCGAAGAGATCGCGGCGGCAGAAACGAGGACCGCCAGGAACAGCAAGGTCGTCACCTCGCCCGCCATCCGCCGTCGAGCGAAGGAGGCGGGCATCGACCTGTCGACGGTCCCCGGGAGCGGCGCCGGTGGCCGCATCCTTAGAAAGGACTTCGAGCTGTTTCTCAAACGCTTGCAAGGCGGCGCGCCCGCGCCCGTCGTGAGACCGGCAGCGAAAACGGAAGAGGTCAAGGTGATCGGCGTGCGGCGCATGATCGCCGAGCGCATGTCCGCGGCGAATCGCGAAATACCGCACTTCTCCTATGTCGAGGAAATCGACATCACGGAACTGGAGTCGCTCCGGCAACACCTGAACAGCGGCAAAGCCGACAAGGCGGAGCAATTGACGCTGTTGCCTTTCCTCGGCCTCGCGCTGATACGCGCGCTCAGGAACTTCCCGCAGTGCAATACGACCTACGACAAGGAGCGCAACGTGCTGGTGCGGCACGGCGCGGTGCACCTCGGCATCGCGACGCAGACGCCGGATGGCCTCAAGGTGCCTGTCGTCAGGAACGCAGAGTCGCGGACAATCGAGGAGCTTGCCAGCGAGATCAGGCGCGTATCGCAGGCAGCGCGGGAAAATACTGCGAAAAAAGACGAGTTGTCAGGATCGACGATTACGATCACGAGCCTCGGCAAACTCGGCGGTATCGTTTCTACGCCCGTCATCAACCTGCCCGAAGTGGCGATCATCGGCGTGAATCGGGCCGTCGATCGGCCGGTCGTCGTCAACGGCCAGGTGGTCGTCCGGCGCATGATGAACCTGTCATCGTCGTTCGATCATCGTTTCGTCGATGGTTACGACGCGGCCGCGATGATCCAGGAGATCCGGCAGATGCTCGAGCACCCGGCCACTCTCTTCATGCCCTGACAAAACCGACAAAACCGGGGTCGAAGCGCACTTTTCAGATAGTACAAAGTGCGGTTCGACCCCGGTTTTTATTGCGAAGAGACAGCGGCTTCGTCGCCGCGTTCCTCGGCCATCCGCGCCTCCAGCGGGCACAGGCCGTCGAGCCGCATGCCCCGCGTCTCGCGGAGCTCGAGGTGCGCGTAGCGCTCCCAGAGCGCTTCCTCGTCGTGCAGCACATAGAGTTCCGGCGCCGCCCAGTACTGGTCGCATATGCTCACCATCCTCCTGCGCATGCGTTGATAAAGCAGCCAGTCATAATGGTTCACGTTCAGCGCCTCATCCCAGAAGGCGTTGACGTGATCGGCCCAGTCGAAGTCGCGCTGGATGATCCATGCATCGCCTTCCCAGCGCAGGATCGCGGGCTTGTCGGGAACGATGTCATCCTCGAACAGGCTGCGGTAAAAGCGGTGTCCTTCGTAGTTGGCGACGAGATCCGCATTGGAATACGAACCCGTGGTCATCTGCCCGAACAGCGCGCGCTCGGTGTAGGCCGACCATTCAGCCGCCTGTGACTCGGAGCCGAGGCGCCGGTAACGCCGGTAGAACTTGCGGCCCTGCGACAGGAAGTGGCCGATCTTGTCCGAGCCGATCAGCTCGTCGTTAACGCGTATCGTCTTGCCGATGCCGAAGAACCAGGTGACGCGGACAGACCAGATGGGCAGCCCGGAATAGATGCTGCCGTAACGCGGCGTCTCGAGCTTGTCGACCTCGGGCGACTTGATCGCCCAGCGCTCCAGCCGGTCCACCCAGTGCAGGCCGCCGATCTTTCTGTAGATGGCGTCCACCATCGCCATCTCGTCGTGACCCTTGCCCCAGTCCGCGACGATGTCTGCGATCGTTCGGTTGACTTCGCGATTCAGGACCTCGGTCGAGTCACGCAGTTCGTCGACGCGATTGGTGAACTGGTCTGTCTCATAGGCGAACACGGTCGGTCCTGCTGCGAACAGCAGCACAGCGAGACCTGCATGGAACCGGCGGGCGACGCCGCGTCTACTCGAACCGGTAGGTGATGTTGCCGAGCGCCGTGGACCGGTTACCACCGCCAACCTCTACTGTGGCCTCCCAGCCGTTATCGAGCGCCATGTGCACACCGACGCTGGGATTGAAGTCGGTCTCCTGGGACAGGTCGACGGCGAAGTCGATCGGGATGACCGGGATGCCGAAACCGAGATCGATATTGATGGTTCCCGAATGCGATTCATCGGCGTCGATAATGTAGCCGCCGACCCAGACGTTGACGTTCGCGTTGGCGCGCATGCCGATGCGTGGCTGGATGGTCGTCGCCGATACCGAAGACTGGAAGTCGCCGCTGAGGTCCGTGTCGGTAAAGGTCGCGGTCACCGATCCGAACCAGCGGTCACCGCCGACCGCCAGCACGACGCCGCCGCCGAAGACATCGCCGTCATAGTTGATGTTGAAACGGTCGGCGCCTGGCGGCAGCCCGAGATTCAGGCCCGACAGGTCGACCGCGGTCTGCCCGTCGATCTGCCCGTAGATGCCGAAGACGTTCAGGAACGGCAGCAGCCAGACATCGACCTTGAGGTCGAAATTCTCGATGTCATTGTCGGCGTTGATGAGCGAAGGGTCGACACTTGGCGGAAACGGCGCGCCCGGCGGCGCGACGAACGTCAGGCTGTCCAGCTTGTAGGGCTGGTCCATGTTGAAGTAGTCGATGCCGATGCCGAAGGCTTTCGGCATATCGGCGCCCGCTGCCCAGTCGCGACCGAACAATGGATCTGCCTGCGAAAAGGCGGGAATAGCAGCAATTACAAACAGTGCCAGCTTCAGGATTCTCATAACAGCGCTCCGCGAGTTAGTGAATCACGAGTCGAATGTCTGCAAATATAGCAGCTTGCCTGCGCCGGGGTCGGATATCAGCGAAGCCTGTTGCCGAAACCATCCCAGACTTCGACGGGTCCGTAGTCGAGAGACCGGACCTTGTCCTCGATCTCGTCGAGGTCGCCGACGATCACCCAGGTCAGTTCATCAGGCCTGACGACCTGCTGCGCGCGGTCGTTGACGCCATCTAGCGTGACCGCGTCGACGCGCGCAGCCGTCGTCTCCGCATAGTCGTACGGCAGTCCGTAGGAATCGGATGCGATCATGCTGCTCAGGAATCCGCGCCTGGTGGCGAATCTGCCAGGCAGCGAACGCGTGCGATTGAGCTTGACCCGCTGGAGTTCCTCGGCTGTCGCAGGCCTCGTCGACACGTACTCCGAATACTCACGCATGATCTCCTGCATGCTTTCCATCGTCTTGTCGGTCTGCACGCTGCCGAACACACCGAGGATCTGGTCACCGCTCGAATTCCTGAGAATTGCGGAACTCATGCCGTAGGACCATGACTTGTCCTCGCGCAGGTTCATGTTGATCCGCGCCTCGAAATCTGCGCCGAAGACGCCGTTGACAATGCTGAGCTCGGTGCTGGTTTCGGCGTCATAGGGCGCGATGGCATGACCGGCGCGGATCGTGCTCTGCGGCGCGTCGGGATTATCGATCAGGATGACGCGCGGGATGCTTGCGGGCGCGTCGCCGACAGCCTTGCGCTGCGACCGATTTTTTGCGTCCCAGTCGCCGAAGGTTCTCTCGAGCGCGGCGGTCGCCGTCTCGAGGTCAATATCGCCGATCATGAACACGGTCATGTTGTCCGGCGCGACCTCTCTATCGTGAAACTCGACGATTCGCTCGCGATTCAGGTTCTTGACGAGCTCGGGCGTCCAGACGCCGCCTAGCGGATGGTCTTCGCCGAAGAGCGCGCGGCGAAACAAGGCTGTCGCGTTCCGCGACGGATTCTGCCGGATATTCGACAGGTAGGAGATGATCTGCTGCTGGAACTTGGACAACTCTTCGTCGGGGAACGTCGGCTTGCGGAGTATCTCGGCGGCGAGCTCGAGAGAATCCTGCAGGTAGGTCGTCAGGATCCGGTAGCCGAAAGAGCTGTTCTCGAGGTTCGCCGACATGCCGACTTCCATGCCGATTTTGTCCTTCTCGGCGGCGAGCTCGTTGTCGTCATACTTTCGGGTGCCCTTCTGCATCAGCGCGAAGACCGCATCGGAGATGCCCGGCGCATCCGGCGCGTCTGCCATGTTGCCGGTGCCGACCCGGATCGCGATATCGATCAACGGCAGGTCGCCGCTTTGTGCGACGACGATCTGCATCCCGTTGTCGAGCCGGGCCGTCTGGATGTCGGGGAACTGGATGCCCGATACCTCGGTAACGGTGGGTACGGCACTGCGGTCTACCGCGTCTTCCCCGGAGACATACTCCGGAAACGGCAGGACCGTAATTTCGAAGTAACCGCGCTTGAGCCAGCGATTGGCGGCCGCCTGCAGATCCTCTGTCGTCGCCTCGTTGATCCAGGCGATTTCCTTCTTCACCTGCAGTGGGTCGTTCGAGTACAGCTGGCCTTCCGCCAGCATGCGGCCGATGGTCGATTTGCTCTCCATCGAACCGAGCATGTCCATGTTGACGCTCAATTTGGCGTTCTCGAGAATTTGTTCGTCGGGGCCGGCTTCCAGGTAAGCGGCTATCAGTTCGTCGACGATGGGCATCACCTCGTCCGCCTCGATGCCATTCCGCAGGTTGAGCGTCAGGACATTTTCGCCGGCGATGACCTGGCCGTATGCGCCACCGTAGACGTCGGTTGCAAGCTGCAGCTCATCGACCAGCGCCCTCTGCAAGGGCGCATTCTTGTTGTTGACCATCGTCTCGTTAACGAGATACATCAGCGTCGTGTCACGGTGATTGAGATTCGGCAGCGCCCAGGTACGGCTGATGCGGACCTGGCCGACGCGGTCATACATGATCTCCTTGCGGTTCTCGCGGATCTCCGGGATCCATTGCTGCGCTTTGACAAGCGGCACGCCGGCCGGCACGCCGCTGAAATAATGTGCGACTTTCTCTTTCGCCGTGGCCATGTCGATGTCGCCGGCGAGCACCAGCACCGCGTTACTCGCGCCATAATATTTGCCGAACCACTCGTGCACGTCCTCGAGCGATGCCGCGTCGAGATCCTCCATCGAGCCGATCACCGAATGCCGGTACGGGTGTCCGGCAGGATAGACCCCTTCGCGGATACGATCGAACATGCCCGAGTAGGGGCGGTTCTGACCCTGTCGTTTCTCGTTCTGTACAACGCCGCGCTGTTCATCGAGCGCTTCCTGGGTCACGGCGCCGAGCAGGTAGCTCATGCGGTCGCTCTCCATCCACAGCGCCATGTCGAGCGCGCCGGACGGCACGGTCGCGTAGTAGTTCGTGCGGTCCTGGGACGTCGTGCCGTTCATGCCGGTGGCCCCGGCCTGGGTGAACGGCGTGAAGTACTCGCCCTCGCGGTTCTCGGTACCCTGGAACATCAGGTGCTCGAAGAGATGGGCGAACCCGGTCCGACCCTCGGGCTCGTCCTTGGAGCCGACGCCGAACCAGATACCGACGAAAACCGTCGGCGTCGAATGATCCGGATAGACGATTGTCGTCAGGCCATTGTCGAGCCGGAACATCTCGTAATCGATATTGACCCGGTCGACGAGCTCGTCATTGGCCGATGCGGCGACAGCAAGAAAAAATAGGAGTGGCAGCAGCCGGACGCTGCAAGTGCTTCTGGACACGTTCCTGATCCGTTTTTGATCGCGATTACCGGCATTATGAACCGGTTCGAGGTCCATAGTTCACACTTTCGAGCGGTCTGGCATATAGTTAAGCCCATCAAGAACAACGAGAAACCACCGTGAGCAACCAGACGAACGAAAGCTGGTCGGGCCGGCTGGCCTTCATTCTCGCGTCGATCGGCGCAGCCGTCGGCCTCGGCAATATCTGGCAGTTCCCGGCCAACCTCGGCGCCAGCGGCGGCAGCGCCTTCATCCTGGTCTATGTGCTCGCGATCCTGCTGGTCGCGACGCCGATCATGCTCGCCGAGATGATCATCGGCCGGCAGACCCGGCTCAGCGCCCCCTCGGCGATGAAACACATGGCCGAACAGGTCGGCACGTCGGGGCGCTGGTCGATTGTCGGCTGGATGGGCCTGACGGCGCTGTTCATGGTGCTCGGCTTCTACAGCGTCATCGCCGGCTGGTGCGCGGCCTATTTCTTCAAGACGATCTCGGGCGCGATGAGCGGGCTGTCGCCCGAGCAGGTGGGCGCCGATTTCGGCGAATTCCTGAACAGTCCTGTCCGCATGCTCGCCTGGCACGCGTTGTTCATGGGCGTCACGATCTTCATCGTCACGCGCGGCGTCAAGGTCGGGCTCGAGCGCGTCGTCCGCATCGCGATGCCGGCCTTGCTGATCACCCTGGTCCTGCTGGTGATCTACGCGGGGATCACCGGCGATGCCGCGACCGCCTATTCCTTCCTGTTCGCGGCCGACTTCTCCAAGCTGACCCCGGAGATCGTCCTTGCCGCCGTCGGCCAGGCGTTCTTCTCGGTCAACGTCGGCGTCGGCGCGGTGCTCACCTACTCGGCCTACCTGCCGAAAGACGTCAACCTGTTCCGCTCCGCCATCGCGATCGCCGGCGGCGACACGCTGGTCGCGGTGCTGGCGGGTCTCGCGATCTTCCCGATCGTGTTCGCGTACGGTCTCGATCCGACCGAGGGCGCCGGCCTGCTGTTCGTGACCCTGTCGACGGCGTTCGCGCAGATGCCCGGCGGTTCCATCATCGGCGCAGCGTTCTTCCTGATGCTGATCTTTGCGGCGCTGACCTCGCTCATCTCGATGCTCGAGACGATGACGGCGCGCGCCAAGGAAGCGAAGAACCTCTCGCGGCCGAAAGCGGCGACCCTGATCGGTTTCGGCAGCTTCCTGTTCGGCGTCACGACAATCCTGTCATTCTCGAGCTGGGCCGAGGTCCGCCCGCTCGGGATGTTCCGGCTCTTCGAAGGCATGAACCCGTTCGACCTGACCGTCTATGTCGTGCAGCGGGTGATCATGCCGATCGCCGGCGTGCTCTACGCCATCTTCGTCGGCTGGTGGGTCTCGCGGGAGGTATCGCTGGCCGAGATCGGTCTCGAGGACGGCGCAGTGTTCAAGCTGTGGATGCTCCTGGTCCGGGTGGTTGCGCCGCTGGCGATCGCGATCGTCTTCGTCTTCAACCTCGCCTGAGTCGCCGCGACGGCGACAAGCCTGGCGCCCGGATCAAGGGCGGCCATTGCGACGTACTGTCGCTGCCGGTGCTGCTATATTGAAGACGGGTTCCCGGGCGGAAACGACAATGAACAACAAAAAATCAGCGCAGATCAGGCGTCGCTCGTTCCTGGCTTTCTGCAGCAGTGCGGGCGTCGGCTCCACGCTCTTTCCGGGCGCGCTCTGGGCGCAGACGGATGAGGGTCAGTCCGAAGTAACGATCGAGATGATCGAGCATGCGGCGAGGCTCGCCGGCCTAGCGTTTTCCGCCGCGGACCGTGAACGCATGCTCGAAGGCGTGCGCAACAACCTGGAAGGTTTCCGGCAACTGCACGCGCTGCGCATTGACCAGAACGTGCCGCCGCCGCTGTATTTCAATCCTGCCGTGCCCGGCCAGGTGTTCGACGCCGCAAAGCGTCCGTTTGTCGCCGGCGCGCGCGAGAAAGTCTCGCGCCCGAACGCGCTCGAGGAAGTCGCGTTCTGGCCGGTCACCGCGTTGTCGGCGCTGATCGAGTCGCGCCAGGTATCGTCGGTCGAGCTGACGGAGCTGTACCTCGACAGGATCCGGCGCTTCGATCCGCTCATCCGCTCGGTCATTACGGTGACCGCAGAGCGCGCGCTCGAGCAGGCCGCGACGGCCGACGAGGAGATCGCTGCGGGCCGTTATCGCGGACTCCTGCACGGCATTCCGTGGGGCGCGAAGGACCTGCTGGCGACCAAAGGCTATCGCACGACCTGGGGATTCAAGGCCTACGAGGACCAGGTCATCGACATGAACGCGACGGTCGTCGAGCGCCTGGACCAGGCGGGCGCCGTGCTCATCGCCAAGCTGTCGACCGGCGAGATCGCGCGCGGCGATTCCTGGCTCGGCATCCAGACGAAGAACCCGTGGAAGACCGACGAAGGCTCTGGCGGCTCGTCGGCGGGTCCCGGCGCGGCGACGGCGGCGGGACTGGTCGGCTTCTCGATCGGCACGGACACGACCGGCTCGATTCTGGGACCGTCGCGGACCTGTGGCATCACCGGTTTGCGGCCGACCTTCGGGCGCGTCAGCCGGCACGGCGTCATGCCGGTCTGCTGGAGCCTCGACAAGGTCGGGCCGATGTGTCGCTCGGTCGAGGACTGCGCCATCGTGTTCGACGCCATTTATGGTCCGGACGGCCAGGATCTCGCCGTCGTCGATAAAGCATTCAACTATGACGGCAATGCCGCGATCGACGGCATACGCGTCGGCTACCTGCAGTCCGCGTTCGAGCGCGAGGTCGACGACGACGGTTTGACGGCGAAGCAGAACGACCTCGACGCCCTGCAGACGCTCAGGGACATGGGCGTCGATCCCGTGTCCGTCGAGTTACCCGAGCACGCCGACATGGACGCGCTGCAGATGCTGCTCGTCGACGAAGCCGCCGCGTTCGACGAGCTCGTGCACAGCGGCGACATCCGCCTGTTCCGCCAGGACATCGACGAGCCCGAGGACATGCTGATGCGCATCGCGCGCCTGCACCCGGCCGTCGAGTACGTGCAGATCAACCGGCGCCGCATGCTGCTGATGCACGAGATGGCGAAGATCTTCGATCACATCGACGTGCTCCTGACGCCATTCGGCGGCAGCAGCGTGCAGAGCGCCACCAGCCTGACGGGCCACCCTTCGGTCGCCGTGCAGAACGGCTTCGACGATGACGGCACGCCGACGGGCTTCCAGATGATCGGCCAGCTGTATGCCGAAGCGTCGGCGCTGACGCTGGCGCGCGCGTATCAACAACGAACGGGATATCACCGGCAGCACCCGCCGGCGTTTGCCTGATTACGGGTACGACGCGCCGGGCCTGGCTTGCGCCGCGCCCGTCGATCAGTACTTGACCATGTAGTCCTTGGCTTCGAGGCAGACGCTGAACGCTTTCTTGAAGTCGTCGATCTCGGCCTCGGTGTACTGCGCGCTCTCGTTGACCCTGGCTTCGGCCTCGGCCTGTGCCTGCGCTTCCGCGCGCCTGGCCTGGCGGCGTCCGCGAACCGCGACGGCCGCGGCGCCGATCGCCGCGCTCTCGCCGGCGTCGCCGCCGGTAACTTCACCGATGATCGCGCCCGCGGCTGCACCGCGGACGGCGCCGCGCGCGCCGGCGCCCTGGCCGGCTTCCTCCGCGGCAGCAACCTGCGCCTCGGCGCTTTCCTCGACGGCCTCCTGTTCCTTGACGAGGTCGAAAGGATCGCTGCCCGTGTTGGTGGTAGCCCAGTTGTAGCACTCGACCTCGTCTTTGGATTGCTGGCTCGCATCCTGGCCTTCTGCGGGGAAGACGAAGACGTCGATCGTCGATGCCAGCGTCTTGCCGGACGGTTCGCCCTGGGCAAGCGCCACGAGCGGCAGAAGCAAAATGATTATTGTTGACGTCATCTTTTTCATCGATCGATCCTTTCTTTGTGTTCCTGCTGCCTTGATCGCTACCTGCGGCGGCGCGGCATCGGCCGGCTGCCCGTTCGCGCGCCGCCATAACTCTGGCGGTTGTTGTAGCGCTGGTAGCCGTTGTTCCTGGCGTTGTAGCTGCGGTTCAGGTCGTTGCGTCGCGTGCTATCGAACGACCCCCGGTAGCGATTCGCGTCGTAGCTTCGCGCTGCGCGCTGCGCGCTCGCCTGGTTACCGGCGAAACCGCGCTGCTGCAAGGCAGCCTGGGCCTGCTCCGACGACATCCGCTCGAAGGACTCGCGCGATGCGCGTTCCCGGGTCGTCGCCTGCGCCCGGTTCTCGGCGCCCGCATTGCGCCGCTGTTCGATCTGCGCAGCCGCATCGTCAGGGACGTCGACCGGCTCCCAGCCGTTCTCGCCGTGCTGACTCCAGCCATTCTCGTCGCGGCGATAGACGTTGCCATCCTTGCCTGCATAGAGGTCGCCGTCGTCGTTGCGACCGATGACGCCGCGTTCGCCGGCGCCGGTTTCGTAGCCGACCAGCGTCCCCTGCTCGCCGCGCACCGACCGCGTATCCAGCGACTGGTCACCGCGCTGGAATTGCCCGGTGCCGGTCGTGTAATCGCCCTGGTCCTGGCGGGTGATCTCGCCGACCGTGCCGCCCGAGGTCCGGAACTGGGTATTCAGGGAATCCTGGTTCCACTGGCTGCGACTTGCGAGCCATTTGTCGTTATGGGTCACGACGGATTCGCCGTAGCCGCCGTACTCGTTGCGATAGCGATTCGTGGCGACGCCGGTTCCCGTGCGCGGGTTATAGCCGATCGCCGAGCCGGCGATCTCGTCGCTGTCCCACATCGCGCGGCCGCGCGCGTAAGCGCCAGTCTCGGGATTGTAGGACGCGGCGCGTCCGTAGCCGCCATAGGGGCCGTAGACGCTGGCCGACCTGCCGTACATGCCGGTGTTCGGGTTGTACCAGGACGATGCGCCGAATGCGTACGGGTAGGGATAGTAGTAGGGATACCCGGGGTAGTAGCCCCAGTACGGCGGGTAGTACCAGCCCGTGCCGTACATGACCGTGAAGCCGACCGACACGCCGTAGTAGCCGCTCGTATAACTCGTCGATACGCTCGTGTCGTCGCTTTCTTCCACGTGCACGTGGGTCATATGATAGGACGGCGACGATGGCGGGATCGTGTAGATAACCGCGGGTATCTCGTCTGCGACGACCCACGGGCCGGCGGCGGTCGTTGACACGAACCAGACGGCGCTGTCACAGAGGTAATACGTGTCGCCGATCAGCAGGATGTCGTTCCGGCTGTTGACCGCGCGCTGCACGTCCGTGCCCGGGATCGTCTCGAAGATCGGCTCGCCTTCGTAGTAAACGGACACATCCTTGCCGGCATCGCGGTCGACTGTCGCCTTGCGCGGGATCGACGCCTCGAGGACGGCCAGGCGCGCTTCTGCCGTATTCGGCACGGCCACGAGCACATGCGATTTGGCATGGTCTGCGGGGATGGAACGGAAGACGTCCGGCAATTGCTTCACTGGCTCCCACGGACCCCGCAGGAGTCCGGATCGGTACCAGCGCCCGGAAACGAGGTAGAAGTATTCGAACTTGTAGCGGAAGACGTCGCTCTCGGTGTCCTCGACGTATTCGAGTCCTTCGCTGCCGATCGTCCGATGCTGCGGCTGACCGTCGGTCACGATCAGCTCGCCCGGCCGCTCGCTGACGAAAACCGTCGGCTCGGGCTCGTCGGTCCGCTCGGGCGACAATGCCGCCCGGGTGTCGACCCAGTTGCCGTCGTCCGGCAGGTCGTCGAAATCGCGCGGCAGACGCGAATCCCATTCCCACTCGCCGCTCAGGTCGTCATTCTTGAGCCAGCGGTCGTCATGCCGCAGGTACCACTCGCGCTCGCGATAGCGGAACAGGTCCCAGTTGGTATTGACCGCGTACTGGAGCCGCGTGTCCGGTATTTGCGCGAGGATCGGCTCGCCGTCGAGGTTGACGAGGATCGCCGGCGTGCTCGAATAGAAGATCGGCGGCGGATCGTATGACAGGCCCGCTTCGGCCGGCACCACGGCGTCTGCCGCGATATAGGTCAACATGACGTCGAGCGGCACGAACTGCGGTTGCGGCTGCACGGTCGCCCGCACGATCGCATCGAGCTGCTCGCGCCGCGCCTCGTCCGATTCCGGGAAGCTCGTTATCGTGATCTCGGCATTCTCGATCGCGACGACGCGGAGTTCCAGATTCGGGTCGGTGTCCGCGACAAATTCAGCGACACCGAACACCGGTTCCGTCTCGCCGGCGGGCGTCACCTCGAGAGCGAGTCTCGCTTCGATTGCCTCGTAATTCGGCCAGGCGTCGATCTGCGGGACGTGGATGACGACTGTGCCCTGCTCACCCTCGATCGTCTTCGGAAACGTAAGCGGATGCGGCACGCTCTCTGCCGCATCCTGCGCGACGCTGACTGAGGTGGTCAAAACGCACGCCGCAGTCACTGCCAACAGCCGGACCGCGGTGTGCACCTGGATGCTCATCGGTCGGTCCCGCCCTTAAGGCGTCATGTCCTCTACGACCGCAATCACCGATTCGGTGACTTCGATCGCCACGACGTCGCCGACGGCTGCCATCTTGAGGTTCTCCTCGACCATCGCGACATACTCATTGACCGAGCCGTCCGGGAACTCGAGTTTGTAGGTCATGTTCTCCAGGTCGATCGCCGCAACCTTGGCCAGCAGGATCTTGGTATCGACTGCAGCCATCGCCGGCATCTCGCCTTCTTCGGAGCGCGTGATCGCGGCCACTTCGCCGGCCGCCGGGTCGATGCCTTCGACGTCGGCCACCTGGATCCTGACGCTCTGCGAGTACTCTACGTACAGGACGTCGCCGACGTTAACCTGGTCGAGGTTCCTGACGTCAGGGCTCGGCGTAAAGGTGACCGAAGTGCCGTCATCGCGCCGGAGCGTCACCAGGCGCGCCTCGTGATCGATCGCCTCGACGACCGCCTGCATGGTCGAGCTCTGGCTCATGAACATGCCGGGTTTCGGATCGCCCGCTTCCTGGCCGGCCCACGCGCCGCCGCCCAGCAACAAGGTAATTGCTAACAATTTGATTTTCATGTTTTTTTCTCTGTCAAAGTGCATTTGCGCCGGTCGATGCTAGCTCAGCGGCAACAACCCGGCAATGAATTCCGCGCCTCGCGGACGCGACGGTTATCAAAAGCGGAAGACCACGCCCGCGAAAGTCTCGATCTGGCTAAGTATCTCCCCGTCCACGCGCACCGCACAGATGTTCTGGTCGGGGCCGGTGCGGCAAAACAGGTCGGTGTCCGAATCCGTCAGGGTCGCATAAGCGCGCGCCTCGAGGCGGATGCCGATCCTCTCGTTCGGTCGCACCTGGAAGCCGAGCCCGATCGAACCCGAGAAAAACGTGTCGCTGTCGGCGTCCGAACTGACGTGCGTGCCGCCGACCGTCAGGGCAACGTACGGCCGAAACCGGTTGTCGCTGCCCTGGTAGGTGCCGCCGAACTGCAGGACCTGCATGTCGATGCCGACCGCCTGCTGCGTCCCGGCGCCGTTCAGCTCGGCGTCGGTGGACTGCGACGCATAGAGCAGCTCCCACTGCGTATTGGACGACTCGCGCAGGTTCAGGATCAGTCCGAAAGACGCACTGTCCTCGAGTTCGTACGACTCGTCACTGCCGGTGATGTCGAATGTCCCGCCGAAACGGTAGCCACCGAAAGGCGTGATCTCGAAATCGCCGGCACCGTCCTCAGCCAGTGCAGGGGACGATGCGGCGAGCGCGAGGCAGGCGACGAGTGTCCTCAGCTTGTCAGAAACCCCAGGCAACCTCTAACCGGGCGGCGCTCAGGGTCGGGTCCGGCGCTTCGCCACTGCCGTCGATTTCGTAGGTGTTGTAGCTGAGTTTCAGGATCGTGCCCCCACGCAGCCGGTAACGCAGGCCGATCGCCCCGCCATACGAGAAGCTCGTCTCGTGAAAAGTGTTGTAGTAGCCGTCGCAGATGTAGCCCCACCAGGGATGCCACCAGCAGCCCACCAGCGGCGGACCGTCAGCGACATTGGAATCGACGTAGGTCCAGCCGAAGCCGGCCTCGAGGTACGGCGTGAGCGGACCTTCGAGCAGGTTGAAGCTGCCCTTGATACGGCCGTTGAACTGGCTGAACTCGTGATCGATGATCGACGATCCACCCAGGTCATCGACGAGCGTTGCGACATAGTCGGGGCTCAGCCACTCGATGTCGGCGCCAATCGAAAGACGATCGTTGACGAGGTAGGCAAAAGAGAAGCCGAGCCCGAGGTCGTTGTCGATCTGCACGTTCGAGCCGCCGACCGTGCCGACGCTCTCGGAATCCTGGTAGATCGCGGCGACGGACCATTCCCACTGGTTCCTGAAGCCCTGTGCCGAGGCCAGTGCGGGCAGCAGCAGGACCAGCAATATCCCTGGTAAGCGGCGCATGTATTTTCCCTGGTTTCTGCGGATGGGGCGCGAAGGATACGTGGTTCGCGGACCGGTTCCAAGCCCTGTCGGGCTCAGGCCGTAACCGTTTGTAACAGCGCCTCGAGCTGCTCCGGGCGGTATTTTTCCAGCAGGGAGAAAAGTATCGCCGCGGTGTCGACGTCGAAATAGCCGTCATGGCGCGTCGGCCGAAAATGCATCTGGAACGCCCGCACGGCAAAGCGACTGCGCGCGTCATCCTCGCCGCTCGCGTCGAGATCGTAGCCGTATGTGTTCAGCGCTTTCTGCAGGAACTCGAGATCGGGCAGCGCCCCCTCGAATTGCTGGCGGTAACGGGCGACGGTGTCATCGTCGTACCAGGCGCCGATGCCGTTGTCGTACAGACGCTTCCAGGGAAACTGCGGGCCGGGGTCGACGCGCCGATTCGGCGCAACGTCGCCGTGGCCGATCACGTCGACCGGGTCGATGTCGGGATTCCGGGCAAGGATGTCCTTGCACAGGGCTATGACGAGCTCGATTTGTTCCTCGGGGTAGTCGAGGAAGGTGCAGTCCTGCTCCTCGGGCAGCGGCCGCTCGATCTCCGGGTCGGTGCTGACGCAGGCCGACTGGTTCACGATCTCGATGCCGACCGAGGAATCATTGAGACTCTGCCGCCCCGCCCAGTAGCTGATGCCGGCGTGGCGCGCCCGCTGCGACTCCCTGACGAGACGGTGGACGACGAGCCGGTCGCGCGTATACGTGTCGTCGCCGGGCTCCGGCACGACGTAGTGCACGCTGACCCTGAAGCGCACCGGCGTCGCCAGCAGGCGCATCGACTCGGCAAAATCCTCCGAGGTGAAGTGCAAGACGAGCAGGTGAATGCGGTTGTCCTGGTTGGTGGAAGGCACGTCCACCATCGGAACCGATGAACAGGCGGCGAACAGCGACGCGAAAAGGATTACCAGGATGCTTCTCATGCGGGCGACTCCGTTTTTCGTCCTCTCAGTGACAGGGTAACGCAAAGCAGCGAACCGATCGGGAACAACCACGGCCAGGCGAGCAGCGGCACTTCGTACGCCGTGCCGAATACCGGGTTCACGATCTCCGGCTCGTTAATGAAGAGCACGACCAGGATGCTGGCCAGCACACTCCAGCCGACGCCGGCGACCCGGTAGCGTTTCGCGAGGATGCTCAATATGAACAGCCCGAGCATCGGCCCCCAGGTGTAGGTCGTCATCGAGAAGGCCAGGGTCACGATGTCCAGTTTGCTGGCCGAGAACTGCCACGCCATGACCGCCAGCACGGCGCCCCAGAAAATGACGAACAGCCGGGACACTTTTAACAAGTGTGGCTCGTCCGCGTCGGGGCGCACGAAGGGTTTGTAGAACATTGTCAGCGAGATCTGCGACAAAGCCGCGAGTATCGAATCGAGACTCGAGATCGCCGCGCTGAGGATGCCGGCGATCAGGAGCCCTCTCAGCCCGGTCGGAATCTCGGTAATGATGAACGCCGGGAAGATCCGGTCGCCTCTTTCGGCGACCAGCGCCGCCAGCTCGGGCGTCAGTTCGTGGAATTCATAGAACGCGAACAAGCCGGCGCCGACCGTCAGCATCAGCGCGGGTACGAGTTCGCCGATATTGCTCCACAGCACGGCCTTGCGCGCTTCCTTCTCGTTCCTGCAGCAGAGCAGGCGCTGCACGAACAGGTGATCGGTGCCGTAGACGGCGACATTCTGAAAGGGCATCGCGAAGAGCGCCGCCCAGAAAGTGAACGCGATCCGTGGATCGGTGGAGAAATCGAAGACCTGGAACTTGCCGGCCTGGCGGCCGGCTTCCGCCAGCGTCGTCCACTGGTCCGGCAGGGCATCGGTGACGAAGAAGAGCGCGGCGATGCCGCCGGCGATCAGGATGAAGAACTGAACGAAGTCGGTCCAGATCACGGCCGCGATGCCGCCCATCCAGGTCCAGAGGATCGAGAACACGGCGATCAAGACGATGCTCTCGTAGAGGTTCCAGCCGGTGACCAGCTCGAGGACCAGCGCCGTCGCGTAGACCCTGACGCCCTGCCCGAGGATGCCGCCGAGGAAGAACATGCCGGCCGTGATGCGGCCGACGACGGGACCGAGCCGGTCCGCCATGTATTCGTATGGACTGTAGAACTCTTTCTCGTAATAGAGCGGCACGAGAAAGCGGGCGACGAGGTAGCGCGCGATGAAGCCGCCGATGGCGAGCTGCAGGTAGACGTAGTTGCCGCCGGCCGCGTAGACGAGCGCGGGGACGCCAATGAAGGTGACCGCACTGATTGTCGTCGCGATCGTCGACGCCGTGACCGCGTACCAGGGCATCGCGCGGCCACCGAGGAAGAAGTCGCGGGTGCTGTGCTGCCGGCCCTTCAGGTGATGGCCAACGAGCGTCGTGCCGCCGATATAGGCGGCAACGATGAACCAGTCGAGCGCGCCGAACAATGAACTACTCTTCGCCCAGGCCGTGGAAGTGCAGGATGTGTTTCGCACAGTCCGCCGGCGCTTCGAGCAACGGGAAATGACCGATGTTCTCGAGGCGCACGACTTTCATCTGCGGTATCTCCTGCTCGAGCACGTCGCAGACGTGGCCGCCGGACACGGGATCGGTCAAGCCGTTGATCATCATCATGCGCACCCCGGTATTCCTGAGCGCGCCGACCCAGCGCGCCTCGTTGTCCAGCCGATCCTGCATGTATTGGATACGGCGTGCAAAGGATTGCTTGCCGTTTACGCTCAGCGCGATCTCCCACAGGGCATCCACGTTGTCGGCCGAGGGCTGCGTGTCCGGGCCGAAGAGCGGCGCCAGGCTGGCCATGAAACGGTCCTTGCGGATCAGGGCGGCGATCAAGGGGCCGATCGGGCTCAACAACAGTTTCTGGATCTTCCGCGCGCGATGGTGTTGCGGGAAGATGCCGCCGTTCATCAGGATGAGGCTGTTGATCCTGAATCCCAGGCTGCCTGCGGCGTGGCGCGCGAGCAATTCCTGTGCGACCGTATCGCCGACGTCATGCGCGACCACTTCACAGGCGGATATCCCGAGCTTGCCGATCAACGACTCGATCATGTCCGCCTGGTCATGGATGTGCCAGGTGCGCTTCGCCGGGTTTCGCGACCGCCCGTAGTCGAGCAGGTCCGGTACGACGAGCCGGAAATGTTCGCGGATCGATTCGCCGATGTCGGCCCAGTCGCTGCCGCTCGTGGGGAAACCGTGGATCAGCAGCATCGGGTCGCCGCTGCCGTAGTCGCGGCAGGCAATGTCGTTGCCGTTCCATTCGAAAGAGCAGCAGGACTCGTACCAGCGATCGATGTCGCGTTGATTGACGGCGAGCATCGTCAGTCCTCAAGGGTGCCGAGGTCGTAACCGGTGTCCTGCGGCACCGCGTCGGACCAGTTCGTCCGCCAGACCTCCCGCGAGACGTCGCCGACGTGCACGCTCGCACGCTCGAAGCCCGGCTGCGGATCGCGCAATGGTTCGACGACGACGTCGTATCGGGGTACCGCGAAGTACGGGAAACTGTAACGTTCGGCGCCGGTGCTCTCGACCTTGTGTGGCGTCGACACGAAGTAGCCGCCCGACCAGAGCTCCAGCATGTCACCGATATTGACGACGAGCGCGCCTGCCGGCGGATCCGCCGCGATCCACTCGTCGACGCCGCGCCGCCGGACCATGAGCCCCTGAACCTGGTCGCCGGCGAGAATGGTCAGCGCGTCGGTGTCTTTGTGCGGATGTATGCCGAAGCCGCCGTCGCTTCGGGGAGGATAATGAAGCAGGGTCATGTTCGTGAGCGGCTGGTCGAACAGGCCGACGAACCAGGCCGGATCGACGCCCAGCGGTTCGGCGAGCAGGCTCAGCAAAGTGCCGGTAACGTCGTCGCAGGCCCGCCAGTATGCGAGCACCGACGCGGCGAAGCCTGCCGGCGCCTCCGGCCACCTGTTCGGCGCATAAAGATCGCAGGCATCGCGGATGGGATCGTCCCCGGCGACCTCGAAGTGCAACTTGTAGCCCTCGTAGCTGTCGGACTGCATGCCGCCGACGTTCGGGCTGAAGAAGCCTGCCGGGATGTAGCCGCGATAGTTGTCGCGCGTTATCTGATCGCGAAGCTTTTCTTCCGGAGAACGACCGAAGTAGCCGACAACGGCGTGACGGATGTCGGCAATCAGTGTCTGGTCGATGCCGTGATTGACGACATACATGAAGCCGACGTCACGGCAGGCTTCTTCCACGGCCCTGACGGTCTGTTCGCGAGCTTGCGATGCGCCAATGTCGATGAGGGGGATATCCTGCATCGATCGCAGACCTATTCGGCCTCGATGGCCTGCGCCTGGCGGACGACGTAGGCGCGGATCGCCTGCGCTTCTTCTGCGGACAGCACACCCGCAAACGACGGCATGCCGCGCGGCAGGTAGGCGCCCTCGAGCAGGATGGCGTTCCAGGCATTGTGCGTCTCCGGCGACGCGTAGCGCAGGTCGGGGAACGAACCGCTACCGACCACGCCGTAGCCGTGACACCAGGAGCAGCGTTCCAGGTACAGGATCTCGCCCTGGCGGATCGTATCGGGCGAGGCATTTGTATCGGCAATGTCCGGCACGCGGCGCGCGACGACCTTCACCGGCGGCAGGGTCGCCGCCGCCTCGCCCAGCTTGTAGGTGAGTATGCGACCGACGGCCTCCTGCGTGTCGCTCGGGCCGGGGTCGCCCTCGAAAAGCCCGAGGCTGCCGCCCCAGCCGGCGACCACCGCGACGTACTGCTCGCCGTCGACGGCATAGCTGATTGGCGCGGCCTGGACCGCCGTGCCGGCTTGCGCCGCCCACAGTCGTTCGCCGTTGTCCGCCCGGTAGGCGGCAAACTCGCCGCTCGACTCGCCCTGGAAGATGAGGTTGCCCGCCGTCGACAATAAGCCGGCGTTCCAGTTGCTGCCGCTGTCGATGCGGAACACCTCGCGCTGGCTCACCGGATCCCAGGCGGATACGCGCGCGAGGATTGTCGGCGCCGCCGCAATGTCCTCCGACGGCGCAGCAGCGACTGCCTCCCAGTCGAGTGCGGTGTTCCAGTGGGCATCGTAGTAGGTGAACTCCGCGGGCGTGGCGTACCACTCCGGGTTGCCGATCAAGGGGATATACACGAGTCCCGTCAGCGGGCTGTAGGTCATCGGGTGCCAGTTGTGGCCGCCGTAGGCGCCGGGAAATATCACCTTGCCGCCGGCGACATACCGGGCGCCCGCGGTCTCCACCGGGCGACCGGATTCCGGGTCGACATGCGACGCCCAGTTCATCGGGATGTAGGCTTCGGCGGAGATGAACTCGCCGGTCTCGCGGTCGAGGACGTAGAAGAAGCCGTTCTTCGGCGCCTGCATGATGACCTTGCGCACCTCGCCATCGATTTCCAGGTCGGCGAGGATCATGTGCTGCGTCGCGGTGTAGTCCCAGGTATCGCCGGGCGTGGTCTGGTAATGCCAGGCATATTCGCCCGTGTCCGCGTCGACGGCCAGGATCGACGACAGGAACAGGTTGTCGCCGCCGCCCGGACTGCGGATCTCGCGATTCCATGGCGAACCGTTGCCAACGCCGATATACAAGAGATTCAGATCGGGATCGAAGGCGAACGCGTCCCAGGCGGTGCCGCCGCCGCCCATCGTCCACCATTGCCCGGTCCAGGTCGCCGCCGCCATCTGCATGGCATCGGATTCGAAACCGTCGTCCGGGTTGCCGGGCACGGTGTAGATGCGCCAGATGAGATCGCCGGTCTCGGCGTCGTAGGCGGACACGTAGCCGCGGACGCCATACTCGGCGCCGCCGTTGCCGATGATGACCTTGCCGTTGACGACGCGCGGCGCGCCCGTGATCGTGTAGGGCGGCGTGCGATTGATCGTGTCGACCTTCCAGGCCTGCTCGCCGGTATCGCGGTCGATGGCGACCAGGTGGCCGTCGAATGTCGCGACATAGACCTTGTCGTTCCAGAGCGCGACACCGCGATTGGGCACGTCACAACAGGCATAGGCGCCCCAGCTGCGCGGCGTCTGCGGGTCGAAGGTCCAGATCAGCTCGCCCGTCGCGGCATCCAGCGCATACACGATGCTCCACGGCACGGAGACGTACATGACGCCGTCATGCACCAGCGGCGTCGCTTCCATCGCGCGATTCGTGTCGACGTCGAAATACCAGGCGAGACCGAGATCGCCGACATTGCCGTCGTTGATGCTGGTGAGCGGACTGAAGCGCTGTTCGTCGTAGCTTCGGCCCGTCGACAGCCAGTTACCGGGCTCGGTGTCCGCATTGATGATGCGTTCGCCGGTGACCATGCGCGCATCGCCAGTGGCCGGCGCGAGAGTGTCGGCAGGCTGATCGTTCGCGCCACTGCAGGCGGCGAGCAGGAACGGCGCCAGGTAGATTACTCGATGCATCGGATCGCCAGGGTCAAACGTTGACGTTCGAATAAAGATTGATGATCGCGACGCCGGCCACGATCAGCGCGATGCCG